>Ga0325402_1005052_pt1 | contig 12281 bp, 6 predicted proteins | sample PopdelMetagenome_22_FD_207212 | JGI IMG/M metagenome (GOLD analysis project Ga0325402, IMG submission 207212) | Populus deltoides microbial communities from Bellville, Georgia, United States - Xylem-PdKOR-R3 | ecosystem: Host-associated > Plants > Phyllosphere > Stem > Wood/Secondary xylem...
TATACTCAAACTTTTTTGACATGTTTTTGTATTTAAAAAATTCTCAGTGAAAAAAAAGATTATACATACAACAAATCAAATAAATCAAGAACTACTATGAAATTTCATCTGTTACTCTTTGTCTTTTGAATTGTTACTGTTTTATTGTTTAAGGATTTCTATTTCATGTATTTTATTTTTTTCAACTAAAACAAGAAAAATAACAGGTCATAGGGTTCCATGTCACCTATATAAAATATTTAGTAATCTAACATTGTTTATCTAAAATATCTTCTGCTCGTTTTATTTAACTAAAACAAGGAAAAAAAGAGGCGTTCCTGTCAAATTCCATCTGTTACTCTCTGTCTTTTGAACTACTACTGTTTTATTATTTAAGAGTATCTACTTCATGTATTTCATGTTTTTCAACTAAAATAAGGAAAATGAAATGTTATGGGTTCCCTATCAACCCTATAAAATATTTAGCAATCTAGCACTCTTTATCTGAAATATCTTATATTTATTCTATGTAACTAAAACAAGGAAAAATAAAAGCTTTATTGTCAAATCTCATCCTTTATTGTTTGTCTTTAGAACAATTTCTATTTTGTTATTTAAGGGTTTCACTTCATATGTTTCATTTTTTTCAACTAAAACAAAGAAAATAGCAAGTTATAGGTTCCCTATTATTCTTATATAATATTTAGCAATCTAACACTATTTATCTGAAATATCTTATTCTTATTTTGTGTAAATAAAACAAGGAAAAATACAAGCATTACCATCAAATTTTATCCATCACTGTATGTCTTTTTCATTGTTATTGTTTTATTATTTACTCATTTCTACTTCATGTATTTCATTTTTTTTAATTAAAACAAGAAAAATGACAGGTTATTGAGTTCCCTATCACCCTTAATTTTTTTTTAGTAAACTAGCATTGTTTATCTGAAATATCTTATGCTCATTTTGTGTAACTAAAACAATAAAGAATATAAGCGTTATTTCAAATTTTATTCATTAATGTATGTCTTTTGAACTATTACTGTTTTATTATTTATGGGTTTCGACTTTATGTATTTCATTTTTTTCAACTAAAACAAAGAAAATAGCAGGTTATGGGGTTTCCTGTCACTCTTATAAAATTTTTAACAATCTAGCATTACTTATATGAAGATATCTTATGTTTATTTTTTGTAAATAAAATAAGAAAAAATACAAGTATTATTGTCTGTCTTTTGAACGGTTACTTTTTTATAGTTTAAGGGTTTCTACTTCATGTACTTCATTTTTTTCAACTAAAAGAAGGAAAATGACAGGTTATTGGGTTTCCTGTCACCCATATAAAATATTTAGCAATCTAGCACTGTTTATCTGAAATATCTTATGTTCATTTTAAATAAATAAAACAAGAAAAAATACAAGCGTTACTATCAATTTTCATCTGTTACTCTCTGTCCTTTGAACTGTTTCTGTTTTATTGTTTAAGGGTTTCCACTTCATGTATTTCATGTCTTTCAACGGAAACAAGGAAAATGAAAGGTTACAAGGTTCCCTCTCAACCTTATAAAATATTTAGCAATCTTGCACTGTTTATCTGAAATATCTTATGTTTATTTTGTGTAACTAAAACAAGGCAAAATAAAAGCGTTATTGTCAAATTTCTTTCTTTATTGTCGGACTTTAGAACAATTTCTGTTTTATTGTTTGAGGGTTTCTAATTCATGTGTTTTATATTTTTCAAATAAAACAAAGAAAATGGCAGGTTAAGAGGTTCCCTGTCAATCTTATAAAATATTTAGCAATCTAGCACTGTTTATCTAAAATATCTTATGCTCATTTTAAATAAATAAAACAAGGAAAAAAACAATTGTTACTGTTAATTTTCATCTGTTACTCTTTGTCATTTGAACTCTTATTGTTGTTATTGTTTAAGTGTTTCTTTTTCATGTATTTCATTTTTTTCAACTAAAAATAAGAAAAATGGAGGCCATATGGTTCTCTATCACCCTTATAAAATATTTAGCAATCTAGCACTATTTATCTGAAATATCTTATGCTCATTTTATGTAAATAAATAAAAAAAATACAAGCATTACTGTTAAATTTCATATGCTACTCTATGTCTTTTGAACTCTTACTGTTTATTATTTACCAGTTTCTACTTTATGTATTTCATTTTTTCAACTAAAACAAGAAAAAATGGCAGGTTATTGGGTTCCTTGCCACCTTTATTTTTTTTTTTAGCAATTTAGCATTGTCTATCTAAAAATATCTTATGCTCATTTTGTGTAACTAAAACAAGAAAAAATAAAAGTGTTACTGTCAAATTTCATTCGTTCTTGTCTGTCTTTTGAATTGTTATTGTTTTATTGTATAAGGGTTTCCACTTCATGTATTTCATTTTTTAAAACTAAAACAAGGAAAATAGCAGGTTATAGGGTTCTCTATCACTTTTATAAAATTTTTAACAATCTAGCATTGTTTATTTGAAATATTTTATGCTTATTTTTTGTAACTAAAACAAGGAAAAATATAAACGTTACTGTCTGTCTTTTGAACTATTATTTTTATTATTATTTAAGGGTTTTTACTTCATATGCGTCATTTTTTTCAACTAAAACTAGGAAAATGGTAGGTTATTGGGTTCTTTGTTACCCATATAAAATATTTAGCAATCTAGCATTGTTTATCTGAAATATCTTTCGCACATTTTATCTAACTAGTACAAGCATTACTATCAAATTTTATTCATTACCCTATCTCTTTTGAACTTTTACCGTTTTATTGTTTAAGATTTTCTACTTCATGTGTTTCATGTTTTCAACTAAAACAAGGAAAATGAAAGGTTATGAGTTCCCTGTCAACCTTATAAAATATTTAGCAATCTAGCACTATTTATCTGAAATATCTTATACTCATTTTGTGTAACTAAAATAAAAAAAATAAAACTGTTATTGTCAAATGTCATCCTTTACTATCAATTTTTAGAACAATTTCTATTTTATTGCTTAAGAGTTTCTACTTCATGTGTTTTATTTTTTTCAACTAAAAGAAAGAAAATGGCAGGTTATGAGATTTCTTGTCTCTCTTATAAAATATTTAGTAATCTAGCACTATTTATCTAAAATATCTTATACTCATTTTATATAAATAAAACAAGGAAAATGTCAAATTTCATCTGTTACTTTCTGTCTTTTGAACTCTTATTGTTTTTATTGTTGAAGTGTTTCTTTTTCATGTATTTCATTTTTTTCAACTAAAATAAGGAAAATGCAAGTCATAGGGTTCTCTATTACCCTTATAAAATATTTAGTAATCTAGCACTATTTATTTGAAATATCTTATGCTCATTTTATATAAATAAATAAGGAAAAATACAAGCATTATTGTCAAATTTTATCTTTTACTCTCTGTCTTCTGAACTCTTATTGTTTTATTGTTTAAGGGTTTCTTCTTCATGTATTTTATTTTTTTCAACTAAAACAAGGAAAATGCAAGTCATAGGTTCCCTATCACCCTTATAAAATATTTAGCAATTTAATATTATTTATCTAAAATATCTTATGCTCATTTTATATAAATAAAACAAGAAAAATATCAGCGTTGCTATCAAATTTCATTTGTTACTATCTGTCCTTTAAACTTTTACTGTTTTATTATTTAAATGTTTTTGCTTCATATATTTCATGTTTTTCACCGAAAACTAGAAAAATGGAAGGTTATGGGTTCTTTATCGCCCTTATAAAATATTTAGCAATTTAGCACTATTTATCTGAAATATCTTATGTTTATTTTGTGTAAATAAAACAAGAAAAAATACAAGCGTTGTTGTTAAATTTTATTTGTTACCGTATGTCTTTTTAACTGTTATTGTTTTATTGTTTATGAGTTTCTACTTAATGTATTTCATTTTTTTCAACTAAAATAAAGAAAATAGCAAGTTATTAGGTTCCTTGTCACTCATAATTTTTTTTTCTAGCAATTTAGCTTTATTCATCTAAAATATCTTATGTTTATTTTGTGTAACTAAAACAATAATATATATATATATATATATATATATATATATATATATATATATATATATATATATATATATATATATTATACGCTTCAAGTTACTCTAGAAATTAAGTTAGTTTTATGATAAAATTTTCATTTTAAGAATCATTAACCAGGTCTTTTAAAGTGATATAAAGATTATAAATATTAAAATGAATAACAATTAGATCGATATATTAATTAATGAAATCATATAGATTAAAGGCTAATTAATATCAACTTATCACTCATACACCACCCTAGTTATAAGATTCGGCTTTGGCTTAACATGTCAATCCGGTAACTTAAGGCTCGGCTTGTGGCGAGTGGCTCACGGCGAGTCAGTGAAAAAACATATTTTTTGCTTCTTTTAAAAAAAAAATAAAACTGAATTAACCCTGAACCCAGGTGGTGTTCGTCACATGGCATAAATTTAATTACCAGAAACTGTATATTATAAAAATGAAAATTTGAAGGATTTTATTTGAAAAGTGATAATTGCATTAAGAGCATTTCAACCTTTTAAGAATTTTTAGTATTAATCAATTGAATTCATGATTTCTATTGTTTTGCCATAAAAGTGATCGTTGGTCAAATGCATTTGGTTCCTTAAACCAGTAATGAAACATCTGATTTGTTTTCGGGACAATAACAATCCAAGTTTTTCGTTGTTTCATTTGCACTTTCTTGTTTCCATGGCTGGTTTTTGCTCTGCATAAAAATCTTCTCACCTGGGCCTACTTCGTGAGTATCTTTCTTCCATGTTTGGTCCGCTTTCAGCATAACCACCACACAAAATCATGTCCTTGTTATCTCCAAAATCCTCTCCTTTCTCCCTCCATCCCTCCACCACTTCACCCGCCCCAAACAATAGTTTTTCTTTCCCACTCACTTCAATTCCAGTTTCCACACTAAACCACAAACACCCACTTAAATTCTTCAGCAATAGGAACTGGGTTTCTCTCAGAAAAAGATTTCATGTCAAATCTCCTGATTCTGATACAACTGAAAGTGTCTCAGCTTCAAGTGATGGCTCATCATCATCATCATCAAGTACTACTAGTTTCTTGTCTTTTCTTTGCCCTCTTCTCAAGCTCTTTTCTGTAAGTGTCTTCAACAGCTCCTAACTAAAGATATCAACATTTTCGTTTCACTTGTTCAACATTTTACATGGATTATGCTGAAACTCTCATGTTATTTACTAAACTGGATTGGAACATGAAAGTTTTGATCTTGGCTATGAAGGTTGAAACTTTTTCTTTTTGTTGGTCCATGTGCAATATATAAGAAAACTTGTGTTTTTATAGTGTATGCAATACATACTTCTGTTGGGATTGAAATTTTATCGTGTATGGGCATAATCCTTATAATCATTCAGAAATTTAGGGGTTTAAAATGATCTTTTTGTGCTTCATTTTATTAGGGTCTGGTTCTTTCTTGCAGGGAGGTGATCCTTCTCAAGAACGGAATTATACTTTAGAGGTAATCTCTTCGGACAGTTCCCTTGTTTTAGCATCCATTGCTTGCTGTTAACAGTTCATTAACAATAATTTTCTCTTTTAGCCCCGTCGCTATTGTTGGTTTCAGTCGATATTCCTGCTCAATTTGTATTAGAAGTGTTTGAAATGACATGCACCATAGTCTCAAATTTTTTTATGGAACTTTCCAGTGTAGGAATTGAATGCATGATTAGGAAATGCTTAAATTCCTGAACAATTTTATTTATTCGTATTTGTTGTTTAATAGTAGGTAGCAACGTCTTCCTTGTCTACCTTGGCACGACTTCCATGGGGATCAAGATCGTTATCAGAGAATTTGAACAACCAGGAGACAACCATTTCAGATCCTCCTAAACCTTTGCAACTGTATGAATTTGGTATGTTTCGTTCCAGGTGCATGGTCAGCATTCCAATAACACTGTTGTTCATACTGCATGATATGTAGAGAATGTACCTTTTCTTCCTCTTTTTAAGTGGATCAACAATATTTAACCATATGATCTATGCCATTGTAGTGTATAATCGATAGACCATGACTAAGTAGCAAATTATTTACACATCAGATTCTAGTATGTGCTAGGACTTGCATGCTTCTAACTCAGTTTTTATGCTATGTGGTACATTTATGATTAGTGATGGCTTAATATTTTGAAAAGGGTTATTGCTTGTTTTGTTAGGATTGGGATTTTCAAATTAAAATCGAATGTTCTTTTTGTACAGAAGCATGCCCCTTTTGCAGGAGGGTCCGAGAGGCAATGACTGAGCTAGATCTTTCCACAGAGGTGAGGAATGACCTTCTATTTATTTCAGGATGGCTTGGTTGTGATGTTGATATAGGTTGTAGCCTTGTAGGCAAGTTTAATTGCTGTCTTGTTATCCCAATAAAGTCTCATAGTTCACATTTTATCTTTCTATTATGAGCTAAGCACACATTCCTTCCCAATTTCCTGGTATTTCCCACCTTTCAGTGTTGAATACCCAAGAGCTGATTTGCCTTGAGGCTAAGACGATCATGGCATTTTTCATAATCTCCTTCTGGTGAACATATTATCATCCTGATTAAGAATAGGAAGTGAATCTTTTCATAAGATTTGAACTCAGTTATCATCATTTTACATTCTAGGCTCCAAAAGAAAATCAAGATAAAATAAACATGCTGTTTCTAAAAATCAATTCCTAGATTTTTGGGCGACACTGACAATCAGCATGGAGTCTTGAACATATCCAATTTGTGCTGTAGCCCCTTCAACTAATTAAATGTGCATTTGCAGTGTATCATACACCATCTGCCTATCATATAATAAGTCTATGTTTGTGGTGTGATACTTTAACCTTTTGAGTTGCCCTGGTATACCACAATAATGTAGTTATGATATTGAAAATATGATATAAAATCAGTTGGATTTTAAAGTAGTTTGTTTCTGAAGAAGGTCATATCATCAGGTTGGATCCAATTGCACCTCAGATTATAGTGAATCTTGTTCATTTTCAGCCTTGAATACTTTCTATGTAGAGAAAGTGAAAAGGCCAGAAAAATGACAGAACACAATGATAAAGTCTAGGGCTTGCTATCACAGAGTGCAGGTTTGACCTAGCACTCATCTTTAAAAAGCAAAATAGACATGGAGTTGAATTTATTTGTTCTATCTCAAGTCCCTTCCATGTTTCGGTAACTTAAATATGAACTCTTTGAAAAATGGTTTTCATATAGTTTTTCTCATTTAGTCCTTTGACATGTATGTACAGGTATATCCTTGTCCAAAAGGCTCTGTAAGGCATAGGGAAATAGTCAGAAAAATTGGTGGTAAAGAGCAGTATGTGATTCCTTCAGTAAGATTTTATATTATGTATTTGTGCTTTATGTGAATTTGTGATAAGCTGTATTGCAGTCGCATTAAGTCACAATGGGTCTCTGGACTTTTTTGATCCTTTGTCTGGAGTCGTGGCTATTCATATCAATGCCAGTAATGCAAAAATTAATTACATACCACATATTTAACATGCCATTTGGTGGAAGGTTGCCTTTTCATGGGGTTGATTTCTTAATCTCTATTTCTAACTTGTGTTATTGAAGCTCAGGCATGAAGCTTATTTGTTTGAATCTTGTTTTGTTTGCATTATTTCCTCTCTTTTTTTTTTTGCTTCTAATTGCTTTAGTCACTAAATTTTTCCATGCAGGTTTCCTTTTCTTGTTGACCCAAACACTGGTGTTTCAATTTATGAAAGTGGTAAGTGATGAAGCATCATTTTGTGCAAGTTATGGGGCCTAGATTAATAAATTACTAAATAGTTGGTCTTCCAAGTATTGTTGCTTCACCAATTGCCAATACTAAATAGTTGGCCTCAATGATGCATGACAATAAAAAAAAAAAAGTGATTAATTATGGGAAAAAAGCTTACCTCTCCCTGTATTTCAATCTGTGGTTTATCAATTAATTTGTTGCAAACTATAGGTCTCTTTGGTCAGCAAGATTAAAAATTTACACATTAATATTTAAGTGAACTCGTTTCCTCTCCTGGGGATTGCATAAAGAGGAATTATCATCGTGTATGCTAGGGCTGTGAAGTAGGATAACAGGCAGCCCAGAGATCTAAAGATCCCATGTAGAGCGGTTTTGTAACTATTGGCTATGCCTCATGCATTAACTGAATTTTTGTTCGAAGGTCCATCTAATAGGTTTTTCGGTATAGTAGATCTGGAAATAGATATTCCTTTAAGAAGTCAGGCCGGTATGTTACGAGAGTCCTATTTGCATTACCTTTTAAATGATTACTCCTTCAACTGTGGTAAATTCTTTGCATAGAATAGGTGCAATCATCTAAAAGATGATCAGGTTTCTGCTTAAAATGCTGATGTTATTGACCATCTTATGTTTTACTTTTTGGGTTTGTTTGGAGTTTGAATAAATTGCTTAGGAATTGAGAAGGAAACATAATTAATGGATATAGTATGTATATCTAATAGATCCTTCTTTCCTTTCCCTTTTGTTTTGTTTTGTTTATCTTTTTTTTTCCTGTTAAAGTTTCTTTTGTGTTTTTGGGCGCTAAAATGCAAAAATCTTTGGGCAGGGAAAAAAAAAAATGAAATTAATCTTCTCACCATTGTCATTGGTTATGAGCACTGAATGTATGTAATAAATTTTGTGAGGGGACGTAACACGAACCTGGTGGTGTTATCAACGTCATTGTTATGGGAGAATGTTACATATTTTCACAGCCTAGTTGTATGACACATTATTTTCATACTCGTTTTGATAGGTGACATTGTGAAATACCTATTTCAGCAATATGGTAAAGGTAGAAGTCCCTCAATGGGTCTTTTGGAAAGGTAATGATCTCCAAAATTAGTGAATTGGTCATGGTTCTGTTCTCTTTTCGCTTGTCTAACTTGGCTATTCTCTCTAGCACATTGTTTACGGGATGGATGCCAACAATTCTTCGAGCAGGTAGAGGAATGACCTTGTGGGAAAAGGCCAGACTAGATCCACCATCCAAGAAGCTGGAACTTTTCTCATTCGAGAACAATCCGGTAAGCAAATGGTTTTAAATTCACTGTTGACATATGACTGAGTAATGAAACTGACATTGCGGTAACTGGTATCTTGAAACACTAGTTCCCTGCTCTTGAGTTTGAGACGGCAAGTGCTAGGACCTATTTGGTTCATATTTTAAAACTTGGTTTCCTGAAACATGATGAACTCTTCATGGATTTCAAAACTCAAAAGAAATTTAAATCTAGTGATTATCAAACTTGATTCAGAACCCTAGCAGTTTCAGATTGCATTGTTGATTGAAGCTCCATTAAGAACTGTGTTTTTGACAGAAAGAAAAACTTAATTTACTAAGGAAAGGTAACGAGGAGAAGTTATCATGAAATTAGAGCAATATTATTCCAAAAACATTTTCTTGACCTTTGTTCGTATGCTTAAATTAAGAGCTACATTCCTGCTCCCAATTTTGCTATCATGAGATGACAGTTTTATGGATTAACTTTGCAAGTTTTGCAACTATCAGATGGATAATTGGGCCAAAATAAATGCTAATTCTCAAAAGCACATGTTGTAATATACAGTATACTCACATTTTTTACCTTTTAATACCCGGCCAAAATAAGCAAGAATTTTGCATCAATTTTGTGCTGTATATAATATGTTATCTTCCTGACTTTTCCTTCTTTATAGTATGCAAGACTTGTGCGTGAGGCACTATGTGAATTGGAGCTTCCATATATCCTTCAAAATGTCGGGACAGGGTCTCAGCGAACAAAGTTACTAGGTGATGCATCTGGATTCCAAGAGGTCAGCTTCAGCCTTTGCAGAATATCTACGTTATTTACAATTTTTTTAGTCAGTCAGTCTCTGTTTTTTGTTTGTGTAGAAATGTATTTTTCTGCTTGCCATAATGCTGCATCATATGCCTGCTGCCTGCATTAGTTAATGATTGCAGTGCCCTACAACACGCTCAAGGCTCTTGAACCTAACTTGGAAGCAGTGCTTACTGCTTACCTCCTGGCATAGCCATTATAAGTGCTTCACATGCATGATCTATTGAGTATTTGCCTATGCCATGAAAAGATTACTAACAAAAAGTATTCATTTATCTTTCTTTGCATATATTATTTGGGACCGGGCAATAAATACACAAATTTTCTTTCCCCTTTGTATCATACAGGTGCCTTACTTGATTGACCCAAACACTGGTGCGGAAATCGGTGACTATAAGAAGATACTGGCTTATTTGTTCCAAACATATTCAGCAGCAGCAACATAGTTTCAAGTTCAACACCAGAGTCCTGAATGTGAGAAAGAGGAGCTTTTTCACAATTGACAAGCCAGTGTTGCTGCGCATGTGTAGACGAAACAAAATCAGCTACAAAGAAGTTGTTACATGGATAGAACGAGACCCACAAACTTATTGTACGGAGATGAGAGAGAGATCATGTTCTTCCGCATCAATTTTGTGCTGAATATGCAAGGTAGATGGGACCAACAAACGAGTAGAACCCATTGAACTTGGTTCCAGCAGAGGTTGTATATGCACCCATGTAGTAGTATAAGATAATCAAATCGTTCACTTGCAGCTCTGGCATCTGGTCATCACTTGTCGAAACATCATGTGAATCACAACTTGGTTTAAACAACATAAAGATCGATCCTAGGCTGGAAGGTTAGATGAATCCATAATCAATCCAGTACTCCTCTCTCACTGGTTTGCCAAACGCATTAGTCAGGCACTAGAACGAACACAATTTCAGCGAAGTACCATCATGCTACACATTGAACCTTTAGGTTCCACACATAAGGGAGAGACAGTGTTAAGAAATCTCAAGAAGTAGGGATCGAAGTGTAGAATTTTCTAAACTATAGGGTCAAATATATACTTTGGTCGTGTCCCCCCACCTCACCACCTTGGTTGTATCCTCCGCCCAACACAGCACCAAATCCATATATATACACACATAATCGTAGTCAAATCAAAACCACTCAAACTCAAACACTTCTTTCGTCAACCAAACCCTAACAGAGCGTCCAATGGCCGCCTCGATCTCCATTTCCAGACTCATCCTCTCCTCTCCAACCCAAATATCCACCACCGCGGCCACCGCCAAATCTTTCCTCTCATCTCTCCCCCTCAAACCCAACCGCCTACCCAAGCCCCTGAGAACCACCACCAGAAAATTCTCCACTATCTCCGCCACCATTTCTGTCGGGGACAAACTCCCAGAAGCCACCCTCTCCTACTTTGACTCCGAAGGAGAGCTCCAAACCACCACAATCTCCTCCCTAACATCCGGGAAAAAATCAATCCTTTTCGCTGTCCCGGGCGCCTTCACCCCGACATGCTCCCAGAAACACCTTCCAGGTTTCGTGGAGAAATCGGCAGAGCTAAAGTCAAAAGGGGTAGACACAATCGCGTGTATATCAGTGAACGACGCGTTTGTGATGAAAGCATGGAAGGAGGATTTGGGGATAAAAGATGATGGAGTGCTGCTTTTGTCTGATGGGAATGGGGATTTTACAAAGGCAATAGGGTGTGAGTTGGATTTGAGTGACAAGCCAGTTGGGCTAGGAGTGAGGTCAAGGAGGTATGCATTGTTGGCTGAAGATGGGGTTGTCAAGGTTCTTAATTTGGAGGAAGGTGGAGCTTTTACTTCCAGTGGAGCTGAGGATATGCTCAAGGCTCTCTGAATCTTCTTTTGCTTTCGGGTTCCTCTCTTGTCAATAAATAATAAAAACTTGAATCCCTGTGCTGTGTTGTGCTCTGTTTTGATGTGGAGAATCCTCTGTTTCCATATTTGAAATGTGATGGGATCAAGTGCATCTTCTACTTCTGATCAGCTTTTAAGTGCATCTTTTCATAAGATTGGAACTCAACTGTTGGAATGCAAACATTTTTTAATTACACACCATGCCATTTGGATGAAGATTGCCTCCCTTTTTTCCATGGGGTTTCGTTTCAAACCTTTGCATCATTGAAGCTCAAGCGTGAAGCTTGCTGGTTTTGAGTCCTGCTCTGTCGCATTTCTTATTTCCTCTTTTTTGCCTGTAATTGCATAGACGCTAGCGCAAACACTCGTGTTTCAATTTCAAAAAATTCAAAATTTGAACAAATAATGTTTTCATCGCACTGCTAAACACCCTCGGTGGTTGATAATCAGTAGTCTTTTTCTACATCGTAAACATCATCAAAATCCAAATTGGATCCATGGAATAAACCTTTACTGAAGATTTTATAAAAGTAAAGAAAAAACCAAAAAAA
>Ga0325402_1005053_pt1 | contig 12281 bp, 7 predicted proteins | sample PopdelMetagenome_22_FD_207212 | JGI IMG/M metagenome (GOLD analysis project Ga0325402, IMG submission 207212) | Populus deltoides microbial communities from Bellville, Georgia, United States - Xylem-PdKOR-R3 | ecosystem: Host-associated > Plants > Phyllosphere > Stem > Wood/Secondary xylem...
TTTTATAATGTTGAGTAAATTTTTGTTGTCATGTACAATAAAATTTTAATCCAAGGTGGAACACAAAACAATAAAGTAGCAAGTAACTATTTACAAGACGAATGCTTGGATGAAGGATAGGTGTTTAGTCTCATATCAATCGAGTGGAACACGTAATGCTGGTCCATCAGATTTAAAAAAAAAATCATATCCAGCTAGCAATGTTCAATGATGCCATGATTACGAGAGCGAGATAATTCACAAGTTTTTAAGGATTGCTACTCAATCTATAATTTTAATGCTCTTTAACTTGTGCAAAATTAATTAATTAGTTAATTAATACCACTGCATGCTAAAAGGCATCTAATTACCCTTGACAGGGGCGTGGGGTGGTAGCGTCTGAACAAGGGTGTTCAGTAATGAAATGCTTTATAAAAATATATATTAATAAAAAAATTTATTAAAATAATATTTTTTAGATTTATTTTTATTTTCAATATTATCATATTAAAATCATAAAAAATTTTAAAACTATCAATTTAATATTTTTTAAATAAAAAACTATTTAAAAATTCTTTAAAAATTAGAAATTCTTTAATTTAATAGTTTGTGAAAACACGTCGAGTCTAGTCTAGTCAGTTTCGTATTAACCAGCACCAGTCGGTGCATGGTCGTGACTAGTCTGGTGTCTGAGCCAAGCAATGAAAGAAAGAAGGAAAGCTAACAGGGTTTTAACCAAACCGAATGCTTTGAAGGACTAAACCACGGTTTTCTCGGGCTAGGCGTGGTTGACTGAAACACTCCGAAACCCAAAGCCAGTATTGGAAATTAATATCCCAGGCCCCCACAAACTTCACTCCCATACCACACAACACAGTGGTCACTTCACTCTCTCTAAGGTAACGGCTGCTACCCCTGTCCTGACCACACCACCACACTCACACAAACAAAGAACGCCATTTGTTACACACTGTATTCTTCGTGATTCCAGGCTTTGTTTTAGATGTCTGGGAGTGAGAGTTTTCTTGAGGGGAGCCATCTTGTAGCAGAGGGCAATCCTCCTAGTTTGTCTGAGCTGCTCTTCTCTAATGATGATGATGATGAAGTGGGTGCTGGTGTTGATATGGCCCATGCCTCACGTTTCTCTTCCACTGGAAAGTCTCCCAGAATGCTTTGTTTCGGGGGGTATACCCATCAGAATGAAAGTGAAACTGTGATGTTTAGTGAAGCAACAAAGACTACCCCTCAAATCTCTGGAGTCACACGCAGTGACTCATCTTCAGCTTCTTCTGGTAACAACTGCAACGGTACTGTTAATGTAATCAGTACCGTCTCCAAATCAAATGTTAGTATCTGGTTGAAATTTGTTTATTTTGCTTTTGGATTTTTCTGGTCTTCTCTTTATACTTGCTAGTTTTGCAGAGAAAAAGAACTGGGTCAAGCCAAGAAGTAACAGCGAAGAGTACTAACACCAGAGCCAAAACTAATTTGCCTAGCCAGAGAACCAGCAAAAAGACCAAAACTGAGAATCCCAGGTCAACCGGAAATGCTAAGGTTACGGTTTATTGTTTTTTCTTAATTTCTAGGATATACCTGCATGCACGCTGCATATAATTCTTTTATTTTGACGAAAGTGCACTGATCAGCTTAATTTCCTTCTACTGACAGGTGAAGAGAGAGAAGGTGGGAGACAGAATCACTTCATTGCAACAGCTTGTATCCCCCTTTGGCAAGGTCCGAACTGCACGATTAAGTTATTTTTCTATATTTAATTTGGTCAGGATTGTTTTCTGTATAGTTCAAAGAATTTTTTTATGATGAAAATTGGCTTTGGCCTCATGCTAAGTAAAGATGTCATTGGGAATTGAAATTTAGCAGACAGACACAGCTTCAGTGCTCCATGAAGCGATGGGATATATCAGGTTTCTGCAAGATCAGGTTAAGGTCCTGTGCTCTCCTTACCTGCAAAATCTACCTGTAAGTACCAAAGTACAATCATTTTTTGTCCTTTTTTACCTTTCTTAAAAACGACTATATGAATCCACGTCTTAGCATCTGGATCCACCTTAAGTAGGTCCCACTTACTCTTTGACTAGATCACACGGATCAAGTGAAAATTTTGACCATGGTGAAACAAATTTGCCTTTGTGGTAAAGAGTCAGACTGCTATTAGTATTGATATTGACATGGCCTTCTGTTATTTTTTTTTTACTATGGTAAAACCATGCTAGGAAGGCGGAGGGATTGGAGTAAAGGAGCCAATAAAGAATCTGAGCAGCAGGGGGCTGTGTCTTGTCCCAGTGGACTGCACCGTTCACCTGGCAAGCAGCAATGGTGCCGATTTCTGGTCACCTGCTACTACCGAAAAAAACCACCCATCCTTCTCATCAAGTAAACAGTGAATCTATTCTAATAGTTAATTCTCTGCCTGTATTTTTGAGAGCCAGGTAGCTCAAGGTGGAAAAGGGTCAAAAAGGGTAAACGGACATGGTAGTAAAAATACCAAAGGACTCGTGCATGGTGGAGAAGAACCAAGCGTCGGGTGCAAAAGGGGTTCTCTGCCTATTTTTGATGTAAACTAGGCGAGACTTTTGGGAAGGTATTGGAAGGTGGAGAAGGGCTCTCTTTGTTTTGGGGTGGCAGCCTCTTTGGCATAGTTAGCTTTCTAACATGGATCACACCTGTAAATGTTCCCGGCATTACTGATATCAATGCCATTTTTGGTAAGAAGGGGTGGTTGCTAGTCTAATTGTTTCTTCTACCTGGTGTATTTACTTTTTAACCCTCGGGTCGAAGTTTTTTTGAAACTAATACGTGTTAAAAAGAATATTTGACAAGCTTGCGTAGTTTAAAAATATCTGGAGAAAAAATAAAATAATTCTTGTCTGTACAGCTGGGAACAATGCAAAGACCGTGTTGTTATTAATAATGCAATTGAATATGCGAACATTATTTTTTATTTTTGAGGGATTTTTTTTTATATTTTCAACAGTGTAATCTATTTTTTTTTTTTAAGTGTTTACGATTGTTTCTATTAGTGCAACCTACATTATGCCATAATAAGATTGTGCGTTCGAAACAAAGCAGTTCCAAGTTCAAACAGCGCAACTTTAATGATTTTTTTTTTAATGTTTTTAGATTATTTTAATATTAAATATAATTTTTTTAAAAATAAAAAAATAATTTTTAAAATAATTTAAAAAGCAATTACTATATGATATTAAATAAACACAAAAACATTATTTTAATATCTATTGAAGATAAATATACCTATAGAAAACATCAAAAAACTAAAGTCACTGCACTTCTCAACAGTTTCTTAATCAGGTGAAATACTAAATATACACTCTTTCCTTTTACCAGCCCGGATTCATATTTTCGAACCGTTTGATTTTCAGAATTCACCGGTCATCAACATCACATTAGAAGAACATATATTAAATGATTAAAATTAAAGATTAAGTATCAATTTGTAGACCGGTGGTGGTGTTTTAAGCTCTTAACGTCCGGAGCCTGCGGCGACATTATACTTTTCAAAACTCTAATGGTGGTGATTTCTTAAGAATAAAATCATATAATACGAGTGCAAATATAGTGGTTTAAAAAAATCAATCCCCATTGATAAAAAAAAAAAAAAAATGGGGGGGAAACACCGATCCCCTCACACAGCCCTGGCCTGGTCCGATTTCAGCACCCAGACCCAGATTATTAAAAAAACCACTCGTCTGGTAAAAAAAAAAGCTCAGGCCGGACTATGATCCTAGTCTGCCTAACCCATGGGCCAAGCGGCCCGTATATCCTGCATATAAAATCAGGACTTCACTTTTGCCGTTTCATTTAAAATTTTATAACACACGAATAACAGAGAGTCAAAAAGCTTCTTCCGCACTCCATTTGGATTCTCTCTATATATCTATCATACCTGAAGAAAAAAAGTAAAAACGGAAAGAAAATGAGTTTTGATTCTTCGCGATCCTCCTCTGCCAATTCAAGTCGAAAATCAAAGAGAGGCTTGCATAATTCGAATTCTTCAAATAATAAAAATAGCAAGCAAAAAACCCTCGGCATGGGTTGGGGTGCCAACTCTCTCTCCTCCTCTCGCTCCTCCTTTCGCAGCTCTCCTTTCTCCAATTTCGGCAGGTCCTCTCTCTCTCTCTCTATACATATATCATTTTTTTTAAATAATTTTCAAGTTTTCTCTGATAATTTAATTTTTCTGTAGAACTTGGAATTTCACAAGAAATGAACATGTTGCTTTACGTTCTTTTTAATGTGCTGCTTAATAATTTCTTAAAAACATACCTTAATTCAGATTTAATGGAACTTAATTTGTGAATAATGTTTTGTTGATCGTGTATTTGTGTTATAATTGTAATGTTTGACAAAAAAATAAAAATAAAATCGGGTGCAGTTATATGGTAGAGAAGAATAGGAAGCTTCAACACCAATTTGAAGCAGAGGCTTCCACTTCTTCCCATTCTGGTTCGAGTTCCGGGAAGCTGATTTTTCAAGGAGTCTCTATTTTTATTGATGGTTTCACAATTCCTTCGAACCAGGTTAATTTTTCATACATTTCGTTTTAATCTGCGATTCCTTACTGTTTGAATTTGTGTTTGATATTTACATCTGCTTCAGGAACTGCGAGCTTACATGTTGAAGTATGGTGGGCGATTTGCGAATTACTTTTCTAGGCATCAAGTTACGCATATAATCTGTAGCAGTCTTCCCGATAGTAAAATCAAGAACCTGAGGTTCACACTGTTATTGGTTTTATTTTCTAAAACCAATAAACATGGAATTGGAATTAATTTTTCTTTTCATTGCTGGTAATCCAATGCAGGTCATTTAGTGGTGGGCTCCCAGTGGTCAAACCTGCATGGATTTTGGATTCTATTGTTTCTAACAAACTTTTGAGTTGTAAGTTGCCTGTTTTCTTGATCTTGACTTGTTATTATAGATGGCATAGTTCTTCGAAGGAGAGTAGAAAGAAGCAATAAGAGAACTTACCAAATCTAATTTTCTAAAGAGAAATGTATTAGATAAAGGACTAGAGGATTTTTAAGTGTAAGTGGTAACCATGTTGAGGTTGCATTCTCCTTGTTTTCTCTATCAATGCTTAAAAAAGCAGCGTTGGCTTTGTTAGAAAAAATTGCAGGGGCGGGGGCAGTCAGGGAAGTTTTTTTTTTTTAATTTATTAAAAGAATTGAAATAGGTGAATGCGTTTTCCTTCTTTCGAAAGAGGAGTTTGACTGTTACTTGGCGATGGAGCACCTTCTCTTTTTTGCCAAAATATTGTCCACCTACATGCATCGACATTAACTTGTTAATAGCCAGCAAGTCAATAACAGACATATCTTGATCAAAATCTAAAGATTAATCCGTGAGAGGCCTTGATAATGATTGAAATGTAAATTCTTTTGGCAAAAGGGTATAACTAATAAAGTTTCAAATTTGATGAGCCACTGCCCTGAGTGGGCCTGAGGGGATTCTGCCCTCTCACTTTCTCTGATGTTTGAGGAGTTAAAAGTATGTTAAATTCATACATCTTGACTCTATGGAATTTATTGTGTTGTCGCTAGGGATTCCTTACCAGCTCAACCAGCTTGCTAGTAACCAACCAAAATTATCAGCCTTCTTTACCCTGAAAAGTAACCCAGTCCCAGAGAATGTTTTGACTGATGAAGTTTGTCAAGTGAACCTGGATCCAATTTTGGAGGGTGGCACCACAAAGGATGCCTTTATTTCCAAAGTGGATGAACCTGTGAGATTTGCCGAGCAAGCCGGCAAACTACTTGATGATCCTAATCATCAACTCAAGGAGCTAAATAGCAGTAGTGGAAAATCTGCAGAAGTAAAGATGGCAGAATTTGGTAGTAGTGATGCAGAATATGGAAACAGTGTAAACAGCAAGCATCAATCTGGTCCAGTTCAATTTTCTTCTTCAGTTAGTGGCTATTGCTTACACAATAAAAGTTCAGATGGATCACTGAGTTCAGAACCTAGTGGGCCTTCAAATCGACTTCATTCAACTCTTGGGGATCCCAATTTTGTGGAGAATTACTTTAAGGTACTGGATTAGAATACTGACTGTGCACTATTGAATAAGAAGATTGCTGCCACCCTGCACTTCTTCTCTACTGTTTTTATCTCCTTTAATTTCTATTCTTTTAAACCATGTGCATGAATGATTACCTAGAACCTGAGCTGGTCCTCTTAAAATTGTAAATACTTATTCTGGTATTTCTTGGTGTTTGTTATCTTGATGCCTTATCGATGTTTGATTTTTTGGGAATTGCAGATCTATATGTTTCTCTCATCAAGCTTAATATGATTTTCTTTCTTCTAACAAAAAGGTTTGTTTTGTCAGGCTATGCCAAAAGGTCACGGTAATACAGGCCTATGTGTATGCTGAGCAGAAATATTTATTGTTGAGGCATTTGGTTGATACTTTCTTTGACTTTCCCAGTACTTGAGCCTTTCCCTGAAAGATCAGAGTTAAAACACTCAAAATTTTCAGCCACCAAACTGAAAATGACTAGTAGCTAGTTGGGTGTTACTGGCCAATGATGCAATTGTTTTCTCAGTTCTCACAACCCTGCTATATCAGAATTTTTGTTATAAGTCTGCCTTTTAGATTTTTGTTACTAATGAGTACTGACATGGCATCCATCACTGTATTACTTTATTATTCTCAATCTGTTCCTCTCCACAGTATCCATCCTATGTGTTTATGGATTGCGCATTTAATTCTGTTTATTAGGAAAGTAAATTTATTATAGTAGATTCATATGCATGTAGAATCCACAAGTGCTTCTACTTAAGGACATTGAATGCATAATTTTCTTGATGAGTCATTTTTGTCATGTGATCACACTCTTGACATCTTTTGAATTTTCCATTCCTCAATGTGTTGATAGTTTAGGGTACTCCCATGGTGCCTTCTTTGGTGACATGCTGACAAAACTTTTGTTCTTGCAGAGTTCAAGGCTGCACTTCATAGGAACCTGGAGAAGTCGGTACCGTAAGCGTTTTCCTAGCTCATCAAGTGAGTTTAAGTGCAGAAGCTCAGATCTCAACACCTCTGATAATTCTAACAAGTCAACTATTATCCATGTTGACATGGTATTGTTTTTGAACATACTCCTGCTTGTGTCTTCTTTCCTTATGAATTAGTTAAGGTGCTCATGCAGCTGGCATGAATTGTCCAATAGTTCCACCTTATCACCCTTTTCAATTTTAGCATATAAGCACTGTTGATTTAGTAGTAGTATGAGATTCAGAACTGTAAAAATAGTTGGACTTGGATGTCATTCAGATATTTTTTTTGTCTTCCCATATTTCTTCATTTTGTTTTCTTGATGGTCATTGACTTTATATGGCACAGGACTGTTTTTTTGTTTCTGTAGTCATCCGGAATCATCCAGAGTTACATGATAAGCCTGTAGCAGTATGCCATTCTGACAACCCAAAAGGAACAGCTGAAATTTCATCAGCAAACTACCCTGCCCGAAACTATGGAGTTAAGGCTGGGATTTTTGTTAGAGATGCCAAAGCCCTTTGTCCGCAACTTGTCATTTTCCCTTACAATTTCAAAGCTTATGAAGAAGTAGCTGATCAACTTTACAACATCTTGCATAAGCACTGCCACAAAGTGCAGGCCATAAGCTGTGATGAAGCATTTTTAGACATCACGGAAAAAGATATGGGAGATCCTGAGCTTTTAGCTTCGACAATAAGGAAAGAGATTTTTGACACTACAGGATGCACTGCAAGTGCTGGGATAGCTGGGAATATGCTCATGGCTCGACTTGCCACTAGAAGTGCTAAACCCAATGGTCAATGCCATATCCCTTCTGTAAGTGTGGATGAGTATCTACACAAACTTCCAATTAAGGCACTTCCAGGAATAGGGCATGTTTTGGAGGAGAAGTTGAAGAAGCAAAATGTTTGGACTTGTGGACAGTTACGCCTGATATCCAAGGAATCTCTTCAAAAGGATTTTGGACTGAAAACTGGAGAAATGTTGTGGAACTATAGTAGAGGAGTTGATAATAGACTGGTTGGTAACATTCAGGAAAGCAAGACTATAGGTGCTGAAGTCAACTGGGGTGTCAGGTTCAAGGATCTGCAAGACAGTCGATGTTTCCTATTAAATCTTTGCAAGGAGGTTTCGTTCCGTTTGCAAGCATGTAGATTGCAAGGGCGCACATTTACCCTTAAGATAAAGAAGAGAAGAAAAGATGCCGATGAACCTGCTAAATATATGGGCTGCGGGGACTGTGAGAATCTGAGCCACTCCATGACAGTTCCTAATGCTACTGATGATGTTGAAGTTCTTCAAAGGATAACAAAGCAGCTCTTTGGGTCTTTCTGCTTGGATGTCAAGGACATTCGGGGTGTTGGCTTGCAAGTTTCCAAGCTTGAAAATGCAGACCCTTCTAAACAAGTGCTTGAAAGAAACTCTTTGAGGTCATGGCTCACCTCTTCCTCAGCAACTACTGAAAAAGGGTGTAGCATCAACAGTATGGACAAAGAGAGGGCTAGGATAGATTCTGAGGTGAAGAACATGATTGGAACTTCAGGTCAATTATTTCCTGACATGACTGGGTTTTCTGCTCAAGTGGACAACGATTCATCAAGTGGTATTTCAGCTCCACCACCTTTATCTCATCTTGATATGGGAGTTGTCAAGAGTCTTCCAGAAGAACTTTTTTCTGAGTTGAATGAAATTTATGGAGGGAAGTTAACAGATTTCATTGCTAAAAGCAGTGTTGCAAGTGAAAACACCAACAGTTATCCTAGCACCCCTTCAGCTGAAGGGCAAGAGCTTGCAGTTGACGGTGGCGAGGGACCTCTTGCATCTGATATGATTCCCCTTGACTTCATAATGGTGGAAAATAGGGCAAAACAGCATATGATTGAGGAAGCACAAGCAGCACCTTCTGGGGCTGGATTGCAGAATGAGGCCATTTGCTCTGTAAGCCCTAACAACACTGATTTAATGCCTTTATCTCTAAGTCAAGTGGATGTATCAGTGTTACAACAATTGCCAGAAGAATTGAGAGGTGACATACTTGGACAGCTTCCTGCGCACAGAAAACAAGAGTTGACTTCAAATGCTGGATCACACCCTCTTTCAGAAAATCCTGAGGGAGCTTTGATTATTAAAATCACTGAGAATCAATCAAATTCCATTGCCTCTGTTTTGAATTCTAATCTTTGGATTGGGAGCCCCCCACAGTGGGTTGATAAGTTCACAGTCAGCAGCTGCTTGATATTAAAGACTTTGGCAGAGTTGTATTACAAACTGGGATCAACTGGAAGTCTATCTCCTATACTGCAACGAATAATTTCTGAATGTCTATATCCTTTGGATGAAAATAGTGATGCTTGTGGTGAGGAAGCTACATATGATTTGTGTGAGCTTTTCAAGCAATATGTTAAACTAAAGATGGAGCTAGACGTCGAAGAAATTTATGTTTGTTTCTGTCTTCTTAGAAGGTATGTGCATGTATCTAATTGGTCTCTTTCTGTGTCTCTGTCTCATGTGTGCGTGTGCGTGTGCGTGTGCGCGTGCACATATGCAACTGTAGTTCTTGCTTCTCTCTAGTTCCTATCTTTTGCAAGTTATTGTTGCTAGAGTAGGTGCAACTAGTTCTTACCTCTGCAAGTTGGGTTTGGTAAGATTGATTATAAAGAAAAGGTATTGGTAATGCAAAATTAAGCATTGCATTTTGTTACCGCCTTTTGTAGTTGGTCTATCATATTGAAATAGTCTTGTATGTAAATTTCTCTGTTTCTCGTGTTTAATTTTGATTTTATTGCTGATGTTAAGTGTGGCTTGTTTTATGGTGGCTAATTATGTTTGCAATATTGGGCTTCATGAATGATGATGCCATTTTATTTCTGGTCTTAATAAGCTATACTACTGCTGGATTCATGCTCTTTATTTATTTATATGGCAAATTCTTATTCAAATCTTTGATATGTATCGCTAATGAAACTTCAATCTTGCCTCAGGTTGACGACCAAGTCGAAATTCCTCCTACAAGTATACAATATTGTCTTTCCTTACCTTCAGGTTAGCACACCCACTTTTTTATTGATTCTGTTGTAGATGTTTTGCATTTATCATGGAAGCAATTTTATCGTGGTTATATAATGATGCATACAGTTTCTCTATAAAATTCGTATTTGAGATGTGTATGAATAATTTATATGACAGTTGTTTAGAGGATTTGCTATGATTTAACAATGCTTTGTGGTTCCACCAAGTTGTATATTTGATTTTATAATACCCTATCAGGACCTGTTGCCACATTGAAAGTAATTATTGCATGTTCTTGTGCTGATTGTCATTTATCTCAAGTGTTTTTGTCTACTTTTTTCATGCACAATAAGAATTTAATCCTTTTGTGCTTGTATTGTGTCCTAGCATCTCTTCATTTGTTCCATTGGATACTATTGCTTGCTGAGGATTTTGCACTTTAGGAAGTTCAACTTGGTGTAGCTTTAATTTTACTTTAGAGGTCTTCATTTTTTCTTCCCTTCTTCCACTTTTTTTTGATGCCTTTATGAATTATGAGCCTCTTTTCTTTTATTTTTCTTTTAATCCACAATTGGAATTCTGACTTCGAGTTCCTGTGACCTCAATCTTCTAGGCATCTGTTGGAGAATATTATGGAGGAGGTTTGCATATTTAACTGATTTATTACATCCTTTCTGAAAGGACTTCATAACTCCACCCATTTCCTACAAGATGTAAAGTGAAGCAATTCATGGGGAAGAGTTATCAACCATTTACTTTGCTATCCCAATTTGGGGTCTCACAGTGTTAACCAACCCTAATGGTAAGATCAAATCTGATAGTTAGTAGCTTGGATTATATATTGCTGATTTTCTTAGGATCCATGGATCTCTGCTTTGAAGTTTTAGCAATCCAAGTTTCTAGCATTTACATCTAAACTTCTAGTATTTCTTCTTGTTAAATTTGTTCTTACTCCAAACATCTGGATGAATGAATTTCTTGGATTTTTGTCTCACTACACCTTTCTATTGATGATCACAACAGGCTAATCCATACAAATGTTCTTGAAATTATTTGTCTTTGTGACAGATGCCTTTTAACAGCACCCCCCCTCCCCCCCAAGGTGTTTTGCGTGAAACCCTTTCAGTTAGATTCTGTCCATGATATGTTTTTCTATAAAATAATAAAAAAAACTTATAAGAAGAAATCGAGCCATTAATTTTCAGCTGTGTTACGATCAAAATATCACGAAGAAATCAATTTTTTTGTGATAAATCAATTTTTTTATGGTTTTTCTTGGTGTTTTGAGGATAACACGTGACTTGAACATGTTATTTTTAATGGCTAGAATGGACAGAATAGAATAGTGTTAGTCAAAACACTGCACCATTTGAAGGTGTCAATCAAAAAAGTTTGCACAGCTTAGCTAACCACAACATTATTGTGATTTCCATGGCTGTGCCATAAGCTTTATCTTTGTGAAAGTGTATGCATGATTAGTCTCTCCCAGAATGCCAGACCATCTTAGTTGAGTACCGTCTGCCTTCTCAGTAATTAATATTTCATTCAATGATGGTCTCATTTCTTGACCTTTCACTGGATTTTAATATGAAGTTTTGCTGATCTCATGCCATTTAATGATTGCATGAATTCATATTTGATAGCTGTGAGCCTGTGAGTTGATTGAGCAAAACTCCAAAATCTGATCACTCCATCTTGCTGTCATGAAGAATGATTGTTAACAACTAGTTTAGTACAGATTTGCTAACCATGGTTTTGGCTTCTCATCTCAGGTTCCCAGAGATGATTGAACTTCTGATCTGCACTCATCTTTGAATGGATTTGCACATGTGCTCTTGGCTTGAGACTCATTACCAATCTTGCAGGTGATTCGCCGAGTGAAAGTATATCCTGAATCACTGTTACTATTTATAATGCATTCAAATAAAAATTCATGTGTTCCGTAAGGTTTTGATTTTCATCCCTTTTTTTCCAATTGCAGCTATGTGGTTTTGGAATGCTTTAGGCTTTTAAGCCTTCTAAGATTGGTATTATTGCTCCAGGCCTGAGTATTCATTACTTATTGGGCACGCCTGATGTTGATATGGAGGATCATTTCTGTAATCAACCTGAAGAACTTGGGGCTGTGTTTATGAAAGGTTGACCCGGAACTTTGGGGAAACTATCCAAACTGAGTGGAATGGGTCAGAACAGGGCTTGCACATCCCAGTGTTCATTGTGCTACAATTGGATCATTGGTGCCGGCACTTGGTGC
>Ga0325402_1005054_pt1 | contig 12279 bp, 7 predicted proteins | sample PopdelMetagenome_22_FD_207212 | JGI IMG/M metagenome (GOLD analysis project Ga0325402, IMG submission 207212) | Populus deltoides microbial communities from Bellville, Georgia, United States - Xylem-PdKOR-R3 | ecosystem: Host-associated > Plants > Phyllosphere > Stem > Wood/Secondary xylem...
TTGTGGCCAAACTTTGAATTTGAAAACGGCAGATTTGGGTCTTACACTATTCATGAACATTGTAGGCCTATTTCTTAGCTTTCCATCCATATAAATTAAGCTGAAATCCAAGATCTACAGCTCTAGACATGACCCAATAACGAAACAGTGTTTTAATTTGAATTGAATCGGCATCTCCTTTCTAATCTTAGCCGTTTCTTTGTCCTTTCACTTTCAATAGTTAATCACATCAATCAATCCTTTGAATTATAAGATATGCCTGCATTTAAAATGAACATTTACCATAAATTAAAGTTATCTTATATTATCAGATCTGTTATTATAAAACATGTTCTAGTTAAGGAGTTATTGATACTTCAAGTGCAAAATGATGATATAAAACCTTGATAAAAATACACTTTTAAGTACTAATCAATAAGCATGTTAGACATCAAATGTGTGATAATATTGACGATAAATATGTTTACCTCTAGTACTAATCCCACCATTTTTTTTGTGATATATATAGCAACTTGATTATCACACATAATTTTGATTGGATTATCATTAATTTCTTTTAGATCTGCAAGAAATCTTTTTATTCAGACAATTTCAAAAGTTAAGTTGATACATGCGATATATTCAGTTTTCATGGTACTTTTAACTACACAACTTTGTTTGTTTTTTTTTTTTTTTTTGCTACACCTGAGAAATCAACATCAGAGTATCTAATAACTTTTGAGTTTTTACCTTTATTATCATATGTCAAATTATAATCTTTTGTGCCTTTAATATATCCAAGTATTCTTTTAACAACTATCCAATAAACTTCTCTAAGATTACTTTGAAACCTACTTACAAGACTTACAACAAAACTAATATAAGATCTTGAACAAAGCATAACATACATTATACCACTACAACTTAAGCATACAGAGTATTTAACATTTTTCTTCAACATCTTCATTGACATGACATATTTTCTTATATAATTTTATTTGTTTATTAATGAGAGTATCATTGGATCAGAATTATCTAGATGGAATCTTTTTTTATTTTTTATTTATCTATATATTAAGATATATAAAGAGTTCTACATTTTTTATCTCTAATAACTTGGATGCACAATACATATAATGCTTCACATAAATCTTTCATCTCAAAATGAGATTTTAAAAAACATTTCAATGCAACATCATTACCAACAATCAAATTATCATCAATAAATAAATATAAAAGTATCCATACTATTCTAATAATAATCACAATGATTAAAGTCATTAGCTATAAAACCATATTTAATATCAGCATTAATGATGGTAACAAATATATTTTTAGCAAAATCATGCTCCTCAAACAAAATTTCTATGTCAAGTTCCTCAAAAGCAAGCATGATTTCTCTAGTACTCTTATAATAGAAGAGCTAGCATTTTTAAGTGATAGAAGTGGAACACCAACATCAATTATGGAATCAATTTTGTCTTGAAAAAGATTATGACAAATTCAACGCTTTTACATACAAAAATTGGTACCATTCAATTTCTCAATTTTCCTTAATTCCTGACTAACAACCTTCCTAACCAAAATTATAACAATTAAAAAACAATTATTAGACAACTAACCAATAATGGAGAACCTTGATATAATTATGTATACCTTACTTCATCAATATGTTAATGATGTGTGAGAGAGACTAACATTTATGCTGCCTTGGAAAAAAAAGTGAAATTATGACCATAATGATGGTTTGAGAGGGAAGAAAAAAGAATGTACTAAGTAATATTCTATGAAGCAAGTAAAAAATTACAAGAACCACAATAAAAACCTTAGGCTTTGATACCAATGATAGTTTTTATAATTTATGCAAGACAACAAAATTAATCTAAACAAAAAGAAAAGAATTTGTTCCAGATTAATGGGTGAGTGACTTTAGGTTTTATCTAGAAAAAGAATTTTTGTGTGGTTTTGTTTTTCTATATCTGGTAGCTTTTATTTATATTTATGGAGGAGTTTTTTATCCCAGTATGCAAAATATCTAGATAAATAATATTATTTTTAATGTTAATGTTCCTAAAAAATAGCAACCTTATCTCCCATAAAATTCATATTTACATATAAAATTCTAGTTAAGTGCAACCATAAAATAGTCAGTATGATCAGGTCAAACTTCACAAAGTCAACTTGACCAAGACAAATAATATAGAGATGTTATTGCAAGGTTCTCAAATTAATTTTTACCATTACATTTATTTGGCTAGTCCTGTACTAGGGTTATCTGGCCACTTTATTCAACAGCTCATTAGGATTAGGATGTTGCTATTGCTATTTGGGTTTCAATCTAAATCCTAACTCCTGCATCATTATTCTTAGAATTTCAGTAAATTTGAATCATTCATGGTTTTGTTATTACAAAATTTATTGGAATTTCATTTAAAATTATTGTCAATAAACACATTTGAGACCAAATTAAGGGTTCAACTCACTTTTAGGCTAGAAATTTATTAGAATTTAATCTTCAATATAAGCTATTTAACATAAAACATTAACATAACTTAAATAAATTATGGTGAATAAAAAATTAGTCTAAAAAAACTCTACCCTTGGTAGACATGTTTTTTAGAAACTCATAACTCTTTAAAAGCTTTATCCTCCATAGAAGATAAACAAGCTTTCCTAGTGATTTATTTTGTGGAGATTTGAAAATTTAAAATTGGACCCAAAAAGCACTTAAGCTTTTAGAGGGTAGACCTAAGCAAATTGGGTTTTTAGCTTAAACTCGCACGTGTTTCAGCTGGAGCTCTGGTTGGGGCTTAGGTTTAATGTAAAATATTTTCTTGGGCTATAAAAGGCTATTTTTTGGCAATCTATTCTAAACTTGAGCTTGGGTTTATAATTTTTTGCCAATAAGGAATTAATTTTTGTCAGCCTATTGTTTTTTCCAATCCAACCTCTGAATGATAGAATATGATTAGTTTTTTCTTTTTCCAAAAACAATTTCTCAGAACCTGAAAAGTTTTTTCACCTTAAAAGACAACCGATTTACAGCTAAAACATTCTAGTTTAATTCTAGTTTTTTGGAGGGTAATCAAAGCTAATAATGAAGGATTTTCTATCGGTTTTGGTTCCTAATATTCTCTATAAAAGTGACACAATGTATAACATGGATAGAAACTAGGGTTCCTCGATCCTTAAAGGTTTAAAGCCCTTAATCACAAAGAAAGAAATTAGAACTCTCAAGTCCTCATGTTAGAGCCCTTAACTGTAGAGAAATCTATGATATATTCAGGAAAAAAAAATTTTAATTCAATAATCTTTAAATAAATAAATAAAAATAGACTATAAAAATGTCTAAATATAAGAAAGGCATTTTAATTAGTAAAATCCTAATTAAATTAAAGGTTGTAACTCATATAGACCTTCGATCATATGGATTGATTTTTGTCTCTTGGGTTGATCTACCTTGATCAGACAAAGCCCTATAACCCTTATAAAATTCATCTTCACCCTTCACATAGACAATTAGTTGTCTAGGTGGATTTTCAAAAATAGATCTGGGATTAGACTTGCCCCGAGGTAAAACTCTAGATGCATTACTCTTCTTTTTAAGATTCTTATTTGTGCTTACCCATCTTAATTGATTTATCTGCTTAGTTAAGTCTGCTACAGAATGCTCCCGCCAACCAAGTTTTTTTTTAGGGTTTTTCGTGTTGCCTTTTGAGCCCTCATAGTGTCCTAGATGACCTTCATTTCTACATTACGAAATAGGTTTTTACCATCTTCGTCTATTAAATAGACCAACTTATAATGATACTAATTGACGCAATGTATAATATGGATAAAAACTATGATTCTTTGACGACCCCCCCCTAAATTTTTATAGCCCTAGACTACAGAGAAAGAAACTAGAGTTCTCAAGCCATCATGTTACAGCTTTTAACTATAAATAAAACTCTGATTAATTCAGAAAATTATTTAATTCAATAATCTTCAAATAAAAAAATATCCTACGATAGTTTTTAAATACAAGAAAAATATCATAATTAGTAAAATTATAATTAAATTTAAAGCCTTAATCTAGATAGAAAAAAAACAATCTGAATACAAGGGGAAAAAATTCTTGAAGAGTAACTTCCAGACATTATTTGAAAACTTTATTGACTTCATATGACAATGAAATCTTAATGCTATATAAAAAATGATCTTTAAAATTTTTTGTTAAAATTTTAACTTGATCAGATGATCAAAAGTTATACTTATTTTACTAATTTATATGATGGACTCTTCTAGAACTCCTTTAAGACCTGAAAAATCTTAACTATCAAGGAAATAATATCGAAAAAATAATTATACTAAAAATAATAATAAAAAAGTTCCTCATGTCAAAAAAGCAGGGTGAAAAAAGAGTGTTTTAGGGGTTGGTTTTTCTGCACAAATTCTATAGAGTTTTTTACACTCCTTTTCACCTATATTTCCAGTTTTACTCCTCTATTTTAAGCTCTATTTTTCCTTTTTATTTTCTTTTTATTCTAGAGTTAAGGATTATTTCTTATAAAGAGGTATTTAAATCTATATTCTTTTAAATTCGTTAAACCTTGTTTATGAATAAACTTGAATAAAGAGTTATTGGAATACTTTTGAAGTTAGTTATTTTATGGCAAATAAAGAACAATAAAATCCGACAACAAGAAGTTTTACATTGGTTATGTGCTAAATAGGCATCTTCAAAGCGAAACCCGTGAGGAGTGTCCAAGAGAAAAAGAGATCCCAAGGCAGGAACGGCCTTATTAGAACCGAACTAGATTTCTTGTGATCAGCTCTCCCAAAATCAGCATCACCTTCCGAGATTACCAGGAGCTATGAACAGCCAGCAAGCAAGCAGTGTAATCTTCGAATGAATCGTTGATCAAGTTCTCTAACATGTTTCCACTTTCAGAAGTTCCCAAAAGAACTCATCCAGAAACTCCAAGTAAATCATTAATCACTAAAAACAATGTCTAAATTCAACAACAACCAATTTCAAAATAAGTACTGAAAGCTGTCCCTTCGGTTATGTATCTATGAACAAAACTTCGAACACAGTTGCAGCCAGTACCTAGCATTTCAACATGATTGCAGGTTGCCGACACCATTTTTACATTGCAACTGAACAAGTACATAAAACTTTATGATCTCATCCTTATCTACATCCATGTACAGGTACAATTTGGGAAAATAAAAATAATATAGAAATAAACATCTAATTGTCCATAATAAAATTTTGGACTTCTCAATATGAATCAGGAGACCTGCATTGCATGTCAGGTATGTAAAGATGCTTTCCGTCACTTCTCAAAATTGATTACTCGTCGATAACTCATTTATATTGCGGCCATGGGTCCATTGCCTGATAAGTTATCACCCCCGTTTCCTGATGTTCGGAATTTTTCAGTGTCCTGGACTCCAATTCGTGAAAACTGCTTCATTAGCATATCAATATAGGCAGGTAAGCAGTCCTTAAAACTCTTGGAGCAGCTCTTATCACCCTCGTCAACATCCTGAACCCCACCGTTGACCAGACACCCTACCTGAGCACCATCCATGTAGGCTTTACATGCCACCAGAATATCATTAGCACGCTTGTGGAAATGACCCAGTACAAAGTCCTCGAAATGCTGTGGCCAACCATGATTTGAATTGATTAGTTTTAAAATCTAAAGATAAGCAAGCCTTTTCACCAACTTAGAAATCTCATGCACAGTTTGCTAGTATTAATGCAAGCCTGGTCTGTGCTCACTGGGTCTATGCACAAGAAACAATTACCATTCAGACTGTTCCGGTTATTCATGGCAAGTACCCTTATCTGCCTAAACTTCCAATGGTTCTCACTTCTAACATATTTTAAATGTACTAAAAACTTCTCCAATTGGCAGTTTAGTGCTGGAACATAGGAAAATTACCCATATTTTCAATAATTTAAGCTTCTCTGGGATTGTTATCCAAATAATTCAGATGAACATTTAAACCAGCAATAATTCATGAAGCAAATAAGCAGTGAAAGAAACTTACCTTAGGCGGCCTCCTCATCGTGTAAGCCATTGTTTTCAGCGAAAAGCAAAAGGTACTCTCACTGTACTCCTGAGATCGCTTTTCACCATTTGCCGAACCACTCAATCGTTCATATCCAGGCTCATTAAAGAAGGGCTTCTGATTCAATATCAATGCCTGTATAGATACCAGAACTTGTAGCACAGTCGAGACTCCAGGCTGCCACATCTCATTCTTGTTACCCTGCCAGGTCCCAAGAAGGCTGAGGCATACTTTACCACAACTATACAAGTTTGGGTTGAGTCGAAGACCGCCAGAATGGTAGTAGACAAGCTAGCACAGACAAATCCAAAATTATGAGATGGAAAACTGTTCAACAGAAGATGAAAAAATAATACACACACAACCTCTATCACATACCGGTGGTACTTTGGGGTAGCCAGCAGGGAAAAAAACATCAAAGAAAAAGAGACCATCGTGGTAGGGAGTACCCTCTGCTCCAATAATTACAGCCCGCAATAGGTCCATCCTTGTTTCATAAACCCTAACAAATATAGAATCTGTTGACATAATAATAGTAGGACAAACAAAACGTGAGAATGAATTATGCAAATATTGAAAATTTATAACCTATTAAAATCATAAAGTTTCTCTCGATAGTAAAGGGAAAAAAAGGCAACATGCTTAAGAGCATTAATGAAATAGAGGATGAGATAAATAAATAAAAAGTCCTTGTGACATTTATTGTTAGCATACACATAAACATCAGTACACCTTCACCAGTTTCCCCCTTGTGATTCTGAACAGATAAACATTATGAACAACATGAAGGGAGCGGTGGGTAGGAGGTCCTTCAGAGAAGAAAAAAATGGGACCCAACATCCACTCAAACTTGCAATAGTAATTAATGATCAGAATCAGAAAGGTTACAGCTTACCTGGCAAATCATTTTCCAGGATTCTCCACTCGTCCTGAATTCTCTTTGCCCAGGTCTTTGGTGGCTGCCAGAAAGAGGATGCTATAGCATTATGCAATCAAATCATTGATAGAAAAATAAAAGAAAAGTTAGCATGGTTGCATCTTCTAAAATACTCACCTGCTTCATCGAAGAACTATTAGTATAGTGATGATCTGAATGATCTTCGACTGTATCAAATTGTTTAAATTGTTGAAACTTTCTGAGGATATCATCTTTATCTACATTTTTTGGAGTTCCAGCTGCACTGTCTTCAGGAGGGATATGTAAAGCATCAAATGGATCATAGACATTTGGATGACTTGTATGGTTAGGAAATGAGTAATTTAATTTTGACACCAAAGAAGAGATGGAAGGGCTAATAATAGGAAAATGATCCAATCCACCAACAAATGGAGGAGCGGGATTGGTATGTCCCAAATGTGCTGGGCCAACTCCATGAGGGAGCATAACACCGTCTAAGTGCTTTGCATAACCATAATCAGTCAAACTACTTGAAGAAACCAGCTCTATTTTACTCTGGAAAGGTGCAAAATTCAAGGCACTCCCCCCATGTTGTGAAACATTTTGTTCTTCCTTACCTTGGGCAGTTTGGGGAAGTGGCCAAGGTGAGGACAGGTTCACTCCAGAATCATGGCTCATGGAATCCATTGGGTTATGAAAACTTAAACCACTCACTGAACTCAGCTTCTTGCTTACATGGCCCGGCTTCAATGACCATGAACCACCACCATTAGATTGCATTTGATTGTTTGTATTGAAAGAATTAGTTCCATTATCAGATTTCTTAGCATTATTATCAGAATTTGGCAACCAAGGAATAGGGGCCTCCACTCCAGGAGGAATATCCACCTTGTCAAAATGGGATTGTAAAAATGAATACTCATCAAAATCCACGAAGTCATCAGGATAAAGATCCATATGTGTGCCATCATCGTAATCAAGACCATCCATGTTAATTATATTATTTTCTCCAGAGGAAGGACTGAAAAGACAACTGGAAATACCGTCCTAGAGAAAAAATTAAAAATATCAATAAGAAAAGAAAAGAAACACAATATATTAGCTCTAACAGGGGTACAGTGTATAAACTAATATGTACCTTAGCTTGACTGTAGCCATCAGAGTTATCTTTTATGGATTTTCCTTTGTTCTTCAAGTCATTTTTCTTGTCAAGAATCATCACATCAATGGCATCTTCATCCTTGTCAACATCAATTATTTCATGAAGAATAACCTACAAAAAATATTTTTTTTACAAATACAGTGCATGAACTGATGGGAGCGAAAGGAAAGTGAAAGAAATTAAAGGTTAATGCCTTTTCTTTGAGAGTCAAGATGAGAAAAGGAAACTTTCCTAATGTTATCTTGAAGAGATTAGAAAAAAAAAATTATATATTGATGAGAATGAAATGGAAAAAGATATAATTTATTGATTTCACTTTCTTTTCCACTCATGCCACGCAGCAAGATAAATTTTTAATGAAGAAGTTTGATTCTTTTCTTTTCTTTTCCTCTCATTTTCTTTGCATTATTTCACTTGTTTCCCTTTGCAGATATAGATATCCTAAATAGTTTTAGAATATCTGTTCAAGGATAAAAAAAAAAAAAAAAAAAAAGAGGAACCATGGAAAGAGATCAACATCATTTAGTAAACAGTAGTTAAGAAAGCAACGTTAACAATACAAAGTGAATTTTTGATATATTTCTTGCACAAAACTTAAGAAGCTGGAAAAAAATAAATACAACACTATAATTACAACAAGAACCTGACAGCAAAATAAGCTGAATACCAAATAGGTAGGTGTTATATTCCTGCTACTTAAACCATTTATCTCGAAGCATTTAAGGGAGTAGTCATTCTATTCCTGCCATGGAGTAGATAAATCCAATGATGCAGGGCTAAAACTGGCTGGATATGGTACTGTAGCAGCAGCATTCCAGTAAAATTTCCAGCATTGTTGTAAGGATTAAGAGTATCTAGTCTTTGCATTTATTTAATTTGTTCATGATTGCTTGTACAGCACACATTAGGTAAAATGAAGATTACATGTGTTCTTGAGTTACTAGGATTTAGCCTCTTACAAGTAGTTACCGTCTCAAAGCCATATATATAGAAAAGGTTGGCTTTTCAAATCTATCATGAACTTAGAATTTTGATAATTAAAGTGTTTAACAAGGAAAGAGGTATTATATTTGTTTCCCTCTGCAACCTTAAGTCTCAATGGAGTACCAAAATATATCCATGGCTCCATGCCTCATTGTGTTCCCATACACAGCAATTGGTGTTGGAGCCAAAAACAATTCATAACTCTGCACCACACAAGATCACACAAGTTGAAGAGAATAAAGAACAAAATTGCTGTGATTGCACCAGAAACAACATAAACTAGAAGCTCGTACTTATCTAAGCCTTTCAAAACACCCTTGAATCATAGAAATTTGTTTGAAACAGTCTCCCATTGAAACTAGACCAATTGTTAATAGCAGCTGCAAAGTCTGAGGTTGTTTGCAACAATAAATTAATCTATAGGATGGAAAAGGAAATGAGATTGGATGAAAGAGAACCATGACCAAACACCATAAAAGAGCACCAAACTCCGATATAGTCCCAACCTTAAGATATTACAGGTCAATTTATCAAGTTCAAATAGTTGGTCTCTCTTTTCCCTTCTCTCTAGTAGTGAGTAAGAAAGTAGTCTTTCTTAGTTTGAAATCTGGGGCTTACAAGATCCAGGACTGAGAGTTTTTAGTATTACCTTGATTTTGGGCAGCTGTCTGAGGGCCTATGCACAAGTGCAAAGACAAGAACTGCTGAAGACATGTCTTCATTCCCAATTCTGCAGCTATAGCTAGGGCTTTGGAACACTAGTACCAAATGGCTAACATTTCCTCCCTTAGCGCTCTCCCTCCTTCACTTCATGAAGGGGGAAGATGCCCTCCACAAGGCTTTGCTTGTGGCAAACCAGGTTCATACTAAATTAAAACAAGGAATAGAATGAATTGGTGGATAGCTTTCTATCGGTTCCAAGTCCAAGTAAAGTTGGTTTGACCATGCCCATGGCTGGATATAGCAAGTGCGCAGCGCGCTCCCAACCTTTTCATAGGCCAAGGTGCAAAGTCCAAAAGCAGTGGATTGAAGGATTCAAACAAACGATTCTATCCACTGTTAACCTAAGGACAGCACATACATTGGGTCATTCGGTCACTACCTCGATCATAATCATAGTTTGCTATCTTCCCGAAGATAGCAAGCGGAAGAGCAATTAGGCGGTGTGTCACCCTCCTGAGCGGTATGGTATGAAGCCCGTAGACAATGGCTTTAGGGAGATGCTTTGAATTAAGACCCCGAGTAGTTTACCGGACAAATTGAGTTGTCGATACCTCTCTTAGTGGAAGATCAGAATTCTCTTCATCACGAGACTGATCGGATCCACAGTGGACACCCGAGAGACCTCCACAAGGCAGGCTAAAAGAGTCAAGAGGACAACAAGCAAAGAGTTATGCTTTCATTTCTTTGTAGTTTGACACAGCATTTAGAGGGGCATGACAGCAGATAGGGACTACCCGCATGGATGAGTTATCACATTATTCACCTGCCATGAAAAATAAGCCATAGCTAGAGAAGAGGAAGAATCCAGCCCACTAGTAGTACTCATCCCTCCGACGCCGCAGAACAGCTCCCTATTCCGTCAAAAGTGAGATCGGATTACCCAACTGACTAGGTTGGTTTACGGAGTGTTGGAATAGCTAAAGCCCACTCCGAATCCATCTTTCAATGTAGAATGTAAAATTGTTCAGATGTTAGTAATAAGTCAAACTTACATTTGAGCATTCTTAATCCTAACTAGCTTTAAAAACTTTCCAAATCGCGCTCATTAATTCTAACCTAATCCCCAACCTAGTTTCATCTATCAAACCCATCCTACAACTAACCATTTTAACTCCAAAACCATTACATTACCACAAAAGTAGTGTGCTTGAGAGGGCTACTTAATGATCCCAAGTCCTGACACCCTTAGAATAGGCCAAATGCAACACAAAACATTTTGAGAAAAAAAAAATAATCCAAACAATAGATAGCAAAGCAACCCACTTTTCCTACAAATGCAAGTTTCTAAAATATGTTGATCATTCCTTCTCTCCGAAAATAGCTTACTGTTAGCATTATAATTTCATTCAAACACAGCCATTCTCACTAGTATAGGCTCAAAAGGGGCACCACCTATCAGAAAACCTCTCCGAAATCTCAGCCCTTTTCCCATTATAACCAACTCAATTATTCAAGCAATCAAAAAAAAGGCACCAACTTTGACAATCACAGAGACATTAAATCCCCAGGAAAAAAGAATTAATCAGTAAAAAAATCAAGATAAATTCATGATCGGAATAAATGAATAAAAAGAAAAGAAAGGCTCGAAATTGAACAAAGACAACAACTTTTTTTACAAGAACCTGTTTGTTTTTTGGCTGTTTAGTGTGAGAGCGAGAAACAATCGGAGCTGGAGGAGGTGGGACTTCGATCACGTCAGGGTCCATGAACACTCTTTTTTTCCTGTTTCGTTAGTGAGAAAGTGAGAGGAAAAATAAAGAAACAAAGAGGAATTCCAATTCAAGAAAAGGAAAGGTAAAGAAGGTATTGAAAGAGAAGAGAGACTTGGAATTCAAAGGGATGTGTAGCGGCGGCGGCGGCTTCATTGATGAAGATGATGATGATGATCGGCTTGTGGAAGAATCAAGAAAGAATGAAACGCGGCTCGGCTCGGCTTGGCTTGGTGAGAAGACAGAGAGAAGTGGTTCAGTTTCGGTGTTTTCAAGGCTTCGCGCCTAGCAAATGGGTAAGACAGAGATGGATGATTAGCTCGAGTCTAGAGTTGCTTCTTGTTATGTGTCTTCTAATTTATGTCTTAAAATATTTTTTAATTTTATTTTTTTAGTATTTAATTGTAATTTTTGTTGGATTATCTTCTCCGCTACTATACTGATTATTGTGTCATTTTAAATAGATTTATGAGTTTCAATGGAAAACCTCTCAACCGATGGATTACCTGTAACAATTCCATCAATGGCTGAGATCGAAGAAAAAAGTTCGTAGAGATAGTAGTAGAGTACTGACACAAGAGTTGGACCCTCTGTCTTTCTCCGTAGACTTTTGCGAGTTTTCAGGGAATGATACGAGGATTTTCCACATGTACTAGTGGAAAGTCTGGTTATGGGACCCACTTCTTCATGGACTCCACGTCAGATATAGTACTTTCACTTTCTACTGTTTTTTCTGAATTGTTTTTGGACCATCCTAT
>Ga0325402_1005055_pt1 | contig 12278 bp, 3 predicted proteins | sample PopdelMetagenome_22_FD_207212 | JGI IMG/M metagenome (GOLD analysis project Ga0325402, IMG submission 207212) | Populus deltoides microbial communities from Bellville, Georgia, United States - Xylem-PdKOR-R3 | ecosystem: Host-associated > Plants > Phyllosphere > Stem > Wood/Secondary xylem...
TTACTTTAACTTTCTAGGTTGGCAATCTTTCTATTATCTCTTATTAAATTCCACCATCTTTTGAGGGTGAGTAGGAGACTACAGATCAAGAACTCGATAGATACTGCGAAGCCACACAGCACAGATAGAATAAATTTAAGACAATTTTAGTTGAAAATCTTGTTATTCATAATAAATGGAACTCCATTATGATGCTGTGTGTTTCCATTAATTTTATAATCTTGTAGATAATAAAACCTACTGACCCCTTTCGGTTTCTTCTTTTTGAAGAAAAAAATCCAAGATGCTTTCTTTTCGAAAAAGAGGTTAACCAAGGAGTATGAGCAGCTAGCAATTTGGTTTGGGGACCTTGATGGTCATGATACAACGCAGCGTGAGTTGTCATCTAGTACCACCATCACCTTGGATCCCGATCCACAAACAAATTCGACACAAGACTCTGAATGGGAGCTCCTGTAAACAAATTCCCAAAACTGTGGATAAGCATAACTGGGCTAATTGGTAGCCTGCCCCTTGTACAGGTAAATAAGATGAAGATAATGCCACGGTCTGTGAATAATAGTTGAAGGGTCTAACGTTTTGTATAGAAAAATATGAAGTTATAAAGTGGAAGATAATGATTATCGAATTTGATCTGTTCAACTGCTGATGATGTTTCTTTTCTGATCAAGTTGCTATGAAGTTGCAATATCATTGTAGTTCTTGCACTACTACTTTTCACTTTTCATATTGATCTTAGTATCTTCATGTTTGAGCTTTGTTGCATATGCTTGCTTGTTAGGGGAAAGAATTTTCAACAATCCACAAAAAATAATTGGATTGTTAATTTAATTGTCAACACACGAATGTACCTCTGGCTTCAAGTGTTTTTGATGATTCTGTAACAAATATGCATACAGAATCTCATTATCAAGAACCCCTGGTAAACGCCAGTGGATGCAGTCTGCAATTTTCCTTGGATCAGATCCTTGTTCCTTCGTCACGAGCTTGCCCTTGCTTTCACCATAAATAGTTGTATGACCGTCATATCTATACTCTGACAATTGGGTGATATTGATTTTTAATTCTCGCAAGACGTTGTCAACTTTCTTCATGATCTGGAGACGTGAACCTGTGCCCCAGTATGGACCTTCAATTGGGTAAGATCCATTGAAGCAGTTTTCATCACTTCCAGGCCTCCATTCCTAACTCCTTCAAAAGAATGTTATGTGTTCTCTCACTAGGACAAGAGCTTTCTGTAACCTAAAAATGAATGAGGCTCCATCAAAAGTATTGATTAGAAAGTTGGAAATTCAAGCAGAGTTTAGCTGATACCAGTTATTTCCTACAATCAGAATAGGAGGGCTGGTTTAAGCATTATCTGACCTTGTTAGGAGTGTTCTCTTTGTTTTGAATGTGATATATCAACAGAGGTAGATCATACCATTAAGAGAAGTGGAAGAAAAGACGAATAAATGTTTGCTTTGATGCAAAATTTTGACTTCATTAGTGAAGTTAAACAGCAGAATAGCATGGGTAACAAATAAAAGGCAAAGCAAGTTCGGGACGAGAAATCCTTAAGTCTTCAATTCAAGTTTTAACGGAGCTCGTATAGGTATAACGAGATGGCAGTATTGCAGTTGTGAAGAATCACTAGATAAGTATGTAATAAAAACTAAAGGTGTGATAAAGCTAATATTTATAATAGAAAAAAAGTTGTGTTGATGATAAAAAGTTTAGAGACTAAACAAAATAATTTGTAGCAATTCATAGTATTTTGTGAGGAAACATATGGTGCTTTCGCCACATGATTTAGTTTTTCTTTTAATAAAAAGTAAAAAATATTACAAAGTTAAATTCTCTACCAACTTAAAATCATAAAAAAAAATATGTGAGAAAACATTGCAACAATTCAAAGTGTTTTAAAGAAAAAAAATTACAAAGCTAAATTTTCAATCAGCTCAATATTAAAAAAATAAAATCAACAAAGCTAATTTTTTTTTAAATAATAATAATAAAAACACAAAAAAAACAGGGATAAAAAAACCTTACTGGAAACACTGTAACAATTCACAATGTTTTGTGATGAAAGTTAAAGGGCTTCCTCACATGATTTAGCTTTATTTGTAATGACTTATAATTGTAATTCTCAACCAGCTCAATATTAAAAAAAAAAAAATAGACAATTTTAAAAAAATCATAAGAAAAAAAATTATGGAGAGACATTGTAGTAATCCACAGTGTTTTGTGAGGAAAGCTACAGTGCTTTCCCCACATGATTAAATTTTATTACAAAGTTAAATTATAACCAGCTCAATATTAAAAAAAAACATCGACAAAGATAATTTTGAAAAAAAAATATTAACAAAATAGAAAACACAAAAGAAATTGAAAAAAAACCATGTGAGAAAAAACTGTATCAATCCATAGTGTTTTGTGAGGAAAGTGACAGTGTTTTCCCACATGATTTAGCCTAACTTGTATTAACTTGTAATTATAATTCTTAACCAGCTTAATATTAAAAAAATAAAATTGACAAAGATAATTTTAGAAAAAAAACATAAAAAAACTATGTGAGAAAAAACATTGTAACAATCCATAGTAATTTGCGAGGAAAACTATAGTGCTTCTTTTACATATTGTAATTCTAATTCTTAACTAGTTAAATATTAAAAAATAAAATAAAAAAGATGATTTTGGAGAAAATTATAAAAAAACAAAAACAAAAAAAACCATGTGGAGAAACATTGTAGCAATCAACAATGTTTTAAAGAAAAAAATTACAAAAATAAATTCTCAATCAACTTAATATTAAAAAAATAAAATCGACAAATATAATTTTAAAAAATAAAAAATAAAATAGAAAAGTCATGTGAGAAAACACTGTAGCAATCCACAGTATTTCAAAGGAAAAAAATACAAAGTGAAATTTTTAACTAACTCAATATTAAAAACGTAAAATTAATAAAGATAATTTTAGGAAAAAAAAAAGTGCAAAAAAGAGAGAGGAATAACTATTGTAATCCACAATGCTTTAGGTGTGGGTAAACAGTAAAATCCCCACACCCTTTAGCTTATTACTTAACTAGTGATATGTGTCCGTGCTATCTCAGATGGATCAAAATATTTTTTAATTAATTATACAATTATTACAAAAAAGCATTTATAGAAAAGAGAATGAATAAAATCATGAAGTAAAAATGTATTTCACTTTGCAAAAGAATATTTTATAATTCATGTAATTTTCCTATTTTTTTACCCAAAAAAAATATATATTTTTTTAAAACCATAATTCTTCTAACTAAAAGTAAAACAAATTCAAATAAGAATATTTGCGGTAACAATACTTCATGTTCACATAATTTTCACGACCACAAACATACAAAATGCACAAGGTTCAAATAGAATAATCAACTAAATTATTGCTAATATCATATCATAAAGAAAGGCAAGAATCCCATTCAAAAATTAATATCAAATTGATTGATACATAATTAAATAATGTCTCCAATATAATTTAATTTATTCAACTATAATTAATTTGATCAAATTTCAAGAAATTTATTTTTGAAAAATCATTAAGTGTTGTATAAAAAAAACGCTTGACAATATCACAAAAAATATCATAATCTTATCCTAAAAAAAATTAAAAACTAAAAGGTTTTTAATTAAATAATTTTCAAAACAATAATCAAAAGAGCCTAAAATGAGTTGATCGTTTTTGGCCAAACAAGGGTAGGCGAGGGTGGGCTTACAAGGGCAGGCCCACGCTCATGACCCAATTTTTTTCTTTTTTATTGTTAAGTTGGTACTCTCTCTCTCTCTCTCTCTCTTTTTTTATGAGCAACCATACAACACGTCATCTCTTATTCGATTCCAGACACTTGAGATGGTTGAGAAATCGGGCTTCTAATTGCAAGAACTCAAAAAACTTATTTTTCATCTGAAAACTCCTAAAAAACATCATAGAGACCTCAATAAACTCTTTTATGGTCTTAAAATAGCATTTAATCAATTAAAAAAATAAAAAATCAATTAGATTTTAAAAATTTCTCGAGGCCCGATTTATTTTTACCAACAAGATGAATATAAAAAAGCCTCTATGGAGCTTCTTTCATTGCAAGGAACCAGTTGAAACTAAAAATTTAACTTTCTTTATCACTTAAATGTGGCCAATAATGATTCTCTCTCTCATTCATTGTTTTCTTTTGAGTTTCTTTCTTCTTTCTAAATATGAGGACTGAAAATAAATAAAATAAAATTATGAATCAAAATAAAAAATAATTGAAAGCAATAGGGGCCAAAAACAAAATTTGCCAATTTCTTAAAGCAAATAAAATGGCAAAAAGGTGTTGGACAAACATTGTCTTTTTTAAAAATCATTCTTAGATTCAGTCCTTCAATTGTTTTTCTCTTCCACTAAAACTGAAACTCTTTTTTATAATATCAAGTATCAATTCAATATCGAAAAATTTCTTTAACACCACGATAATTATATAAAAATTAAATCAAAATAAATTATGAAGTTTAATTTAAAAAAATACAATGTAGAAGGAAAAATTTAAAAAGAGAAAATTGATAATCGGAGTAAAACAATGATCAAGAAAAAAGCAACACTATTGAAGTACACAAAGCATTTACTAAGAATGCATAGTGGATTTCACAGTAAAAAGCCTAGGTTTCTTAGCTTCTTCCTGTGTGTGCGTGCGCGTGTGATTTGTAACTGTAATTAAAGCTTTATTAGCCTCACCATAGATGTTTTGGAGACACAGGATAACTTATTATAAATTAATGAGTTAGAGACATACTCATCAATGGTAGACTTTATGTTGGATTCAAGCCAATGCCCTAGTTTCCAACGTCAACTTATACGCAGTGGTAGCACTATATCATCTGGCAATCCATATCTGAAAGCTGAAGTTAAACAACCTTCTGTTAGCTGAAGTTAAATCTGCTCGGTTACGTACATGCATGCATGAGGTCAAAGTTATAATGATGAAGGATGTGTTCTGATGACAATCAGCAAGGACGTGAAGAAAGCCATGAACATCCACCAGCACATCAACTCCATCCAAGCTCTTTCCATGTTTAGCCATGGAGTCGAGTTAACCAGCCGTTTCAGTACGGTATGATTTGTTGCATGATCCAAAATAAACTCCACAATGAAGGGAGCTCGATAATACCAGTAGATGCATTGATTGAATGCCGTTTAAATTTATTGGTCTGAATCATATATAATCATATATCGTTCAAGTGGAAAATTGTTGGATTGTTTAGTGGATAAAATGTCAACGACGACTAATTATCTTTATTTTGAAGAAAACTTTGGAAAAAGCTTTGAATAACGGATTGCACCATACATCCCATAGATTCAAATTTACCTTTATGTAATTTCAAGGGTGGAGTTCAACTGGTTAAACTCTAAGTTTACTTTTTAGAGGTTACAGGTTCGAATCTCACAAACCTCTAAGTTTAATTTCAGGGTTCGTGGGATTAATCGAGGTGCGCGCAAGCTAACCCGAACACCCACGTTAATAAATAAAAACTAAAAAAATGGACCTTTCTGCACTGAATCTCCTATAAAAATTAGAATTTTGCCCCTCAAAATTCCCAGTAGTTTTTGTGGATCAAGTCTGAGACATAAAGGGAAAAATGAAAATGAAATCAATAAAAGGTCTTACCTTGGAAATTTGCATATATTAGGCTGCCACCTCTAATCTCAGTAGAAAGAATCATGTCTGCCATTTATTTGGCAAGTGGTCTGTGTAACCAAGTAAGGGCAGTGTTAGAAATAATTAGGGAATAAAGGTACAAAGGGAAGCTGTTAGGAAAATTAAAGATAATTGAAGGGATTAAGTAAATAAACGAAACCAAGATTTTTGTTTCTTTTTTCAATATTAAATTAGCAACTAAAATCAATAATAAAAATAAAAACTAAAAGTAAATATTGAAAGAGTAAGGGTTTAGAAAAAGTTTAAGATTATGGCATGCACTAATGTTGTAATGTTATTTTTAGAGAGAAGCATAAAGCAATTTTGTATATAACACGCTTCTTTTTCAAAATATAATAACCCTTTAGAATTTTTTGGATACAACAAAAATCCTAAATGTTTAAGTCACCCTTTTTATCTTACTAAAGTTAATAAATTATAAGAAATGAAATATCGTAAAATTTGAGAGGAATATAAAAAAGAAAGGTTTTAAATTATGTGCAAAGATATATGAGAGATTAAAATGAAAAAGTATTTTTATAAGTTTTTTATGATAAAAAAATTATATTATTTTTTTCTAAACACGTGTCACAATCGCACACTCAGTAAAGGTATCATTAATTACTAATATATATAAAACAATTAAATGTAATAAATTAATTTAATCATAAATGTCATTACATTAATTATATTAACATTAACCATTTAAATTTTATACACTAATATTAAAATTTAAACGGTTAAGTCAATAAAATTTACGAATTACAAAAAATAGTTATGATTAATTATAATTTTAAATCAATATTCTAGCATTCCCTTACATGATTTAAAATTATTCATACATATAATAACTATGATAAAATATAAGTGTAATAGGTGCTAGGTATCTTTAGGGTTTGAACCTACACTTGATGTAAAAAACTCTCAACTTGAAGAGTCATAGTAATTAGGATGTTTTGAACTAAGTTTTCTAAACGAAGTTTAAACTTATTACACAAACAACATATGGGTGATTTTAAGGTTCTATCTGTGTTGCACTTTTTTTTTGTTATGTGCACGTATCTTGTCTCATGAGTGTGTTTAAAGAGTAGTCCATCTCTAAGCCCTTACAATGGTGACAATGCTACCACACTCACTTAGGTGAATCCTCCAAAGATATTTTGGGTGTGACCAACATCCCGTACTTTTTTTTTGCTTTTGAATTCATTCAAATATGAACTCTTTCTAATTGTCACAATAAAGAGTACATTATCATAGAAATAAGACCTGAGACCACCCTGAAAAATATATATGTAATATTTATGAAGTGGACATCTTGATCATGTGGTCAAGCAACCTACAACGAAGATGATACAACTCCCAAAAAGCCAAGAAATCAGGTTTGATAGGAGTATGATACAATGAAAATATATCACAAGACACCACACTATTGGAATAAGAAACCCCTACCTAGCTGAGCCTCTATCATCTCTGCATGGTTGGCTGATGATATTCACGTTCCACGTCCCTGCATGGATTCTTCATCGTTGTTTTACTGAGCTGATGGGATGTCTCTATCTCTTGAGCTGTAACACATTGACTAGGCATGCATGGGTTTCCTTGTCTCTGCTAGCCACTGTTCATGTCCGAGATGGTGGATGGCTTTGTTGAGGCTTTTTTTTATGGCGGGTGTCTGTCGCTGATTGGTTGCATTGACTTTGCGTGGTTCATTGTTCCTTTGTGCATGAAATGTCGTTTGTTGCTTTTGGGCTGTTTTGGCTGTGTTAGGCTAACACTTCTTTAATCCTTGGTGGCTTGCGGCGCTCCACGACTCAGCTTGATTTCGGCTTCTATGGTCTGGTCCTTCATGGCCTGCATGATTTATGCGTGATGATGATTTCTCAGTGATTGTTGTTGGTCATGTGGTTGTTTCTTTTACGGTTATTTTCTAGGGAGCTTGTTCCCGGCTTTTGTTTAGGGTGCCTTTACCCTCCTATCTGTATATACTTTGTTTTTGCTGCTTTTATGACATAGTTACTTTTGATCTTAATATATTCTTACATTTGATTAAAAAAAAAAAGAAACCCCTACCTAACGAATACCAATTCATGAACGAGAAGTATAACGAAGACATCACAAGGTAAGTTATACCTTAATAAGTCAAATTTGTTCTTTGTCACAGCAAAAAAAACGTGTTGCATCATGTAAAATACAAGCTTATTTAATAAATTTATGGCTACTAAAAATTTCATCTTACAAAACCTTATATAATGGTTCAACTAGTAACCCTAATGAATCCAAAACTTGTGGTCTAATATTTATCCATTTACAATAAACCCAAAATATGTTAACTAAGCCCAAACATGAAGTAAATAAAAATAACAAATCTAACACATAAACTAAAGTTGTTGCACCTAATTAAACAAAATAACCTAACATAGATAATTTTCCTAGTTTAAATAATGTCATGAACATAATTCTCATCCTAGAAACACTAGGATCTTTATTCCTACCTTTAGATATCCAAAATAAGCTAGGAAATTGATGTCTTCCTCTTTAATTTCCTTGTTTGTCTAGGATAATTAATTATAGCTTTAAATAATCATTTCAAAACATGAAAACTCTCGTTGTCTTCCTTTAACCTTTCTTGTAGGATTAGGAAACTCCCTAAAATAAGCTAATGAATATGTCAATAAATACCATCATCCCTTCTTTTCTTGTGTAGATAAGATGAATAAGGAATCCTTGTAAGAAAAGGATTTTGAACATTAATGAATTTTTGCCACACTTGAAGATTATGTTACAAGCCATTAAAGATCCTTGTAGAACTATAAAATTTTCAAAACAAGATATCACATCCTTGTAAGAAAAGGATCCTTGCCAAATAGAAAGTCCACAAGTCAAAATAAAGAAAATAACAAAATTCATACATCTTATTCTGACATATATTGCTAGGCCTTTCTAAACTCCGATTGTCTTAAAATTTTACCCCAACATAGAAAAATATCTTGGGAAACTCTGGGAAAATTTCAGTATGATCTAACGGGCGGATTGAAAATTATGATTGTTGCCATAAAATTGGACAGTAGGCATAATTATGCTAGACAAGTTTCCACTATTGGTGATTAATAAGGCTTTAGTCCCATTTCCCTTGATGATAGAATAACTCATTGGCATGCTAAACCTTTAGTGAGTAAATTTGTAATGTTGTTTTTAGGCCTGATAAATTCTAAAAAAATAACACCATGAGATATCAAACGTCTAATGGATTTATGTTTGACAGTTATTTATGTCTTCTTTTTTCATTAAAATTTTTATTTTTAGCATTAGCTATAGTAGTTTGGCAATTAAGATGTATTGATATAGATGATATTGGTTTATAAACAAATGATATATCAACTAAAAAATTTAGAGTTACTCGACTTTTAACTAGCATCTAACATAACCAATTCTACTTCCATGGAGGAAAGAGTAATTATAATTTGTTTAATATATTTTCAACAAACCACACCACCATATAAAGTAAACATATACCCCTATAATAGGTTTTGTTTCTTTTTAATCATAAATCCAATTAGTATCACTAAATCCCTCTATTACAATAGTAAAATAGTATAATGTAGTGTATAATTAGTAGCTCCTTTTAGATATTTAAAAACTTTTTTTAAAGCACTCTAGTATGAAGCATTAAGATTATATGTATATCTATTTAATATACCAACTGCATATACTATATCTTGTCCAGTATAATTGGCTAAATATAATAAAGATCCAATAATTTATAAATATTTATATCTAGACACACTTTCATCATAATTTTTTTCTTCATTCAGTTTAAGGACCAAAAGGACTTCATACAAGAGACACATTAAAATAATTAAACCTTTTTTTATATATTTTTTTAATGTAATATGATTAAGTTAAAGCAAAATCATTGTTGTTTTTCAATAATTTAACACCTAAAATAACATTAGCTGGACCAAGATTCATCATATTAAAATTTCCAGACAAAAAAGATTTAGTAATATTTATAACTTGAATATTACTATACAAAATCATAATATCATCAACATACAAACATAAAATCATATATATATTTTTTTTATTAAAAACACATTCATCAGTAAAATTTGTCTGAAAATCATCAAATAACATGAGTTGATCAAATTTTTCACACTATTGTTTTGGAACTTGTTTTAAACCATAAAGAGTTTTACAAATTTACAAACTTTTCTTTTTTTGACCAGGCACAACAAAACCTTCTGGTTGATTCATATAAATTTCTTCTTCTAAATCACTATTTAAAAAAATTATTTTAACATGCATGTGATGGATTTCTAATTTGTAAAAGGAATCTAAAGCAACTAATAATCTAATTGTAGTGATTTTAGAATTTTGTTTTATATGTGTCAAAAACATATACTCCTTGTTCTTGTTTAAACCTCTTAGCAACTAACCTAGACTTAGATTTTTCTATAAATCCATCAGTTCTTAATTTCTTTCTAAAAACCCATTTATAACCTACTGTCTTACTATTTTGTGACAAATCAGTCTAAAACTATTTCTTTTACTATTTTTTAATTTCACTAAAAGCATGATTATCAACAATGTCTATTTTAGAATAAGAACTTTAATTAATAGGTATAGACAACTTATTTTTCTCTTTGTTAGAAAATCTAAAGATAATTGAAAGAATTAGGCAAATAAAAGCATGATTATCAACAATGTCTATTTTAGAATAAGAACTTTAATTAATAGGTCTAGACAACTTATTTTTCTCTCTGTTAGAAAATCTAAAGATAATTGAAAGAATTAGGCAACTAAAAACAACCAAGATTTTTGTTTCCCTTTTCAATATTAAATCAGCAACTATAATCAATAATAAAAATAATAACTAAAAGTAAAATTAAAAAAGTCAAGGTTTTAAAAAAACCTGGGATTGTGGCACACAATAGCGTTTTTCTTAAAGCGATAATTCTCCCTTTGCTTAAAGACAATTTTGCATATAATTCTCTGTTAAGATACAACAATCTGTTAGAATTTTTATAGGGGTATGTGTTTACTTTATATGGTGGTGTGGTTTGTTGAAAATATATTAAACAAATTATAATTACTCTTTCCTCCATGGAAGTAGAATTGGTTATGTTAGATGCTAGTTAAAAGTCGAGTAACTCTAATTTTTTTAGTTGATATATCATTTGTTTATAAACCAATATCATCTATATCAATACATCTTAATTGCCAAACTACTATAGCTAATGCTAAAAATAAAAATTTTAATGAAAAAAGAAGACATAAATAACTGTCAAACATAAATCCATTAGACGTTTGATATCTCATGGTGCTATTTTTTTAGAATTTATCAGGCCTGAAAACAACATTACAAATTTAAAAAAATTATTTTAACATGCATGTGATGGATTTCTAATTTGTAAAAGGAATCTAAAGCAACTAATAATCTAATTGTAGTGATTTTAGAATTTTGTTTTATATGTGTCAAAAACATATACTCCTTGTTCTTGTTTAAACCTTTTAGCAACTAACCTAGACTTAGATTTTTCTATAAATCCATCAGTTCTTAATTTCTTTATAAGAACCCATTTATAACCTACTGTCTTACTATTTTGTGGCAAATCAGTCTAAAACTATTTCTTTTACTATTTTTTAATTTCACTAAAAGCATGATTATCAACAATGTCTAACCAAGATTTTTGTTTCCCTTTTCAATATTAAATCAGCAACTATAATCAATAATAAAAATAATAACTAAAAGTAAAATTAAAAAAGTAAGGGTTTTAAAAAAACCTGGAATTATGGCACGCAATAGCGTTTTTCTTAAAGCGATAATTCTCCCTTTGCTTAAAGACAATTTTGCATATAATTCTCTATTAAGATACAACAATCTGTTAGAATTTTTGAATAAAATAAAAATTTTCTAAATCTTTAAATTATTCTTTATTCATTTAAGTTAATAAAGTATGAGAAAGAAAGTATAGTAAAATTTAAGAGGAATATATAAAAGAAATGTCTCAAATCATACTCGCACGCACACACATTTAATAAACATATCAATTACCAAATATATTTAAAATAATTAAATATAATAAATTAATTTAGACATAAATGTCATTCCATTAATTATGTTAACATTAACCATTTAAATTTTGTACACTAACATTAAAATCTAAATGGCTAAGTCAATAAATTTAAACAAAGTAAAGTGTTTGTGGTTTAGAATAAAAAAAAATATTTTCACACACACATATTTTTTTTATTGAAAAATCCTAAACTTACAATCACAATGCTCGTCGGATTAAATATCACAGAGTAAATTATAACTCACTCCTATAGTTTAACAAACTAATTAATTAATCCTTCTAGTATTTAAAACTATATAGGTAATCCCTCCATTTATATATTTATAATTAATTTATCTCTTTTTTAATTTTTATTTTCCTTTTCAATTTATTTTGTCTATTTTCTGTCTTTCAAAATAAAATAAAGAATATACAATTATGTAAAATGAGAAATTTGACTATGAATATAAGATATTTTTGCAATTAAATAATTACTAAATTGAGGATGATCATCATCAATAAAATACTATTT
>Ga0325402_1005056_pt1 | contig 12276 bp, 11 predicted proteins | sample PopdelMetagenome_22_FD_207212 | JGI IMG/M metagenome (GOLD analysis project Ga0325402, IMG submission 207212) | Populus deltoides microbial communities from Bellville, Georgia, United States - Xylem-PdKOR-R3 | ecosystem: Host-associated > Plants > Phyllosphere > Stem > Wood/Secondary xylem...
TTAGAACCAACCCCCCCCCCCCCCCCCCCCCACTTCTATACTACCCAAAAAAATAGAGAAATATCATGAAGCTTCCATGTTTAAATAACCAGTAATTTTTTTAAATTATCTTTTTAATAGTTATTTGAGATTTTTTTTGAATTGTCCAGATAAATTAAATCATATTATAATAATTTTTACATTTCTTAATTTTAAATTTAAACTAAACAAGAAGTAAGGTTAAGAGTCGGCTAAGTTGTTTTTAAACTGTTCAAGTCGATTGAATTATCTTTATTATAATTGTGAGATGATATAATTTTAAACTGGAGTTGGAGAAGAAATGAAATAAGAAAAATTTGAAAATTAAACCGAATTTAATAAAAATATTAAATATTAAAAAGTCTTACCCGGCATGCAGTGCAGTGCGGGACTATAGACTACTCAAAATTTCTATGAAGAGTAATTAGCTTAACGAAAGAACTGTAGTTGTTTGGTGCCATTTCATGTCTTGTGATCAAAATCTAAGAGAGAACAAAAATTCTAGGAGGAAGGTTGCTCATAATTCAGTTGCGAGAGATGGACAAGTACCAATCCAAAAACAGACATTTCACCTCTTTGATTGTTTACGAAGTTAACCTCTCTATCAGACTTAATTAAATCCTCCTGTTTTCTTTCTCTTTTATCTTGATTTTCGTTTCTTGGCACATGCATCAAGCGCTCAAAACCCTTCCCTTCTGCAGGTATTGGTCACAGATTACGAACAATGGGAAGTGATCGAGGAAATAATATTCCTCGTAAACCCCGTTATGATATTACCATGTCCAGGAGAACAAGAAAGCCGTTGATGAATCTCAAAGAAACTAATCAAAATCCCACAACAGGCGCGCCACGAGAAGGAAATGCTGCTGAAGATGTTGGTCATGATCGAGGAGCAGATAGCGTTCTCAAAAAAGAACGCGGCCATGAAGAAGGAGAGAGTCGTAAGAGCAGCTTGAAGCAACTTATAATGAAGATTAACGCAGGCAACGAAGAAAGTGAAGTAAGCAGGCTGCTGGTGGGGGAAACAAGGGTCGGAGATAATGAAAATATTGACAGCAAATTATTACTAGGAGGCAAGAATTCCCTTGGCCAGCATTTCAAGGGAGAAGAAAAGCAGCAGCTTCAATTAGTAGTAACAAGGAAACAAGCAAAGGAAGGAATGGAAGGATTGAAGCTGAAAGGAATGGTGGGTCGTTATGTCAAGATGGTGAGCCATTTGATCAGGGTCAAGCGTGACACACACATTAATAATGGATCCCGGAAAAAGCCACTTCTCCGGTTGCCCATGTAGGCCAGCCATATATTTCAAGAGTGGCCGGGACAGTATATATATGTTTGATTCTACTCATGCATCTGGGTGATTTCTTATTGTTATGCTGTAATTTTTCATCAAGATATTAATAGAAATTACTAGTCCTTTATGCTCCTTAATTTGTGCAATTTAATTTATCATTTGTTTTGATTTTATTTACGAACAATCGTACTTATATAAAACATAATCTGAGATTAATTCAAAGCTAAGTATGAATCACTTGTTTAAAGAGTTGAAAAAATAAAATTTAAATCAAAACAACATTATTTTGATAAAAAAATTAAAAAAAAATTAACAAGTTAATGATCAAGTTTTAATTGGATCAACTAGATTATCAGGTCAACCTAGTTTTTTTATTGTGTTAATTATATTTTTTTAACTTAGACTAATCTAAACCCTAAATCCTCGATTTACGTGTTGATCAATTCAGGTTTTAAAATAATGCATTCATGTTCATGATGCAACTTTTTTTTTATCATACTTTTGAATTTTTAATATGCATTTAATTTTTTTAATATAATTTTTCTTGCAAAATCATTAGTGTTATGTAATAAACATAAATTATATAGATGATTCAAGCTACACCATAAACCGAATCCTTTTTTTCCCAACATGAAAAAATAATGCTAAGGGGATGCTAGCACTTTTAAAGAACTAAGAAAGATCCAATACCCAGCCTGGTTAATTTAACAATAAGATTAAACAAAAAAAATAATGATAATAAATAAAAATAAAATAAAGAGCAATAATTAATCATAAAAAAATAAAATATCAACACCATACTCGAGAGAAAATAAAAAAAAAAAACTCATTGGAGACTTATCTTTGCTTCAATATGGACACTAGTTGTTAATCAGAAATAGCTTATAAAGATGGTTCTAATATCACTGTAAAAAACTCCACGACGACACTAAGAAAGACCGCACAACCGCACATGTCGCCAAAACAATGACCCGAAAAGTAAATCAAACAAACTATTGTGAAGTTAGCATTTGATCAATTAATTTAATTTAATTAAAAAAACTAAATTTAACAAATAAAATAACAAATAAAAAAACTCAAGATAATCTGAATTATTTTTAAAATTAATAAAAATTCATATAAAAAGCGAGAACAATAATAATAATTATAATAATGAAAAGATAAAATTTTTTTAAAAAAACAAGCAAGCTAAAACAAATCTCCTGATTAACATTCCAAACTCATTTCCCGTAAAATCATTCTAACTATCCCTGTCTATTGCTTGCTTAACCAAGTTGTCAGCTACAGCATGCAACGAGTAAGAATGGAACAGAAATTTCAGCTGGAATAGACTCATCAAAATAAATTTCACAATGACTATAATAACTATATTTCCTGAGATTTCATACAAACGTTTCTAAACAACGTGCGAAACAAGGTTAGTATTAAACTATGAAGATCCTATTTAATAAAACACCTTGTGAGCATAAATTAAATATCAATGATCAAATCCCTAAAGGGAGTTCAAAAACTAAAAAAATCCCCCGACGTGGTCCCAAGTATATCTGCATTCCATCACTTCTAGCTGCATGGGATTGCCTTGGGTCACATTCACATTGGTATTCAAATTGCATCGATGGATTGAGCAAGTTAGGGTTTGTCTATACAGAATTGGATGCTTTTGTAAATCATTCCAACAACGGTTCCATCAAGGATTTTGAATGAGGTGTCTGGAGTTTCATAGTGTATGTAATAGCCATCCCAGTAAGTGAACAAACAGCTGGAAGCAGACCCAAGCCATATCTTGTGACTGAAATATATTCTGTAGAAAGGGTTTCTTGTGATCTTGGTGAGGAGCCTGCATTGAAGTATGTGGATGGTGTTAAGTAGGTAAGCCATGAACAAACCAAAGGGCTCTGTAAGAATGCTTATGAAATGGGACAATATCAAGCTCAATTTAAATTTGTGGTTTCATATGATCTAAATTCATGGTAATAGTAAGAATCATGTAATTGTGATGGTTATTCCAGGGCGGTAGACCACAGTCAACCCTAAAACACCACTGAGGTTTCATATTCTGATGCAGCATCTAGAAACAAATTGTTGAAAAGGTATATCTACCATCTCCCACCATTGAGGTAATACTACTGTTACATAGAAATACAGAGTCTCCCAACTACAGTTGCCATGCAAACACCACAACCAGCCTTGTTTTTTCTCTACTTTTTTTGTGAATAAAAGATTAGAACAGGCCTTGCAGTTGGTGAAGACTTACTTTGAAAAGACTGAAGCACAAAGACAGCAAGTCCACACGAAACCTTGTCTAGGAAACTCAAAGATCCATAAACAAACGCACAGCCATCTAGATCTGAACCAACTAGAACACTTTGCATGCTTACTCCTGTTATCTGTGATTCATATTTGGATAAAGGAACATGAAAGGAGGAAAAAGATAGAAACAACAACAACAACAACCACAACAAGAGCAATAAATATAAGTAATTCACAAAATTGAAAGGTTTGAACAACCTTGAATCAATAATTAACAGAAACTAAAATACAAGGTTTTAAAAATAGGATAGTGCCATAGCAAGACAAACTAGCCTTGGAATTCCCATATGAAAATCTCAAGGTCCATATATTTCTTTCCCTTTGTGCTGGTGTTCCATAAACAGTACTCTTTTTCTTTTCTACCACCAATCTATAATTTCATTTTTATTACAGTGCCTACAAAGGTAAGACCATGTATAATAAACTAAGATCAAGACTAAAAACCATCAATGACACTTAAATATTGAAAACTTTAAAGGGGTGTTTGGGAGTGTGGTAGCGGTTGTTTTTCAAAGTGCTTTTCACTCTGAAATGCATCAAAATAATATATATTTTTTTATTTAAAAAAAAATTATTTTTGATATCAGCACATCAAAACGATTCAAAAACAAAAAATAATTTTAAGCAAAAAAAATAAAATTGAATTTTGGCCAACCTCTGTTTATGCCGCACTCCTAAACAGGAGCCTACTGTGTGAATTTGGTCAATCTGTCACAGGACTAGGAGAGTTCATCATACCAACAAGGGTCATATACAAATTTTCTTTTGTATTATTTCCTTAAGAATTCAAGAAACCATTTACACTCATGAGGAATCAGGAGAAAGACTAATAGGACTGTGAAACCAAAGAATAACTAAGAGTGGAGATTTAACCACACAATTCCACCACATAAAGTAAAGTCTAAAGTGCAGAATACTATGCCATACCGTCATTAGAGTATTCGCTACGCCAATAAATACTGATATGACATACATGAAAGCACTCAAGCTTCGAGGCAAAAAGAGGATGCTTGCGCCACAGAATACCCAGAGAACTCCACCAGCACAATAGTAGGCTTTCAGGCGTTGTCCAGTCCAATACATTTCCTAGAATATGGATATATGAAGCCTAATTATCAATGAAAGGGAAGAACATGCAGAGATCATGTAATGATTTCAAATAAGGTATACGAGGACCACCTGCATAATGATAGATACAATGAAGCTGCTGATATAGATGATTGCAGGAACCTACTTCCAACAATCAGACATGTTATCAGTTTATTCATTTTCCAAAGACAATACACATAAAACTGATAAAATTGATGCTGATAATGTCTGGGAACCTACTAAAGCTTTAGCTGATTTTGCCATCCGCATATCCTCAATAACATAGAATGCAAGATATGCCTGGAGAAAACAAAGCCATCTGGGTGTAAAAATTACTTACAATGAATGATATTTTCTTTCAAAATGACAGATAGCTTGCATACACATAGTAATGCAGTGGGGTGCTTGTAAAATATTAAAAAGACAAAAAAAAAAAGGAAAGCCAATTTCTAGCAAAATTTTTCTCATGCTCTTTAGGGGACTTAAAAGGACAATTCTTCCAGGAAAATGATTGACACAGAGAAATTTGTCCTTTAAAACAGAATAAGTCCATGGGGAACTTTGGCTCCCCGCATATATCTAGTGTATCATATATTCAACAAAATAAGTAACTTGAGATTAAATGAAATAAGTGCCAAGCAAGACAAAGGAAAAGTGTTCTGACCTGTGAAACATTTTGTGCAAGTCTGGTAAGCATATAGACAAGACCAACTTGATAGTATAAAACTTTCTTGAACCAGTAAGTCCATGATATCCTTGCATAACTAGTTCCATGTACACGTATCTTTAATCTGCATTAAAAGGCTAATTATATTACTATAACCAACTAGCATTAAAAGCAATCACTTCGTGTACAAATTCAAATAGCAAAGTGGCATATGTTTTATGAGATAAATGGAAAGGGCTGGACATGATTATTCAGACTGCACCTTGACAAGTAGAAGACTATATTCATCTAAAAGTAATCAGTACTCGCCATCACAGTTATTCATCACAATTCTGGTACTCAAGGCAACATAACCAATTACCAAAACACCATCCAAGTAATGCAAAAAAGGTGAGGACATAAAGCAGTACCTTGGCTCTTTAGTCCCAAGATGAAATATTCCCACAAAGCAGCATCCTATAAAAATTGAAGTGTATGCAATCCAATGGTACTGCTCATTCAAGGCAGATGTAAAGACATGACCCTAAGTAAGTTCTTAGAACAAAATCAACACAGAGCAAGCTCATACCTGATTTTCAATATCAGAATGTGTTGTTGCTTTAGTGGTACTGAATACTACTAATGCAACAGCATAAAGACTGAGGTTCGCAACCTATACAACATTTGGAGATTAAAACAAAACAAGAAAATATGCATTGATAAGTACTGAAAGAAATAAAGCACTAATCCAAAAGTCGGAGAAGTTAACCATGGTAAAAGCATTCCGACAGCTTGTCATCACCACCCTGCTTGTTGAATTCAGTGAGATGCAATTCACCATGGACCTTAACAAAAAGAAAAATTGAAGTTGAAAGTGCAAATGCTGCAGCTTTCTAAAAGATGCAATTACAACATACTGTAACTCTTCCATGGAGTTTAAGAGATATATGACCAAAGTAAAATGGAGTTTTGGTGATACTTTTTCTTCTTTGTTTATGTCTAAACAAAACAATTGGATACTGCTCCGGCTTTTCTATCAAGCAGTGGAAAGATTAAGGAAATTTAAAAATTATTGATGTATGTAGAAAACCAAATTGTCCCTCATGTTTGAAGAATTAAGAATAGTGAATGCAAGCATAACTAAACTATGGAGATCGTTACATGTGTGACACTTGGGTGGCAGCCCAACCCACATTGAAGATTGCAGCAGACGTGCTGTATGAAATAGTTTCTATTATTGGTGAAGAGGAAGCCAAGATTTTGCATGGCAAGCAACCACCAAAAACTGAAGAAAATGAAATGGCAGCCAAGATGGATCCTGCACCATGCCATATTTTGAAATGTCCAAACCTGTCTATCTATCACACAAACAGTTAAAAAAACAAAAATTACTCCTAGAAAGAAAGACCAAGAATTATCCAAAAAATAAAATCACATAAAATCATTCTACAATTTAGAATCTCAAATATGTCAATGACGAGGAAACAAAAATTCAGATATATTGCATTCATCTGTCAAATTCTGATATCATCTTTCAATTCCAAATACAAAGCATAGGCATCCATGTTTTAGGCAATGCTCCATGATATTATTACAACTTGTTAAAAATGAATAAGCGGAAGAATTAAAGGTGAAATTTGAAATAAAGTAAAAATTGTAAATTTCCCTGTTTTTGTCACCATATGGTCAGTTTATTAATGCTTGACACAAATTTAATAACAGCCATAGACCATTGGCTAATTTCTGCTGAACTAACCCATATCAAATAAAGAGTTCTATCAATGCAGAAGTGTTAAAATAATCATAGATACAAACAACAGTTCAAGAAGCTCCTTTTCTCTCCTGTTTTATTCTCCACTTGTATTTGGAAGCCAAAGCACAGTCGTGAATGCAGACCAAACCAAATTACAGCTGATAATTGCATAAGAGAATCAATAAAACAACAAGCAAAGCATAAAGTTCATTGAATATGTATATTAGGGCAAACTAAAAAGCAAAGTCAATGAAGCCTGTTCTGAATCCTTAATCATTTATATTTGCCTTTCCAAACCAAGGTACTTATTAGGTAAACAGTTAAATATTAAATACAAGCCCCTCAAGATCTGCAGAAAGACTGAACCTTTTAGCCCCCAAAAGCCTCATCGCATATATTTTTCTATTACGAGTTTCACCATATCCTTTCAAAAGTTGTGTTGCATAATTTAAAAAATCTGATGTACAACATCTCACTGTTATAAATCATTAGTGAAATTAAGTACTATCTATCCGGCTGGCTGTGTTTTTGGTTTCTTCAGGCACAAATCATTGGACATACAAAAACTAAGGTGGATCCTATATTTTTCTGAGACATTTTTTCAAAAACAATCATAGACCACATATAAAATATCAATTCCTTGAGACGAGCAAATCGAGAAATTACAATAAAAAAATGAGGTGCTGCAATATAATTAGTTTAAAGGTACCAGTTCTCCAGCAAACACAGTAGCAAATCCATCAGCTATCTGACCTGCTAACATAACTATAGCAGCATCCCTGCAAAATAAGCGGTTTAAATCACGAACTACAACAAGGATGTACTTACAGCAACAGAAACATGTCTGTCGTTATAGCTTCTTTATTGCTTGGTTTTCAGTAATTATACCAATAAGAAACAGTTTTGATAACATGATTATCTCACCTGGGTCTTTTGCCTCTTTATTTCCAGGAAATGTATCATGCAGATTAGGAACTTTCTGATTTCTCATCTCAAGAGAGTCATTTTCCACTTTTTCAAGAAATATATAAAACTTAAACACTCAAATTCATCAAACATTTTGATTTTGTTATGATGGAGAGGGGGAGAAATTGTTAAGTCATCATTACATCCTTTTTAATAACTGCTAAATCCAATGATGCACGAGATAAACCATAAGTGCTTCTCATGTATGTTTCTTATCAGGCAAATAAAAAAAGAAAGGTGAAAAGTCGCAGGCATACACAGATATGCACAAAATCGCAGCTAGATATCAGATATAAAATATAGCACCAAGGTAGTATTACTACAAAAACTTGTGACCAGTTACCTAGGGGACAGTCCAATTTCTGTCAAGAACAATAGAAGATAAGTAAACCAACAGGCGGCCGTGATGTCGTTTAGCATATGACCGACACCATAATAGAAAACAGAGCTTCTTCCAACAGGCTTTGGGCATGAATCATCATCTTCAACATCATTAACCATTATGCTTTACAGGGTTGGATTCTGTACCTCTTTGAAACTCTCCAAGAAGTGCAGTTCCTGGACTGTGGGAACCTGCAAAGAAGAGAAAGATATCAAGTCCACTAATTTAACAATTTCCAAAGGCAAAATCTTTCTAACATAAGGAATACCAAGCATCCTTCATAGCAAGTACAGAGAATTCAACTCAAGCATCTATCACACAGTAACGGGTATCATTTCTGTTAAAATAATCACCTTCTTCAATTTTAAAATAGATGAGAGCAACCCAACCAATTTGGACAAAGAAAGATTGAATCATTGTGAAAATGAAGAGATTAAATCTATCAAATTAGAAAGAATATATCAAGTTGGTAAGTAGTTGATATTCAGTTGTCCATCATCAATCATCTGGGTAATGGAATTTAGCCATAAAATTTGTATGCACTGTACACATATCACCACACCACACTACACTTATGAAGCATGATAAATAAAAATAAATAGAGAAAGTCAACAAGAAAGAACAAAAGGGAGAGGGAAGAACCCGAGGGAGAAGACGAAGGGCAGCAACGAAATCCTCCAAATTCACTCTCTGTATTTCCTTCTTCGGTCAATTTCTATAGGATAGGATTGGATTTGGATTAGGACTTCATGTAATTCATTAATTATTAAATAATTAATACATACAATAGCAATAGGGGGATTCATTTGAATCAGTGGAGGAGTGGAGAGCGAATGAAGGGAAAGGTGGTTTATTTTTGCTGAAAAAATATTATAATAATGCAAGGAAATCCCCTCTGTAACCGACCTCTGTCAAGCCTTGCCGGTCCAGAAGACCATATTACCCCTGTTCCATTGGAGATGCTTTGAGAAGGAATCAAGGAATGCTAAAACAGAGGCAGAGATGGAGGAGGCTGCCTTCCTTGAATGAATGAAATTAATTAATTGAATCTCCTCATGAAGCAGCCACGTCATCCATCTCATCAGTCTACCATCGGATTTTTATTTGAAATAAGATAGTCTGCTAAATGTTTTATTACAGTAATTATTTGAAAAATATTTTAAAACATGTTGATTTTGTAAATTAATTCATCTAAATAAAAGTTAACACAAATTTCAATAGTTAAGAAATAAAATTCAACATCAAATAGTTAAAAAAATAATATGGTTAAAGAAAAAAATTAAAATTAAAAAAACTAAAAAAAAAACTGAGTCACTGTAAACATATAAATCTTTTATTTTGTACACATATCGCTACTGTTAGAAATATTTTCATGAGATAATTCTAACTAGACCTTGAAAAAAACACCAAATATGATTGTAATTAACCCCAAATAAAATTCCTAACAAATTACAATTATGTTTGGTAGTCTTTTTAATGTATGGTTAGAATTATTTTGTTGAGATCTTTCTAACGATATTAAGAATATATAAACCAGATCTCTAGTGTATTTCGAGTGACCTGTTATTTTTAGTCATTAGATCTTTAATATTATTTCTTAATCATTCAATCTTCATAAAATTTTAGGATAATTTTTTATACATGTTAATTAAATAGAATGAAAAAGACATGATTTTTAAAATAATCAACGATCTTGTTCAATCATTATTTTTATGTTTAAACTGTATTATTTTTTAAATAATTTTTTAATATCTGTTATTTTCTCGAAACTTTTATTAAAATGGGTTAGAATTTTAAAATACCATCTACTATCTACTGCTTTGTCATTCCCAACCTACTATCATTTTATATTAAATTAATGTTATATATATATATATATATATATATATATATATGTTTTTGAAGAATTTCATCCATTTTAATTCATCGACTTATTATAGTCAAAGTCAAGTGGGGTTCGCTAAAAATCGGGAAGGTGGCAGTGCGTGCAAGAAGAGGCAATCAATGTAAAGGAGGAGTTTACTTTTGTGGAGAAAAGCAAGTTGTGGTGGGGCCTGCAACGGTCCAAGATTAATTGAGAATTGAAACAGAAAGTGGACCGCCAAGTTGTTCAGTTCACCACAGTCATTGACAAAAGAACAAAAATGCTATGTGCCCTCTAATTTTTATTGAAGGTAGGCAAATTAACTGAATTAATCAAGATTTTAGTGAAAATCGAATTAAATATAATATAATTTATAGAATAGTAATCTTTGTTAGAAAATAAAAAAAAATAGTGTAGTTACGATTTTGAAAAAAATCAATTGAATTTTTTTATCCAAACATGTGTTCATCTTTAATTCTCAAGGTTCTATTTATTTTTATGGATTTTTTTTTAATTTTAAATTATTTTTTAAATTATTTTAATTTGTTAATATTAAAAATAAATTTTAAAAATAAAAAATATTATATTAATATATTTTTAAATAAAAATATTTTAAAAAACATTAATAGTGAAAATACAAATACAAATATACCCTTTGTTTCTGCCTGATTGACCGAATACATCCAGACAGTGTTTTGAAACCCGGCCCGGCCATGCGGGTCGACCCGGGACCCGGCTGACCCGGGGCTGGAACGGGGCCAGGTTGATGAAAAAATAGCATAAGCCATGACTTGGTGTGACCCGGATGACTCGGCGGGTTAACCCGGTGACCCGGTTGACCCGGCAAAACCTGGTCAAAAACCTGGTTGCAACCCGTTGACTTTTGTTTTTTTAACTAAAATGACACCGTTTTGAATTTTTTTAAAATAGAAATTAATCCGGTCGACCTGGTCAAAACCCGAAACCCGAACCTTAGACCGGGCCGGCCACCAGGCTGGGTTTAAAAACTTTGCATCCAGGTGGCATTGGCCTTCATTTAAGGTCGTGGCTTGTGCTGCATGTTTTGATGACACCATGCATACATACATGAACATGGAATTGGATAGGAAAATTAGGGTTTGGAATTTTGATAGCACATGGTCAGCCCGTTGGATTTTTGAAAGGTCTCTGTACTTCGAGCCCATTGGATTAGCAACTCTGATCTTTGTAGCCCATAAGCAACATCTTCTATTTTCTTGGCCCACTGGTATAGCAACACGTCCTGTAAAGTCACTCCTTAGTTACTGACTAGACTGGTGGCACGTTATACGCCGCCCGTAATACGTCGTCGCAGGTGAGATTAATGTTTTTCTAAGTTAAAAAGAAATTGAAAATCAGATGATTGACTCATTAATATTTTTACAGAAGTCTTTATGAATAGTTTGACTCAAATAAATTACAAAGTTTTGGTGCTTAAAAATTGAATTCAAATTAATTTTTATATATATATATATATTATTTGTGAATAGTAATCTATCTAATATATATCATTTAAAATTTTAAGAGGTGTAGGTTAACTAGTCAAGTCTTAAATTTATTCTTTAAAAGTTACTAATTCGAGTTCTATAAATATCAGAGTTACTGGAGGCTTATATGATCATTAATTTCAGAACTCGTAAAATTAGTCAAGATATACACAAACTAACTCAGACACTCACGTTAATTTATGTGTGTGTATATATATATATATATATATATATATATATATATATATATATATATATATATAATACTTAACCCTTAAGGTCTAAGAAAACAAAAATATGTTGTCTTTTTTAACTTTAGGTGAGTGGCAGTTTCATCAGCACGGTGGATTGGATCTAGCTAAGCTTGATTCCCTATTATATTAATAAATCTGTGTTGCCAGTGGAGCAGGCAACGTTCAAAATAGAAGAAAGCAGCAGCAGCAGCAGCA
>Ga0325402_1005061_pt1 | contig 12274 bp, 7 predicted proteins | sample PopdelMetagenome_22_FD_207212 | JGI IMG/M metagenome (GOLD analysis project Ga0325402, IMG submission 207212) | Populus deltoides microbial communities from Bellville, Georgia, United States - Xylem-PdKOR-R3 | ecosystem: Host-associated > Plants > Phyllosphere > Stem > Wood/Secondary xylem...
TTGTTATCTTTGACAAAATTGAGAGGAAGTAATAATGATAGCTGATATTGATAAAAATATAGAGTGACATATTTAAAATTTATTTTTGATTGTTTGTTTTAATTTGAGGTTAATTATATTTTATCTTGTTGAAAATGCAATTAAACCAATATATCAATCCTCTTTTAGTTCCAAAAAATGGTCAAATTGTAATGTTAGAACAAGTATAAAGCAATGTTTATTATTAATTCACTCGTATGGAAACTATAAAATTGCTAGACATTGAATGTGCGCTTCTTTTACACTCTCTTATAAGGTTTTAACTTGATTTTTTTTTAATGTGGATGAATTTAAATTTTCCAAGCTCTTTTACCAACTTTCTTATAAGTGAGTCAGAAGATATTCTCTCTCAACCAAGTGATTCTAATCAATTAATTGATAATTTAACATACTCGAATTTAAATGTCCATACAATAAAAAAAACCACAAAGAAGTAAAAACTTGAAAAGCGAACACATGAGTGTCATCATCAAAACCAAAAGCATCATAAAAATTAAAATTAGAAAGATTCATGATGAATTTTAATGAAATATAACAAAGATTGAAGAGAAAACAATAATGAGAAAAAATGTTAAGATATATGAGAATATTTATAGATGGATTATTTTTTTAAATTTTGAATTCTTAAAATGTTGACAATTATTTTTTTCAAAATTTAAAATTTAAAATGATGGCGGCCATTTTTTCAAAGTTTGAAATTTTAAAATTTAAAATAATTTGAAAATCAAAATTTAAAATATTGACAGTTTTTTTCAAAGTTTGAATTTGAATTTACTTTTAAAAAATTAAATTTTTAACAGTAACATATAAAATTAAAAATTAAACATATTCATATAAATAAATTTTAAATTTAATTTTAAATTATATCTTTTAACTTTCATATTACTTCATATTACTTTTATAAATTACTCATATTAATTATATAATTAATAATATCATAATTATATTATATATAAAATCTCTAAATTAGTTATATAATTATATTAAAATTAATTTAACATGAAATATATTAAAATACAATTGGTTTTTCTAAATAGCTTTTTATCATTGGAATACACATAACCAAAAAAATTATATTTATACTATTTAAAAAGCCATTTTATCAATTTGGCTCTTTAATTTAGCATTTTGTATTGGAGATGCTCTTAGGCTAGGTTTCTTGAGTCCAAGAGAGTGTTAGCCTGCATGCTTAGGTGCATTTGTTTTTTTGGTTTCTAAGTTTTATTTTAGGATAGTTTTTTTCTTCATTAATTTCTATTTTAGAATATTTTTATACACATATGATTTTGAGTCTCATTTTTAAATTATAATGTTTTCTAAATCTAAATATAGTTTTGAATTTTAGAAGAATAAAATCTAGCACATTTTTACTAGGGAAGTAAAAAACATAAAAAAGTTGTAGATGGAATAGAATTTTTTTCCGCAATAACAAAGATTTGATAATTAATGATTTATTATTCTTAGATAGTTTTAAAACTATTTACAAAAATAAATACTTAAAAATAATTTTAACATTATAAAGTTTTTGGTTAGCATTTAGAAGCAACTAGATTATTGACTTGCACTACACCACGAGTGAGGTTAATTTTTTTCTGAATGTCAAAAAAATTTAAGCAACGCTAACATATTTTCTAAGAGGAAAAAAAAAACTAATCATGAATTCAAAATTTGATCAAACAACATGAGACGGTGGTGTATTGAACGATATTAAAAAATTGGGACAACAACTACAGGATTGACTTGAGTCACACTGAACCAACCATCCAAACTCGCAATTTAGGTCATTAAACTATGATATCCCTATAAAAAAATAAATCGAAACAAACTATGAAGATTAATTTTCAATCAACCAAATGGTGAATGATGAGATTGATAAAAAGAAATATTCAATTAAAAAAAGGATAAAAAAATTCAAGTTTACCCGTCAAACCTGCAATCTAGGTCATGCACCTAATTAGATTTAATTTTTTTTCTAAGACCTTTTCATTTAATTATATGACAGTCAGACACATGAAACTCTTTTATATCATATAATAGTTTTTTTTTTAAGAACATATAGGACATGCAAGTGAAACTGAAATAACATAAACAAGTCTACTTTTTAAAAAAATTAAATAACAAAAAGAGGCCTTTAAATAAAAAAGAATAAAATTTTTTTTTAATAATAGAAAAATGCTTCAAATAACAAAAAAAAAGAACAAATATGTTAGGTACTTAGGCTGGACCACGTGCACGCCAGGGCTCTTTTATATTTTCCCAAGGCAAACGACACATCATATGCTTTTTTTTTAAAAAAAAGTCCTCCACTCTCTAAATGTATTTTTTTAAAATGTTACAAATAACTTATTGTCTGCAGCCTTAGAGTCCGGAGATTGAAGGGTCACCAAAAAATTAGGAAAAAGGGTATTTTATAATAAAAAATCTATTTACAATCATTTGTTTACCCTAAAAAACTTAAAAACTAAGCAAACCAGTTTATGCCTTTAAATAACCCAAAATCCAATCCAAAAAAACAAAAAAAAAATTAACTTGAAACCCAAAAACATCTTAAGGTTAAATCTACTTTCTCACGCAATTTGAAGGTAAAAGAACACCCAATGGAACTCCCCTCATTGAATGGAATATATTAACACTAATATTGATATTTTTAGTGGTCAGAATCAGTGTCAACCAAGATTTTTTAAAACACCACGTAAAATCTAAACATTATAAAGATACCTTGAGCCTTTAATTTAGGAAAAGAGAGTGATTTTTTTTTACATTTAATATCAGTAATCCATGTTATCATTTTGATCTCATGGTTAAATTTAATTCGTTATTTAACACATTCATATACATTACATAAATCATACAATTATGATTTATGTTTCTAGTTCCTACTGAAATTTCAGCAATCTTCTCTATCCAGGTCACTAAATAGTTCTTCTTTCCTTAGGATATCTACAAAGCAAAAGATCAAATTCTGAATTCTCATAGACTACCATTATTCTTATAAGTTGGGCCTCAGACGATATATTCAACTCATCATCAAATTATCCTAATAACATATATATTCTTGTTGATTATACACATATCATAAACACTTGATTCAACCTTTCTAAATCTTAACCTCATTTTAACGTTACTAGTAACAACTCATCACCACACAATCCCCATCAATCCATTGTTGTCAAAGTCACGAGTTGACTCGTAAAATCATATGATTTTACAATTTAACATGTATATAACGTGTAAAATCAGGTTAAAAACTTGAAAACCAAAAAACTCGGTCAAATCGGTAAAATCAGACCAATTTTATGAGTTTGACAAAAGTTAAAAATTTATTAACTCCATGACTCTAAGTCTCGATACTCCCTAGTCCCCAGTCTCCCCTTTCCCCTTTGCCTTTTCTTAAATCTCAAATTCCCAATCCTAGCAGGCTGACACTAGCAACGCAGCTAGTTCCACAACTCTCTCTCTCTCTCTCTCTCAAAACACACATTTTTTTTTACTTCGTTTGTCTTTGATCTAATTGTCTCCACTCTCCATCTTCTGACCTAGTTGTTTGTAGAAACCAAATGTCCAGACCCTATATTTTTTATGACTGATGCTTTTTCAGCAGGTGGCTTTAATGCAGTCAATAGAAGAGGACAAGTTTTGCTTGCCACTATAAATGAAGCAACAATTGTGCCTTTCGTTAGTGGCCAGGTTTGCTTGCTGGATTCTCTCCTTTTCTGTCATGTTTTATTATACGAAAGAGGACCATCAATCTTATATCATTTTTTGGTGGTTTGGCAGTTAAATAATCTCGAACTTGCTGTTAATCTTGCAAAAAGAGAAAATCTTCCTAGTGCTGAAAATCTAGCAAACATATTATTTTCTGTTAATCTTTTCTTCTTTCTCCTCATCTTTGAGATTAATCAAGTTAATCTTTCCAGTACTGCAATGGGTTCTTGTACTCAGTATTTGTTGTGACAGGTAAAAAGAAGAAAGGTTAATCAAACATTAACTTGACATGCATATAAAAAAAATTATGTGGTTGAGAAAACATGAACAAAAATTACTTGCATCCTGTCTGAATTGGTCAATAGCAGAAACTATAGCATTATAGAGATCAAGAATTACAAATGTGCTTTTGTTTCCATCATCAGTGTTTAATTTTTCCAATGTTTTCTATAATACCTGGTTGTGAATCTTGGCATTTTTGTTGGATTCTTCATCGCAATTCTGATATGAGTTTCTCAGCTTGTAGTTGCATACCAAAAAAGGATAAAAGTCTTTGTGAGCAAATTATTAATAGATTATGGAATATTTTGTTAGCTAACATAGGATAGCAACTATATATCATGCATTGAACTATGATTTTGAGATTGCAATTATTTCTTATACATATATCCTTTCATATCTGCGTGTATAGAGATTGATTCCCATATATTCTTGCATTTCACTGTACAAAAATAAATAAATACAAAGTCTATGTACTTTTAAGAGAGAGAGAGAGAGAGAGAGAGAGAGAGAGAGATGATAGGCTAGAAAAAACTATAAATAAAGAAGAACATCTATAAGTTTTTATAAGGAGTTATGTGACCTGTAAGATGGAATTGGATCAAAGAATTAATTTGTTACAATTAATGTCCTATGTGTGATATCCTTCAGCTATGACTTGCATCTGTTTATTTAACCCAAAGAGAATAAACATTGATAACTCTTCCAAATACATCAACCTAAATATAAAAAGGACTAGGATACCAAAAGAAAAAAAAAAGGAAATGTGAAAGAAAAAGGAAAGGTAGGTAATGTTTGACATAAATCACAAGTTTATTACCATATAAACTTGAATGTCCATCCTTTATGGAAGTCAATTGTAATTTCCCTAGTGTTAAGAAAAGGGACTTGAAATGAATATCACCTGCTCTAACAACATTTGTGATCAACACCAAATTAAAGTTAGAGTGCTTGTTTGGAGTTTGGACCAAAACAAAGCGTATTAATGAGATGAGCTAAATCTATTTGGTAATAGTGAATACTATATTGCTTCAATGTATGAGCTAGAAGATCATAACTAGTCACTGTATAAATAATCTATAAGCATATGGAATATTACAATATTAAAAATCAAGTTAATTATAATGTCAAATAATTTGATAGAAAATTCTGAAAGCTGACATGTTTTAGGTTTTGCTTTTATACTTTTTACTCTGGTTGTTAGATGTATATTTCATTGTTAATTTAATAATAATCCAAAGATTTTGTAAAATTTAACCATAAGCATGTATTTTTTTTTATATATTTTGTCCAACTCTTTGCACTATACATCCTTGTTGGTGCATATATTGATTCTTGAACTGTATGATACATGGCATCTAAAAAATTACCAATGGCAATGGACTTGACATGGGATGGCGCAATATGGTATAGATGTTGATAAGAATTCAAGAAAAGTTCAGTGCAAGTATTGTAAGAAATTTTTCAGTGGAGGCATTTATCGTTTCAAACATCATTTGGCTTGTACTCGAAAGGATGTTGAGTCAAACAGTAAGTACTAGAAGATGTAAAGAAGATGATTTTGAATGTTTTGGTGAAAAATCAAGAAGAAACTAAAAAGAAAATACAGATTTTCCAATATATTGGAAAAGATGAAAATAATGATGAAGGGAATGAAATTAGCTCAGTGGACAAGGGAAAAATAGCAGCAAGTGGGAGTGCAAATACACAAACTACAATCAATCAACTGCTAAAAAAGGATCTTAAAGAAGAAGCATGTCGACAAATTACAAGATTTTTCTACACTAAAGCGATTCCATTTAACTGTGTGAAAAACTCTGAGTTTGTTAAGGCATTTGAATTGGTTGCAAAGCATGAGCCAGAGTTCAAGCCTCCATCTTACCATGATATTTAAGAGAAGTATTTTAAGCAACAAGTAGATCACACGATGAACTTGTTTGAGGAGTACAAGCTAGAATGGAGAAAAAATAGGTTGCTCAAAAATGTCTGATGGATGGACTGATAAGAAAAGATGTTCTATTTGCAATTTTTTGGTTAATAATCATAAAGGGACAATTTTTTTTTTATCATCGGTAGATACCTCTAATATATCCAAGACTGCTGATAAGGTATTTGAGATGTTGGATGCTACTATGGAGAGGATTTGAGAGGAAAATACGGTGCAAGTAATCACTGATAATGCTGCAAATTATAAAACAACAAGACAATTATTGATGGGAAAGAGAAAATGATTGTTTTGGAAACCATGTGTTGCCTATTGTATTGACTTGATATTGGAAGATTTTGAGAAAAAACTAGAGGTTCATCAAGTAACTATTGCTAAGAGGAGGATAATCACCTCGTACATATATTCAATAACTATTCTTATTTTCATGCTAAGACACTTTACAAAAGAAAAGGATTTGATTAGGCCTACTACCACTAGATTTGCTACAGTTCATTCTTGGATGTTTGAGTGATTGTAAGATACAATTGATGACAATCTTTACTTCCATCTAATGAAGGTCATGTAGGTTTTCAAAAACAGAAGAAGAAAAGTGAATTCAAATTTGTGTTCTGAATAACAAGTTTTGGTATGATGTCACTATATGTATTAAAACAACATATCCTTTTATTAAAGTTCTTCGATTAGTTGATTCATATGAGAAACTAACTATGAGTTTTATATATGAAACAATGGATCAAACAAAAGAGAAGATACAAATGAATTTTGGTTTTGTGAAAAAAGATACCGATTATCTATCTTGCTGATTATTTATTTACCACTATCAGTTCATACATAATGTTTATTTCACTTTTATATTATTAATTTAATGTTGATGATAATATTCTTATTTTTATTTTGTAGTTATATACCTATATAGAATATTATTGAGGCAAGATAGGAACCTCAACTTCACAGACCTTTACATGCAACAACTTATTATTTGAATCCTCATTATCATTATAATCCTAATTTTAAAGTTAATGCCAACATTAAAATTGAATTATATTAATACTTAGAAATGATGATACCTGATGCAAGGGAAATGTGTAAAATTGACTTACAACTTAATTCATTCAATGATGCAAAGGGGTTGTTTGGTATTGAGGCTACCAAGATAGCAAGGGATAAAAAAAAACTCCAGCTAAATGGCAGGATTCTTATAAGGATGAATGTTCAAAGCTATCAAAGTTTGTAATTCGAGTTCTAAGCTTGACTTGTACTTTATTTGGATGTGAGCGAAACTGGAGTGCATTTAAGATGATAATTTTTTTTTAATTTTAATTTTTTTATATTTGATATGAATCTTATATGTTATCAATTTGAATTGCGTATATAGGTTTATACGAAACAAAGAAATCGTTTGCACTAGAAAAAAGTGAATGACTTGGTATTTGCAATGTGCAATCTGAAATTGAATGATAACCAAGTCAAAAAGCAAGCTAATGATTTTGGTGAAGTTTTAGATGATCTCTCATTTGATGAAGATTGGATAACCAGGGGAGAAAAACATGATGATTCTTCAAACTTTGATTTACTTGGTGTCATTGATAATGCAACACGAAGAAAAAATAGTAAAGAAGATGAAAGTTATGATAAAGAAAATTTTAATGATGCTGAAATGGAGTGTCATGGAATTGAAGATGATTTAGAGATTTATAATGATGTCAATCTAGATAATTCAAAGAGTTTGGAGTTAAATATTATTGACAACATTGGTGTTGATGTTGATACTAGTAGTAGTACTAATATTCATAATATTGGTGTTGGTACTAATAGTAGCAGTAATAATCCTTTAAATAGTAATGATTTTGCTAAATGTTTTAGGAACAACGAGGAAGATAATAGCAATGAAGCTGTTTTTAGTTTACATGACACACCAACAGATTGTTTATTTTAGGTTTGATAATTTTTAGTTAATGAAATTCTATGAACATAATTGTATTGTACTGTATTTTTAAGTTATTTAACCATGTAAGAATTTTTATTTGAACTATGTATTTTAAGGTGTTTGTATTATTTATTTCACTTTTATTTTAATTGTATTATATTATTATTTACTACTTAACTGGAATTGTTAATATATAATTAGTTAAAATATTTTACTTACAATTTTATTATTTTACAATTCGAGTTTACGATCCGAGTTTATACTATATATTCTGTGTCGTGTCAAAAAGCATTTTTGACAACCTTGCATCAGTTCATAACAATTACATTAACAATAGAATTAAATATTATGGTCAGAAAGTAAAACGTTCAATATATAATTAGTAAAACGTTCATATCTAGTAAATATAAATATCCAAAATCACATGAATTTTAATTAATGCTATACATAAATCAATCATTAGAAAAATTATTGAATTATATACATATTTTCATAATTATTATCTAAGTCTAAGTAAAATATGAAGTAAACAAATGATTACTCTTGTCTAGTGGAGATTCTAGAACAAATACACACAAGCATAAATATTTAAACTTAAATATATTTTCTTAACATATTAATAATTTTACTTTATCTTACTTGTCACTCATATTCTTTGAAGAAAGTTAAGCAATACATTAGTTATCATAACAGAATAATTTTCCTTTATGATTCATATCACCATTTAAGCATTCATACTAGCACACAACTAAATCATTAATATCCTTTATAGATTTAGCCCTCAAAATCTTTCCACCTATGATTAGCTTACCCTTTTTAATGGTAACACCAACACAATTATATAATTTACTCTATTTTAGCAGCTTACTACATTCATTTAACCACTCGTGAAATGACATATTTAACCTTACAGTAGACGGGTATGTTGATCATGATAATTTACTCTACTTTAGCAGCTTACTACATTCATTTCACAACAAGCATTCATTGACGACCACCTTCAAGAATATATCATGATCTCAATGACTATATGTTCATTATCCATTAAGCATCAACCACCACCTTTACTTTAAGTTAACTACATTCATTAAATCATTTTAATACCCCACTCGTGGTTTATGACATTTATACATATGTTCCTCCTTTTTAGAAAAAAAAAGTTCATGTTCTTTGCTAGTTCCCACACCCCCCTTCTTTTTTTTTGACATATTTAATCTCTTACATTCATATATTATCCCAAATTAGTAAATATGACTTTTGAGTTTTGACTATACTTTTTAGTCAAACTCAATACCTTTAACTTTGACTTTAAGTTATTAATAGTGTCTTTTAAGATAATTTTTTAAACATGATTTGAAATCATTCATCTAGTGCATTATTATTATTATCCTATGTCTTAATCGGACCTCAAAATTCTTTAATCCATTTCTATAATCCCAACTTTTCATGGAAAATAACTGTGTATACTAATCCATTCTATTCATCATTCTAGCATGTAGTTCAAATAAACATATAAGATCTCACATTTTCATGTATGCATATAATTTCCATTACAACTCCAATATTATATTCCAATTATTTATATCGACCTCTCATATGAACATTGAATTTCAAATAAACGTATAACATTCAATACAAACTTTGCATTTCTCTTTTATCTATTATATTATTTTTCCACAATACAATTATTTAATACTATAATAAAAATAATAACTATCTAAGCAATAGTTAAAAAATTTAAGAGTCGAGGTGTCGAACACCTATCTTGATCCTAAGTGTGTCCTGACACTCTTAAATGTTGTTCTGATCAAACAACCTTTTCTATTCCATCAAGGACACAACTCATCATGAACATATGAACTATCATAGGAACTCTATTCCAATTTCCCATTCAATTTATATTTTCAAGCCAATAATAAAGAAATTCATATGAGTAATGCACCTCCTGAAAAATCCAAGCCTTTCACATATTCAAGTCATATCCATCCATTTCTACATAATACATAGTCAATATTTAAAAATATAAACCATAAAAATAATATTTACCAATAAGCCGAAACACTCATGATGCAATCTATGAGTATTCCTTTATCTTTTTAATATATTCTCATATAATCATATACTTTCAATCATAACTTAACAATTTATAGTTCATAAATTCAATTTAAATCTCCTACTATAACTTTAGCCGAATCTATCCAAAAAAAGAGGCCAAAGCCGAATCTATCCTACTATGAGTATTCCTTTATCTATGAGTTTTCTTTTAAATTTGTTAACAATCCTATCAAACTCAATCATTAACATTTCACCTCACACAATTCAATGCAATTATTACAACAATTAGACTAACCAAATCAACCTCTTTTTCTCTTAGTCAAGGCCAAAGCTTCCCTTTTGAAGAGTCAAGGGTTCTATTTTAAGATTTCATATGATTAAAATAGCATGTGTATAATTTATATAAACTATCTCATAATTAATTCATTTTAATCTATAATTTGAGTAAAGTTCAAACTCTTTTCATTTTATAGTTGATCAAATATGTGTTCAAAGGAAAACATGCTTTTACTTACAAATTTTTTCTTTATTCCACATTACCCATTAATTTTCTATGCTCAATTACACAACTTATAACAAGTTTAACATTAATAACTCATCATCCAATAAAACACTAAGTTTAATCACAAATTCATAAACTAGCATTCATGAAAATCATGCAAGAACTTATTAAAGCTAAAAACAAGGGTTTATCATCATTTGCCTACATCAAACCAAAAAGAGATTCCAAGGTTTCCAGCCTTTTTCTTCTTTTCCCTCTTTAAAGTCTTGATTCTCTCTCTAGCTGCCACTTTCTCTCTCTTGTTTCCTATAAATCCTTGTCGATAGATCCTTCCTTTCACTTTTTTTCTTTCATCATTGCACTTAATCTCTTTATTTTTAGTGAATTTCCTAAGAAAATTTTGAGAAAATAAAGGAGAGAAGCACCCTCTCTCTCCAAAAACATCCATGGATGTTGGAAACAACCTCATGTAGGCTAATTTTATGTTTAATTATAGTTTTGCCTTTCATTTAATATCCCTTGTATTTTCGCATAAATTATCTGGTTGTTGCCTAAATCAGGAGTCTTTATTCTAAACTCCGATTGACCTGCAAGTTCAACCCTAGGTAAGACATCAAATCAAGAGACTCCACATAAAATTCTAGCTCGATCCAACGGTTGGATTGAGAGTTATATTTAATATTGTAAGACTAGTTAGTTTGTTATTTTTTCATTATAAATCTGAATTTTCTTATTTAGCTAGTTTGTTATTTTTTCGTTATAAATCTGAATTTTCTTATTTAGCTCTTTCATAAATCGCATCAATTATTTTATTAAATCCTTGAGATCATTTTTTTATCCCAATATATATATATATATATATACACTAATTATATCATTCGTAAACTTATTATTGTTTCACAATAACATTACTAATTTTTAATTGGGGTTTACACAAATTTTCTTGCAATTCTTTTTTAACCTTTTATTCCTCATTTTTATGGTTTACACCAACACTTTTTCATGCATTTCTTTCTTAACTTTTATTCCTCATTTCTATTGTAATTCTTGGATTTATTTTTCCATCCAACAAAACCCATTAATTTTAACTTTTCCTAATTCTTCCATCCAATAAAACTCGTTACTGATTTCACCACCTTTATGAATTTTTAACTAAATTTCTTAGTCCTCATTTTAACTTCAATTTTTTTCTTAAAATTCATTTATGGATATTATCCCTTTCAACACACATAAAATTATTATTATTCTCATTATTTATCCATTTCATTTTATCCTGAGTTTCTATTCGTCGTCAAAGTCTTATTATCTCTGACCTTTTACGCAAGGGTTTACATTCTCTCTCTCTACCATTGTAATCTAGCAACTCTCTCTCTCTCTTCTCTCTCAAGCTAGAGACTAAAAAATAAGAAAAATAAAATGTTACACCAAAATTGAATTTTAGAAACCTATAGGGATTGAAAATCTATCAATAAGAAAGCGGAAGGGTGAAAGTTAAGATTTCGCTCTAATTTTGAAAAAATAAACCACCTAGTTTCTCTGTCTTTTTTCACTTTGGTTCCCTTACTTTTGATCTTTCCCGTTATCAATAAATTAGTAGCAATTGGAAACAAACTTAACCACAAAAGGATCCAATCGAAGAGAAAACAAGTTTGAGTACTAAAATTAAATAGAACGCACTAATTGAATCTACGATGATTTGTGAGAGGCTACTCAATACACGAGTGTACAATAAATTTGTTAATAACATACTAATATTGAATATTTAATTTTTAATAATCTTTCCTTTCTTAGCTTATGTTAATTTTCAACTTTTGATGCT
>Ga0325402_1005066_pt1 | contig 12268 bp, 8 predicted proteins | sample PopdelMetagenome_22_FD_207212 | JGI IMG/M metagenome (GOLD analysis project Ga0325402, IMG submission 207212) | Populus deltoides microbial communities from Bellville, Georgia, United States - Xylem-PdKOR-R3 | ecosystem: Host-associated > Plants > Phyllosphere > Stem > Wood/Secondary xylem...
CACAAACTTATGATGATGGATCTTCCCGTTTGCAGTGGTGTAGTTCTGAAATATCAGAGAAACAATAAAACCTAAAAGCCTGAAAATCTTAACCATTGGAGGAGCAGTCTTGAAGCTCCTCCTCCTCATATATCTGCCTAATTAAAATGCACTGTCGTCGTCGTCGTCGTAAGTTTATCTTATGCTCATCACCTTTTGCTTTCCAGCTTTGATACCTTGGAGCATTCAATCCTAACATGGGGACCCTTCCTTAAATAGTTAAAATAATTAAAATTGTATTTATGTTTCGTATCTTTATGTTTCGTAATATATATATATATATATATATATATATATATATATATATATATTGTGTGTGTGTGTGTAAATAATTTTTCTATTTTAGTGATAAGCAAATTGGTCAACTTGTGTGTTAGATTCATCTCTCCTTTTGATAAAAAGAGACTATTCGTCATTTTCAATTCATATTTAGTAAAATAAGGTATTTCTAATAATTCTTATTTCCTAAAACAATTTTTTTTTCTTTTTTTTGCCACATAGGATTTCGGTTAGCATGTCATTTTATTTCTTAATAAACTAGATTATTTTCCGTATTAATTCTCGATCAATCTAATATTAAAGGATAAAATTAATTAAAAAAATCTTAATCAACCGGTCTAAACCATGATTCTGATCATAAAACCATAATAAATAGAAAGAAAATAATAATATATTACAAATTGAAACCCTTTAGTTTGTATTTATTAGAATTCTAAATGGAATTTAATTTATAAAAAATATGCAAAAGCAAATCAAAGGGAAGGTAATCAAAGAGGAGACCCTCTGATTTGCTACAGTATTTTATTTTAAAATTAACATTAAAAATAACATTTTAAAAATATCAATATTTTTATTTTCTCTCAAAAACCCTACAAAGTAAATGCGATTCAATTCATAAAAAAAGCAAATAAAAAGGGAGACCCTATTTCCTACAGTACTTCTTCTTAAATTTAACATTGAAAATAATATTTAAAAAATATCACCTTTTTTTTTCTCAAAAACCCTACAAATTAACTTTATCTCATCAATAACTATGTCTCTGCGAGAACCCCTACTTTCTTTTTCCTATCTCCTTTTCTAACTCCATTTTCTTTAACACCCCTACTTAATTTCTTCAACAAAACCAAGTCATGTAATTCTCATATTCTTGGAAAAACAACATTGTCAACATATTGTAGAGTTTATACTTTAAAATCTTGTATAGGGGGAGTTGCACTTGATTCATAATTTTATGACTGGTATATTGGCGGTAAGTATAATTTTATTTTGGTATGATACATGGAGCTATCTGTAACCGGTAGATATGTAGTCGTTAGTTTGTTTTTGTATGATGTATATTTGTTATTATTATTATTATTTTTAATATTTCAGCAAATGCTTACATACCTAGAGGATCTTCTAGCATGTTTGATATGTATCCATTGACCCCAAAAAAGAACTTAATATTTATCTTAATTTCTGCCATAGGATTTAGCCTTTTTCATAAAGCATAGCTTGAATCTAAGATGTTCGTCTTCTTATCTATACAATAGTTGTTTCTGCAAAACGAACTTTCAAACATATTCTTAATGAAGTCCTAAAAAAGCCAAATATCTTAGGAGCAAAGCTTATGTGTTGGATAATCTGTTAATCTCTTGATTCTAACAATCTAATTCATTCTTCCTAACTAAGATGGTTAATGGCTAGTCCCTAGTTTTTAGTATGCCAAGGTGGTCGGTGGCTGATACCAATAAAAGTTCTTCTTTAGTAGATTTAAAGACTCTTAGATGCTTAAGTATCTTTTTAGAGAGAGAGTGAAATGATATTTTAGAAAGAGATGGTCAAAAAATATATATGTAGTAGAAAATAGAGATTTGTGAACTTAGAGCTTAAAGGATTCATAGGGTATTTATAGCTCATGAGTCTTATCCTTTTGTATAAAAAAGAAACTGGAAAGTAATTTCATTTTGATAGTATCAATAACGGATAAATATCTCTTACACATCATTAATGAGGGATAAATATCTCTTACACATCATTAAAATTAGTGAAAAAATGGTAGATCTTTAGAAGACTTTTATACACCTAAGGGTGTTGAGAGAAGGGTATCTTTAACCTTAACATTTTATATTAAAGGTCATAAGAATAAACAAACAAAGTCTTGTGGTCCAATATAGGACCTGAAAAGGTTGTTAGCTCTATATCCATTCATGCTTATATATATTTGGGCCTGGTGTATTGTTGAGTCCAAGGATGTTAGGTATGACAGCTCATCAAACCCACATGTACTTGGTCTCAACACGTAGCTAAGTCTAAGGATGTTGGGTCTGAAAGCTTGCTAGACCAACATGTATTTAGACTCTCAGCGTGTAGCTACGTCCAAAGATGTTGAGTTCGGCAACTAGCCACACCCACATGTACTTGGGCTCAGCGCGTAACTGAGTTCAAGGATGTTGAGTCTTACAGCTCACCACACCCATATACTGGGCTCAACATGTAACTGAGTCCAAGGACGTTAGATCCGATAGCTCGCTAGATCCACATGTATATAGACTCAGAGTGTAGCTGAGCCCAAGGAAATTAGGTCTAGTAACTCGCTAGACCCATATGTACTTGGATTCAACGCGTAACTGAGCCCAAAGAAATTGGGTATGGCATCTTGCGCATAGCTAAGCTCAAAGAAGAATATTGGTCTGACAGCTCGTTGGACCCATATGTATTTGAGCTTGGCGCATAGCTGAGTCCTAAAACATTGGGTTATCACTTCGTCTTACCCTTTTTAAACATATGTTAAAGCAAAAATAACATATACAAAACAAGTTAATCCATCATTAGCTCCCAAGTCTTCGTGTATTAAATACACAAAGTTTGAAAGAGTATCAATTTTAATTAGAGTTTTTTTTACCTAAAAGTTATATGTCCCATCAATCAGAGACTTCCTACCTTTCCCATGAGATTTGTTTATCCTATGTAGAACTATTAGGATTCTTCATAGCCAAGTGGCTCATTGTTATTGATTAATGAAAAGACCTTTTACATTTTCACATGGGATTTGTTTGTCCCACATAGAACTATTAGGATTCATCGTGGTTAAGTGGCTTGTCATCATTGAAAGATGTGTCCCTTGGGAAACAAAATTACAATGTGAATTCAATACAATATTTGAGTAGATTTTTGGAGATTTGAGATAATATGAAAGGTCATTCATCCAACGATGAGGGTGAAAAGTTATTTATTTTATAACCTTAGTCATTCTTGCTTTAATCATTTCTTTTACCTTTACTCTCTGTAACTTGTGATAAACAATTTTGTTGAAAAATCTCTTAGCCTATTTTGCCCTAATCTGAGAAGAAAACATCTTTCTAGGTATTTTCCACTAAAAGCTTCTTTCTTCTTCATCTTTTTGAACATCATAATAGACCTAAAAAAATTTGGATCTAACTTTAGGAATAAGGATATTATTGCCTCTATTGATAAGTTTAGGTTTCAAACTAATAGAGGAAGTAACAGGGGATGGGGGGTCCATCAGATTGAGCCCTAAAACTAGAGGGTGGATCCCTAGTGTCCATCTCTGGTAGGGGGAAAGTTTTTATCCTCATTAAAGAAGTTTTTCTCCTGTTATTACCAAGAAACCTTAGGGGAGAGAAAGGTTGCCTCAGACCCCTAAGAATGATGCCTTTAGTATGATAAGTGCAAAGGGTCTGATATTTGTTAATGGTCATCAGTCAGGAGAGTACATAACTTAAATGCTTGTCAAAGCTAAACATATAAGTCTACTAACCTCAGGCTTTATCTAAGGTCAATTTGAAACTGCGGCCCCTTTTTGTATGTATATATTGGGGTATTCCTTCCCTCTACATAGATTTATGAGGAAAGTTTTTAGATACTACAAGTTAGGTCCACGTTAGTTGCACCTTAATGGGTGGATAATCTTATCCGTTTTTTATAAGTTTCTTAGGCTTGTCAAAATCGAGCCTACAATTAATTTCTTTAAAACCAGTTACCATCTGGTCGCTGGCATTGATGGTGGTAATGATATGCGTTGGCTCTTTACCTTTGCCAACAAACCCACATAAGCCATGAAGTGAACCTTATGGAGCAAGCCTATGCATGTCAAGAAATTAAAATGGGTGACTGATAATTAGGTATACTAGGCTAGTCATCCTTAGATATAGGATGCAATATATTTGGGGTTTTTTCTATTATTGAAGGGTACCTCCCTTGTTTGAGCTCAGATAAGAAGAAAATATGCTTTGTGTTGACATCAACCTCAACCAAATATAACGTCAATAGGATGGAAAAAAGGATTACCAAACCATGTTGCAAAGTAAATATCTTATCCCTTGTTTTTTATACCTCTAGGTTTATTATTGACTTCTTTCACTCTTTTTTGCAGGATTAATAGCTAAAAGAGAATGAGAAACTTTAGCAAGGTCTGTAAATAAGAGTTCAAGAAAAGGATCTTCATCTCTTAACTTAAGTGGAGGCAAGACTAGAAAAAAGATGGAGGATGATCATTGTAAATGAACTTTTTGTTCCTAAGCTCACCTTTTTTTTTAGGAAACAATAGCAAAAGTAAAGACTTCCGCAAAATAAGGGAAACTAGGGGTCAAACAAATCTGACTCCTTTTAAAATAATTGTCAGCATTGCCACCCGTTTTAAGAGAAAGAGGTTCTCTGTCTTTATGAATACTAATATTCCAGCCTCACCTATAAAGGCTCCTATGATAACAATTCTTCTGCCTCCACTCTCAATCTTGCTTGTAGAGACTATAACTGATGGGTTCTCTATATGAAATGTTTTTAAGAACATAAAACATAGGTTTAGGAGTGCTTTTTCAGCCTCGTTCTTGGTTGGGCTCCCTTCAATTTCCCCACCCTAATCAAGAAGGAGAGGCAGGTCATGGAGACTATTATTGGTAGGAGGTTTGGCTTTAGAGAGGCTCGCCTCAAAGTGGTAAAACAGTTAGAGAGTATTCTCACCATTCCTTTAAAAATCTTGATGATGACTGATTAGAGCTACAACTGTCATCTAGCCCTTATAGAATGAATGAATTTTAATGTAAGGAACTCTCTCGTTTGAACTTTTTAGTTTAGTTTTATAACTATCATTCCTAACAATCTTGTCTTTGGCAGACTTTTATGATTTACGCCTATTCCAAGAAGCACTAGATGGCCAAGAGGAAACATGTAAAAAAGAACATTGCCAAACATAGGGCAGACCAAACTGCCCTCTAACAGCTAAGGGAGGAAAAAAGCTATAGTGGAGGATGAACTGAAAGACCTCAAGGTGGCCTACACCTCATTGAAGGATAGCCTTCAAGGTGTTGGGCTTCAATGAAAAATAGCTTTAGGTGGCTTATAGTAAAGTTTATGCCCTGAAATAGAGGAAACTTGATGAGAATGACACTCAAAATAGTTTGAGAGCCGAGCTCTTCCCTATCAGGGAAAAAGTCCAGAGCTCTCAAGTGTGGCTATAGGCTCTAAGAAATTCTCCTGGGAGTTCCAAGAGCTTCTTGAAAGGTTTACAGCTTTATTCGAGATGGTTGGGGATAAAATCTTCCTTACCATATCAAACATCTACTTTTTTAATCAATCAAAAGGAATGTAGATGGACTTTGGTGTTACCTTCCATCCAGTCCATATGCTAAACTTTGCTGACAAGTTCCCTATTATGGTTGCAGCTGTCCAACATGGAGAATATCTAGCTAAGAAGTCCTATAAGGTTTATCTTTATGTAATGTTTATTTTTTATATAAACTACATTTTTATATTTTATTTCTATGTTGACTCGTGGAGTTTGTATAGGTCTAATGCCTATAGCAAAAATTTCATATATGATCCAAAGCCCTTATAAAAAAAAATTTAAAAGTTTGTATGTGTCCAACACTTACATTTATAAAAATATTTAGGAGGAAATCCTCTAAATAGTTAGTATGGGTTCAATGCCTATACTAACACCCCTACTCTGAAAAATATATAAATTTTCTAAGTTTGGAAATTGAAGTTTAAAGTTTACCTAACCTTAGTAGGATTCGACCCCCACCTGGAACCAAGAGGAAAGAAGAGGTTGTCGGTAGGTCTTTGTCTAGATGAATCCTTGACAACTATGTGAGATGCCCTTGGGCCTTTCATTGAAATTGTTGTTACTTCATTAAGAAGATTAAGTCAAATCCTTTGGAGAGTTTAGGGCTATTTCCCTAAGGATATCATGTCAATCCTTGCCAATATGAGTTGTGCAATCGCACTACAAAGACTATGTTGATCTTTACCAAGGTAAGTTGTGCAAATGTATTAGTTAAACCGAGTCAATATCATCCTTTGTAAGTTGGGGCTTTTTCCCTAAGGATATCATGTCAATCTCTGACAATGTGAGTTATGCAATCGTACTAGGAACACCGAGTCAATCTCATCCTTGATGAGTTGTGCAATCGCAATATAGAGACCATATTGATCCCAGTCAAAGTAAGTTATTCAATCACACTAGGGAGACCAAGTCAATCCCATCATTGCTGAGTTGATGAGAGGCCCTTAGGCATCACCTAAAGAAAATGAAGAACATTGTCATTCTGAATAAGTCATTCATATAGAAAAAATTTACATTCGTAGTCACTGACTATGGTACATTCTTATTGCCTTCTAAGGTATAGTCAACTCTATGACTTAGTTTTTCATTTTCTTATTGCACGTAGTTGAGCCTATAGATGTTGGGTCCCATCTTGCCAGATCCACATGTACTTGGGCTCAGCGCGTAGCTAAGCTCAAGAATGTTAGGTCTAGTAGCTCATCAAACTCACATATACTTAGGCTCAACGTATAGCTGAGCCCAAAGACGTTGGGTCTAGCATCTTGTCAGACTCACATGTCCTTAGGCTCAGCACATAGCTAAGCCTCGGGACATTGGGTTATCACCTTGTCTTTGCTCCTTTTAAACATGGATTTAGGCAAAAATAACATATCTAAAACATGTTGATCAATCAATTCCTAATATATTCTTTTTCTTGTTTGAAATATTTATTAAAATTAAAATTAAAAAAAACTCAATCACCTCAAGAATTTATTGATCACTAAGACTCGGAACATTATTCATTATAATAGTGTAATTACAAAATTATCTTTGAACAAAAAAAAAACCTTTAAACTAGGCACTTAAGGCAAGTTATCTTTTCACCATAACACAATTGTCTTTTACAAATTGTATGGGGTTAGATTGATCATTTCATCTATTGTATATAGTAAATTGACTAATTTAACCCTAGAGTAAAATAATATAATGTTTACTACTCAAGGGTATTTTTGACATTTTAATTTTTTAGAATAGTATAATTACTTAATGCCCTTAAAAATAAAAACAATATAACACTCACCCAAAGGTTTTTTTGTCATTTTATATTGGTTTTATTAAAAATTTCAAGGGTATTTAAGGGCATTGTTGTAATTTATATTAATTAAATATGATTTAAAAACAATACATACCCGTGCAGGGCTATCCACCCCTCAAACACCACCTTCCAAGGCACTGTTTGAAAGGTCTCAGCGCCCCCAACGCAAAAGGATGGCACACGCCCCTAACACGTATCAGGATTAACAACCATTTTGTTTTTTCTTTTCTTTTTCTTTCTCCTCACATCGAAATCCATGCTAGCCCCTTCAAAAAATCAAACTAACCCTTGCGATTTATTTTCCCTTCACATTTGGTCCTTATCCTTTTAATTACTCTTTTTTAAATTTTAAATAAGCCATGAAATTATAATTTTTTTTAATTTCACCCCATTATATTTTTAATCTTTCAAATTTGATACCTATTCTTTTTATTACTATTTTTCTATTTTTAATAAGCTATAAAATTACAATTGTTTTCCAATTTCAACCATCTTTTATTTTTAAAAAAAAAAATTGGTTTTTATTCTTTTTATTGCTATTTATTTTGTTTGGGATCTTTTTTAGGTTTTTTTTTTTTTTTTTTTTTTACAATTTCATCCTTCATGGACTTGATCTCCATTCTTTTTATTGCTATCTTTTTTTCTTAGGCAAGTTTTTTAATTTTTCACGATTTCATCTTTCAAAATTAAATTGGTTAAGAATTAAAAAGTTTCTTGATTGAACCCGGTTCAAGGATTTCACGGGTTATCAATTTTAGAGATTAGATCGGGTTTAGAAGGTTTGTCCAGGTTGACTTGTTTTTTTTTTTTTTTTTTTGCTTTTCGAAAGCTAATGCTTTTTTTATTTTTTACCTTTTTTTTAGATTTTTGCTTTATTATTTTTTATAGTTTGTCTTCTGTGGTATTAGTCTCGGGTTCATGACCAGAGTCACCAGTTTTAAAGGTTAACATGAGTTGTGAGTTGTCTTTTGTTTTTTCTTCCCTTTATTAAATTGATTTATTTTAATTTAATCCTTTAACATTTTAATTTATTTGAAATTTATCTTCATACCCTTCTTTTTCTTTTCCTTTCCTTTCTATTAGGTTATCCTGATCGTGTGCCCGTGATCACAAAATTTATAGGTTAACTCGAGTTAACTAAATTTTTTATTATTATTTTAGGGTTAATCTCAGGTTCATAACCAGAATCACCGATCTCAAATGTTAACGCAAATTGACCTTTCAACATTTGATTTATTAAAAATTAGTTTTTGTACTTTTTTTCATTTCCTTTCTTTTAGGTTATCCTGATCATTTTTCTTATAATTTCATCCTCCATGGGTTTTTTTCTATCAAACTTGATCCTTATTTTTTTTATTGCCATCTTTTTTTACCTTTGACAAATTTTCTAAATTGATATTTTTTTCATGATTTCATCATTCAAAATTAAATTAATATGGTTCAAGGATTTCACGATTTCCATGATCGCAGGGCTTGCGAGTTAACCTAGAAACCACTCATATTTTTTTCCATTACTTTTTTAAATTAAATTTTTTTATTTTATTTTTATCCTTCGACATAAGTTATTTGGTAATTGAGTTTCATAAAATTATTCAATTTACTTTCGAACTATGTCACCTTGGTATAACAACTGGGTCAGAGATTTATATCTTAACCCAAATGAGCTCGGATCAAGTTTTTTTTTTTTTTACCTCTTTCAAATTATATATTTTTTTATTTTCATCATTCAACATATTATTTACTAGAGATTGAGTCTCACCTTTTTTATTTTCATTTAATTTATTAGGAATTGATCTTCGAACTTTTTTTCTTACGTTTATTTCTATGAGATTATTTCAATCTTATATTCATAGTCGCAAAGTTTATAAGTTAACCTGGTTTAATTGGGTTTTTTTTGTTGTCCTTTTTTAATTTTTTTCTTCATTATTGAATTGTTATTTTTTTACTTTTAATTTCACGAGTGGGCTCAAATCAGGTTTTTTTTTTTACTTTTTTTTCTTTGTTATATTGTATTTTAAAAATTATTTTATTTAAATTGCTAATTAAACCAAAAACTTAGATTTTTTTAATTAAAAATATTTTTTTTACATGAAATTTTTTTTTTATAGCGGACACAAATCTAGTAATGTATCTAAAACTCCTTTTCAACTAAGCGAATTTTTGGCACTATGCTGATTATGTTTATCCGTTGAAAGTTAGTATTTGGGTGCTTTTGGAAATGAATAGGCAGAAGTAGGCACTATGCCAGATATGAACTTTATAGGGTGCAGAATAGCTTAGTTGGTCTTCCAATTTAAATATGATGATTTTATATTAAACTATTTTTACCGCATTACTTTATTTTCTGAATTATTAATATTATTAAAATTATATTAATTATTTATTTTTCTATTTAATAATATGACTTATATTGGTTTAATATTTATTTTATTTGAAAAGCACTCAAAAACGTTTATTAGAATATTTCTACAATTGTTTTCTCAATATTCCAATGAAAAGATTTTGATTGAAAAGTTTTATTAACAAATATATATATTTAAAACAAATTCAACAAATATTTAATAAAAAATTCAAATGATATGTCTATTTAAATCTCTTTAAAATGCTTATATTTTATGTCATTTTAAATAAATATAAAGGTCTTGTAACAAAAAAAAATGGTGATTTTTAAATTAAAAAAATGGTCAAGATTGTTAATTCAATTATATATTTTATTATTTAATTTTAAAAATAAAAATTATAATAAATTATCAACGAGTTATCTAACCTATAAAGTCTTAGATCATCGGACCATGAGTCATCAATGCAGTGACCCAATTGATAAATTATAATAATATGCTAGTTAGTGTTTTTGCCTTATAGTATGGGCTAGATTTTTTTAAGATAAAAAAATACCTAAATAATGATAGTGTTTTTAAACAAATAAAAAAAAATATGGGATTAATGTCATTGATTCTACTAAATTCAATAAGTTTAATTAATTTAATAATATGATTATAAAAAAAATTAACAACACTAAAAAAACAAAAAAAAATTACAATAATGAATCGAAAAAATAAATGCTTGTCAATATTATAAAAGATATTTTTTAAATATTTTTAAAATATTTCAACAATCTTATCTGATAACAAAACAAAAAATGAATGAGAACTCGAAAAACTCACAAAGAGAAAAAAAAAAATTGAAGCTAAATTACCAACAAATCAAATGTTAAAGGATAAATCGAGAAAAATCAATATTAAAAAAGACAAAAAAAAAATCAACTCGAGTCAATATGCTAAATTTGCAGCCTAATCATGAAACCGAGATAACCACATATAAAATAAATAGAATAAAAAAATATAGGTCAACTCTCAGACAAACTAAATGATGAAATGTAAAACTAAAAACAAAATCAATTTAAAAAATATTAAAACAACCTGAATCAACCTAGGTTATGAGATCGTAATAACTTCTCCATAAAAAAAAAAAACCAGAAAAAGTCATGAAGCTTAAGGCCAAATAACCTAATTTTAAAAGATAAAATTAAAAAAAAAACAATTTGAAAAAAAAAACAAAAATCAAATCAAGTTAATTTTCAAAACTTGTGACTAGGTCATGAGACCCGAGATTACTATATAGAAGACAAACATTAAAAAATCATGAAACAAAATCCTCAATCATCCAAATATCGAGAGATGAAATTTGAAAAAAAAATCAAGAAAATGATAAAAAAAAAAATAGCAATCAAAAGAAAGATAACCAAATCCAGTATAAAAATTAAATAAAATAAAATAAATCAAGAAAAAAATAAAAAAATAGCAATAAAAAAATAAGGATCAAATTGAATACAAAAACTAAATGAAATCAAACGCAAATGGATGAAATTGAAAAAAAAAATCAACTTTAAAAAGCATTAAAAGCAAAATAAATAGCAAATAAAATAATGAGGACCAAATTTTATACAAATACAAATTGATAGGACAAATTTAATTTTTGAAATGACATATACGAAACCCTAAGCCAGGAGAAATGATAAAGGGAGGGAAAAAATAGTATATGAAAGCCACACTATTAATCTTTTGCCTACACACATCCTAGAAGAGCTCGGTGCACTACTCCCAGCATCACCATGAAAGCTGGTGTTTGGTCGTAGAGCGATGTCGCACTTGGCACGCACATGCCAATCACTTTTATTTTTAAATAATATTTTATATTTATTAAAATATTAAATTGTCTCTTAGTTAACTGATTATAACTAAAAAAACTAGGATAAAAATACAAAAAAAATCCTAGATATTAGTTCAAAAAATTTTGTTGTTAAGGATGATTTAGTCATTTTACCATGTTTTAAAAAGTGAGAATTTGAAAAGGCTCGTAGGTGCCGGTTTATAAAAATCTCTTTTAATAATAGTTTAGTTATTTTATTGTTTTTAAAAGATCGATTTGTCCCTGATCATTTTGATATTGATTAATTAACCTTTTAAAAAGACTGCATTATCCCCAATAATCAAGTTCAATAATTTTTTTATTGAAATGGCAAAATAGCTATTACATTATTCCAACTCATGGTACGATAAGTTTAGGTGTGCAATGAAAAACTGAGCATTTTTAGTTTTTTTTTTAATAACTTAAATATTAAAATTAAATTATATCACATGTATTGGTATTAATGAATTGAAAAGATCTTTTTAGTTAATAAAATAAAAAAATATTTTCAATATCAAACTTTGACTCAGCTAGATCTTGACTAGATCATCCAAGTTTCACCAAATCAATGTCTTAATTAATTTAATTACAAATATTATTTGATGGTGATCAAGCTATAAATAGTAACATCATACACTTTTATCCTATTAACTAATATATTATATCATCTTTTAATTTTG
>Ga0325402_1005069_pt1 | contig 12262 bp, 7 predicted proteins | sample PopdelMetagenome_22_FD_207212 | JGI IMG/M metagenome (GOLD analysis project Ga0325402, IMG submission 207212) | Populus deltoides microbial communities from Bellville, Georgia, United States - Xylem-PdKOR-R3 | ecosystem: Host-associated > Plants > Phyllosphere > Stem > Wood/Secondary xylem...
TTATTTACCTTAAAATCACTATAATCCAGCCTAAACACCAAAAGAAAGACAACACAACCAGACCCATCCTTCATCCATTTTCGTCAGATTCATTGTTGCCGGATTTCGAATCATTCACGGCACATCAATGTGTTTGAAATGAGAAAAGATCATATTTAATAATCTTTTCACAACACTAAAAAAATATACTTGTAGTGTCCCCTTTGAGTCTAATAAGTTTTTCTTAAAAATTAACTTTGATTAGGATCACACCTCATACTAGAGGTAATTACAAGGGTTAGGAAAGCAATTTAACCAGTAGAATATAAAAAATAATCCTTAATGATCAAAAGTGCCCAAACAAAGCTGGGGGGCATGCAAAATTTCAAAGAATACATAAAGCATGTCACAAAAAAAAAGACAAGAAATCTAAGCTCAACAAAAAGGGATCACCATACAAAACTTTAATCTTAAACAAACCAGAAAACTAACATTAAGACAATTGAGAAACCAAAATTAAAGGAAAAAATAATAAAAATCCTAAAAACTAAGAAATCCAAAATTAAAGGGGGAAAATAACAAAACTAGCTCGAACAACACATTCTAGACTTAATTTGGAGGTGTTCCCGACCTCATCTAGTTATAGTGAGCCAAAGTTCTTATAGAATTAGGATATTTGAAACCTTTTGGTAAAATTTGAGCACGATCCAATGATTGACTCAAAAGTTAAGAATGTTTTTATCAGATTGCTCATGTTACACCACCTAACTCCTTCATGGTCTTAACTGTGTCCCTTGGATCTATAAATATTTTTATAAAACTATCTTCGTAGCCAATTTTTAATAAATCCATAATTGACATATCATAACTAACTATATTACTAACAAATGAGGTAGTATTTTTTTACTCGATACTTTTTTTATGCTTTGAAAGAGTTCAAATCCATAGATAAAGTGTTAGCCCAATAAAATGTGGATATGGCAAGATGTCACACTCAATATACCTAGATTCAGCCGTGAACTGAGCCCAAGTCATCATGGGTCTAGTAAGATAGCAGATCAAATATACAAGGGTTCAACTATGAGATGACCTCATATCATCGTGGGTCTAACAAGATGTCAGACCTAGGTTTAGCTATGGGTTAAATATACTTGGGTTCAGCCATGAGTTAAGCCTAACTTACTGTGGGTCTAGCAAGATGTCAGGCCCTATATACTTAGGTTCATCCATGAGCTTAGCCCAAGCCACCATAGGTCCGACAATATGCTATACCTAATGCACTTGGGTGCAGCCATGAGCCGAGCCCAAGTCACTATAGGTCTAGCAAGACACCAAACTTATTTCCTCTTGGTTTGGCTACATGTCAGACCTAGTTGGACTTATAAATCTATTTTAAGACTATATGGTTCCATCTATATGAACTATTCATGACAAATATAATCATTTCCCTATGTTTATAGATGTATAAAAGGTTTCTTGAGGGGCTTAACATAATTTTCATCTTATTAATGATATGTAAGGGATATTTATCCCTTATTAATATGATGTGAACCTTGTAATCACGTGGTCACGCAACCCACACACGAAGACACCAATTCCTGGAAAGCCAAGTAAATCAGGTTTGATAAGAGTGTGACACAAAGATAACTTGTACCTAGGCACCAACATTAATGGAAACGAAAAACCCCCACCCAACGAATATTGATTCGTGAGCGAGAAATATAAGAATGACGCCACGAAGACAGTTGTTGTTCGATAAGTGGTTTTTCAGTTCTTTAGAGAACCATGGAAGGGTGATTATCTCACCAGCACGCACAAAGTGCGGCGAACAAGAAGTTTTATTAATCTGAAATGTCTACCTTACATGTCTAGTCATGCCTTTATTTATACTAACTCTAGACTTAAATAAACCCTAATGGACCACCTTTAGATAGACTTATATTAAGCCCAGTTACAATTGACCCAAATAAGTAATAATAACCCAAAGACTAAGAAGAAAATAATAAAAATCTGAAAATTACGATCCTAAATATGCTAGAGGGCAAATGAAAATCCTAAAAGTCAAAGGCCAATCTTGACTGAGATCACATCCCACATTTTGATAGGCAAGTAGAAATTTAATGATGAAAGAGTAAAAAGGTTGTGACAAAGCTAAAGAGCCCGAGAAATCCAAAATGATAGGGGGTATGTCCAAATTAAAGACAAATATGACCAAGTCAAGGTTAAAACAAAGTGAGGATACCCCATCAAAGCAATGTCAGTTATCCCAAGTCTTTAGAACCTTTGAACACTATTTGAGCCTACAAATCTCATTCTTTTATAACTAGCAACTATAGTCTGCATTACGTGTCTTTTAAAAGCTCTTTTCTATTTAAGTAAAGCAAGCAAATTGAACCAATAAATGACGCTCTCAAAACGCAACAGAACCTTACCATAAAAATCATGACGTTGCGAACAAAGCTACTTATTATTATTCATGTTGACAAAATAAGTATAATAAAGAAGACAAATGTTTCCAAAACAAAATCTTGAGTTTTTTCTCGAGCTTCTTTCTTTGAAGCCCAAAAAAATAGATCACCCCATCATGTACCTTCACCAATTCCAATCTTGTTAGGATAAAAGATCAAATTATCCTTTTTCCTAAAGATTAAACCCCCTAGGAATTGCAAGAAATTCGAAACAATTTTATTTTAACCTTTCATCGGATAAATTTCTGTTTTAAAAAATGCAAAAATTCATTTGAGTTATGGATATCCCAATTTCAAGCTAATGTTTCCTAATGCAAACCTCGTGATCACATGGTCACACAACCCACAATTAAGATTGAGATCTAATCCCGAAAAGCCGAAATAGTTCTGATAGGAATGTGACATAATGGAAACCTGCCCAAGGCACCAACACTATTGGATTGAGTAGAATGACGCCACGAAGCTAGTTAATTTTTGATAAATCAGATTCAGTTCGTTCAAGAACTGAAGAATGCAATAATCACTCTCACACGTTAAAACTAAAAAATTCAGAAGTAATTATCATCAAACTGCTGAAATTTTAGCTTACATGAGTTTAAATAGTTCTTGAAAAATTAACCCTAATGGACCCCTTATGTAAACTTATATGAAGTCCACTAAAAAATGACCCAAAACCCTAAATTGAAAAGCCCATAACTTAATCCAAACAAGCCTTGGATCCTAGTTCAAACAAAGTTTTAATTAAGCCCAAACATGAAAGAAAGTAATAAAAATAACTAACTTGTCATTAAATACCACCAGTCCTTTTTTCTACAACGATGTGGCAGCTGGTTAAAACTTAGGATCGTAATAACTAACATGTTTGGGCTTAATTAAAACTTTGTTTGAGCTAGGATCTAAGGCTTGTTTGGATCAGGTTATGGGCCTTTTAGTTCGGGGTTTTGGGTCAGTTTTTTAGTGGACCTCATATGAGTCCACGCAAGGGTCCGTTATGGTTAATTTTTTAAGGACTGTTTAAATTTATGTAACTAAAATTCAGTAGCTTTTTTGATGATTATTAATTCTGAATTTTTCAAGTTTAACGTATAAGAGTGATTCTTGCATTTTTTTAGTTCTTGAACGAATTGAATCTGACTTATCGAAGATTAACTGGCTTCGTGGTATCATTCTACTCATTCCAATAGTATTGGTGCCTCGGGGCAGGTTTCCTTCATGTCACAACCCTATCAGACCTATTTCGGCTCAGGGATCAGATCTCAATCTTGATTGTGGGTTGCATAACCACGTGATCACGAGGTTCACATTAGCTGGTATCAGAGCTAGGCTCCAAAAAAAGGTCCTATTCTTCTGTTATTCCGAAACAATGATATGATTAAGCCTTGTGATACGACCCAAGCAAGGTCAGATTCGGATTTTGGTGTAAAATATGAAACAGTCCAGGTTTACAGCAATAATTATAATTCTCAATCCGACCGTTTGATCGGGTTGAATGTTTACGTGAACTCTCCAGACATGTTGTCCTACCTTAAGTTAAAATTTCAGGTCAATCAAAGTTTGAAAAGGCATGGAAATACTGGTCACCAGAGTTTGTACGAATTTTGTTATTTACTTGCTTTTGATTTGTGGACTTCCTTTTTGGTTACCATTTTTTTCCTACAAGGATATGACAGCTGGTTTTGGAAATTTCCTAATTCCACAAGGATCTTTAATAAGCTGCAAAATAATCTCCAAGTGTGGCAAGGATTCGTTAATGTTTCAGAATCCTTTTCTAATAAGGATTCCTTATTCATCCTAACTACACAAGAAAAGAAAAGCTGGTGCTATTTAATGACAGATTAATTATTTTTATTATTTTCTTTCATGTTTGGGCTTAATTAAAACTTTGTTGGAGCTAGGATCCAAGGCTTGTTTGGATCAGGTTATGGGCTGTTTAGTTTAGGGTTTTGAGTCAGTTTTTGAGTGGACCTCATATAAGTCCACATAAGGGGTCCATTAGGGTAAATTTTTCAAAAACTATTTAAACTCATGTCATCAAAATTTCTGCAACTTTTGATGATTATTACATTCTTTAGTTCTTGAACGAATTGTATCTGACTTATCAAAGATTAACTGGCTTTGTGGCATCATTCTACTCATTCCAATAGTGTTGGTGCCTTGGAGCAGGTTTCCATTGTGTCACACTCCTATCAGACCTATTTCAGCTTTCCACGATCAGATCTCAATCTTGATTGTAGGTTACGTAACCACGTGATCAACAGTTCACATCATCATTGGCCAAAAGTATGGTTTACTGTTTTGAAGGATAACTATGATATATAAAAATTGTAATTGGCCTAATTGGCACCTCCAATGGGTCGTTGGCATGATTACTTTTGGTGTTGGGCTGATCCTTATCACAAATTATATGTTGAAACCGAAATGATGTTGATGTCTTTGCTTGAATTTTGAGATGGAAATTGGTTGCAACATGATTTTGTGACTATCCGTGTGATAAAAATGAAATGGATTCGTTATGTGATGTAGAATTGTTATTGCTTGTGTTTATGTTTATGTTTATGTTGTTTGATGAATGAAATGTGATTTGGTGAGTTTTATGTCCACCTTGGGTTAGCAACATTGGTAGAGAGAAGGCTAGCGCAAGCCTTATGCTTGGCTGAAAGGAAGAAATGATACCAGAAACGATTCCATTGCTACTGCTGATTTTTGAATCGACAACAGCTCAATTTTCTTCAATAATATATGTGGCAGCAACGAATCAGTTTTTGTTGCCGAAATGTGGTGTCAGCAACGAATCAGTTCGATATCGAATTGTGGTGTCAGCAGCAAATCCGTTTTCGTTGTCGAATTGTGGTGTCAGCAGCGAACCAGTTTTCGCTAACTAATTTGTGTAGCAGATTTACGTTTCTAAATTGGTCCAGTGATTTAAGTAATTGCATTGTGTGATTGTAAAATGTGGAACACTTGAATATGAACTTATGTATGCTTGAGACATGCATGACGACAAGTTGTGTGATTACTGAATACGAATGTACTGATTTGTGGTCATTGGTGCAACTGGGATTAGACCCTCATCAGGACAAGGACAACCCCACGGGTGGAACAAGCAGGTGGTTTTCACCTTCCTCTTTCTTAATGCTAATTTATGAAATGTTTTATTATGAATGTCATAATATTGCGTTAGTATAAATACCAATTCGTCAATGGAGTATTTGTTGATGAAAAAATGATTAGCTACGGCTATTGGCATCATCATAAGTGGATGACCAGGATGAATAAACGATTAGCTTCGGCTAATGGCGTCCTAAGAGGATAGCTGGATATTAGAGTTATCAGTTAGTTTCAAGAATTGATGCGTTTATGTGTACTATATTTTGTATATACCAGGTATTCATGATGCTAGTTAGCTGTGAAAATTACAAATAAATAAGCTAGAGGAAATAAAAAACGATGCATATGAAAATTCAAGAATTCATAAAGCAAGAATCAAAGAGTTTCATGACAAAAGAATCTTGAGAAAAACATTTGATGTTGGTCAAAACGTTTTGCTTTATAATTCTCGACTCCACTTATTTCTTGAAAAGCTAAGATCAAGATGGAGTGGTCCATTTATTGTGAAACATGTGTATCCTTATAGGGCCTTTGATATTGAGAATCCAAAGAATGGCAATGTTTTTAAGGTAAATGGGCATCGTTTGAAAGTTTGCTTTGATAATTTTCATAGTGAAAATGAATCCTTTGGTTTGACTGATCCTCTATATAAAGATTGATTATTTTGTTTTTCTCACATTGATTTTGTGTTTCTTTTTGGTGTGACTTTTGTTTTGCTAGTCTTTCTCCAACCCCGGTCAAATGGCGGATAACGGTACTCCGTGAATCTTAAGTCGGTTCTTTCAGTTTCCCATGATAACTGATATCTGTGTATATATTTATGCAATTCTTTACTCTTTCTCCCTTCTTTGCATCTCTTTTCCACTTCTCATCTGAAAAAATGTACACCACTCTTGAAAAATTTAAAAAGTATTTTCCCGCTCTGCCTCAGAATGCAATTACAAAAATTTACCGTGCTAAGTGTGAAAGATTGAGATTGTTAATGAACAATGGAATTCCTGAAGATATTCGCTGGCTAATTGAAGCAAAGGTCCGATTATCAGGTGAGTCCTCTAATTCTTTCATTTCATACATGCTTGGAATGGGTAAAAGCACTTTTGCAAAGAAACATCGTGCAAAACGACTGAAAATCTGTCACAGATGGCCTGATGGACTTGTAATGCAAAATGTTGTTCTTTAGGAATGGTATTTGTAAACCATGAAGATAAAATACAATTCATTAAGGATGGCCTGAGTAAGGGGTCTTTAAATAATCTTCAATTGACTCTTGAGACGCACTCTAGTGGAGATGTGCATCATGCAATTCATGATTTATGCCCACAATTCCAGAAAAAACATGCTTGACATAGTCTTGGGAATCTGACTAAAAAAGATCATGTTTGCCAGTTTTTAAGAAAACTGGAAGGGAAGCCTATCCTCGACCCCTAGAGGGCGTTTAAGCCATTCTTGGACGTAAAACCAAGGGAAGATGTGAGCCACAATCACAACTGCTTGTACATACACTTGTTTTTTTAAAAAAATAACAAAGAGAGAGAGAAAGAGAGAGAGAGAGAGAGAGAGACTCCAGCTGGCCTACATATAAGTGGTATGATTGCATTTTCAATTTCTCATCTATAAAATATTCTCTTCCCTCCCTTCATTTCTACTCAACCCATACATTCAACATATATCAAAGTGTGTAGAAATGACAGGTTCCTCAAGTCATCAAATAAGAAATATTGTTGTTTTTGGTGGATCCAGTCATGGAAAAGAAAACGAGTTTTTAGAATCAGCAAATCATCTTGGTCAGGTATTAGCTGAGAGAAAGATTCATTTATTTTATGGGAGAGGCAGCCTTGGGTTAATAGGGGGGTGTGTCAATAGATGTATTTTTAGGAGGCAGTCAAGTTTTGGGGGTCGTCCCCAAAGCTTTAGCAAAAGAGGACCTCCTTGGAAAAACAATTGGAGAGGAATTACACATATCCACAATGTCTGATCGATTGAATACAATGTTTAAACACACTGATGCCTTCATTGCCTTACCAGGTGGTCTGGGCACATTGGAAGAGATCTTTCATATTTCCTCTTGGGCCCAACTGCACATTCACCATAAACCTATAGGTTTGTTAAATGTTAGTGGTTTTTCTGATAAATTGTTGTCTTTTCTTGATCAAGCTGTGGAACATAAATTCCTAACATCTTCGGCATGACAAATCATAATCTCTGCTACTAATGCTGAACAATTGATTGACCAACTATAATCTTTCATCCCTATAATTGATCCCTCCATGAGTCGCATAAATTGGTCAACTAAGGAAAGCTATAAAACGCTTAGATTGGATTTGAGCCTTTGTTTGTAAAACCTGGTGTCTTTTGGTTTTATTAATAGCTTATTATTTTGTTTTGTTATTTCTTATATTTGTTTAAGTGTGTTTCAGGTGTGTCAATGTTCATTGTTTCAAGTGATGTCTTCTATACTTTATCTTTCTACCTTAGGACATTGAAAACAATGTGTCGTTTTGATTGGGGGGAAAGGGTAGTAGTTGATACTTAAAAAAAATTAACTAATTGTGTTTTCTATTTGCAAAACTTTTGTTACTAAGATGGTAGAGTCAAGGAGTTCTTTTGTTAAAGTGACTCTTGAGACGCATTTTAGTAAACATTCTTAACAAGGTCTATCAGAATACTTCTTGAAATATTTAGGTTTACAAACTCTCGCATTATTATCGCTTGATTCTGCTCATATACTCATTTAACAAGTATTCTTAAACCTTCATTTTCACACACACACTTTAACATATGATTGCGGGTCGCACATTGGATTATTACATTATTTATGTTCTTTTCTTAAAGGTAACAATCAAGGAAAAGGGATAGTATATGCTTTTCAAAAAAAAAACAAAAAAAGATTGATGATAATAAAAACATAGATAAGTTTGGTTTCGTAGCCTCCCTAATCTAAGCAATTAAGCCCGAATGGGTATTTTAACACCTAATACCCTAAAGTCAACTGACTTGGGAGCTATTGGCCCAATGCTTGTTACATGGGTTAAGGAGAAAAGTTTAAGGGAATTAAACATTGCACTATCTACATATCAGTATCTGCAACCCGAGTTACTAAACTCGAAGGGGTGTCTCAACACCTAATGCCTTAAGACCAACTGGTCTGCGCGTCATTAGCCTAAAGCTCGTTATATGAGTTATAGATGCATTGTGTTTTAAGGTATATATATATATATATATATATATAAAAGAAAAAAAGAAAAAAAAGATAATAATCCCAAACTGAGAAAGTTAACCTTAAACATTAGAACAGAATACTGTTTTCTTCTAATAAAAGCCTCATCATCTATGTTTTCATACATTTGAGCACAAAAAAAAAAGGTTTATTAATATTTTGTTTAAGAGGTATTGAGCGGATATATATAAATTTAATGAGAGTTTGTTTACTTGAATAGATTAATGGAAGTTGAATGATGAATGCCTTGCTTTGTGGAACTTGATAATTATATTTCTATTTTAACGCTTTAATTACTAGGGACTAGTAATAAGCTGGTTGGGGGTTGTGATTAGTACTTAAAAGTACATTTTCATCAAGGTTTTATATCATCATTTTGCACTTGAAGTATCAATAACTCCTTAACCAGAGCATGTTTTATAATAACAAGTCTGATAATAAAAATAGCTTTAATTTATGGTAAATGCTCATTTTAAATGTAGGCATATCTCACAATTTAAAGGATTGATTGATGTAATGAGGTATTGAAAGTAAAAGGACAAATAAAAGGCTAAGTTTAGAAAGGAGATACCGATTCAATTCAAATTGGAATACTGACACTGCTCAAAAGTTTACTCATAACTGGAGTTTTAGAAGGCCAAATGACGTCAAATTTGGTGGGTGGAAGGATAAGACAATTTCCAATAACTTTCATGAGACAACCTACTCCAATTCTGATGTTAGCAATGACATTTCATCAAGATAAGAGCTTGAGGGCTATCCACCACGTCCACCAGAAGCACTACTCAGTATTTTAGCCATATCTCAAGATCTAGTGATCCAAATGCTCTGAAATTTTATGAGTGGAAAGATAAGATGATTTCCAACAACTTTCATGGGGAACACTTTGCCAAATTCTGATTGCATCAATGTCATTTCATCCAGCCAAAATGCTTGAGTGTTGTTGTCCACCAAGTCCACTAAATCAATAGTTGGCCACTACATCAATAATTAATTACCAAATGAATAGTTCCGAATTTTAGCCTATAAAAGGAGGCATTTGTCATTCATTTAGGAATCATGGTTCTTCAGATCAAGATCTTGCTCTTGCTCTCTTTCTTTGTAATGTTCAAGTTTTATTCCATGTTATATTTTCCTTAATGTCTTGTTTATGCTTTTCATTTCCTTTACTATACTTAGTTAGCTTATATCATGTTTATGTTCTTATATTATTTATTTATGTTTTTTTTCTTCATAATGTCTAGCTAATGGAATACCTGATAAAATTTATAAGTATGGTGTTACGTAAATAAGATGATTATTATGATCATGTTGATAATTTATAAAGAGTTTATACTTTACTTATCTCTAATACTATTAATGGATCCTCTAACCTTGACATTTGTTTTAATCATTGTTTAATCTTCACATTTATCTTACATCTCAAAGTCTTCTTTAACTCATCATCACCATCATTATCATCATCATCATCGTTGTTGTTGTTGTTGTTGTTCTTATTATTATAATTTATAATTTATATAGTTCACCTCCCTGTGGTTCGACCCCGGTCTGCTGGGTTATTTATTACTTTGACACTCCTGCTCTTGGAATAAGACATCAACTCTTTGATCGTGTCAACTGGCAAAGGAAAGAAACTCTCTCTATTCTCTGTGTTTTTTTTCTTGCCTATTGCCTCCCTCTCATTCGTTTTTTTCTTCTCCCTTTTCTTTTTATGTTTTTTCCCCTTCTTTTTTTCTCCTCCTCCGCTAAGTCATTAAAGGGGGCTTATATATAGTCTAATATATCTCTATTAATTCTAGGATGCCAATACCTGTTGATTTACAGTAAAAAAAACGCAAAAAGAAAACTGAAATATTCTGATTCCTATTCTGATTTCAGCAATTAGTTTCAATGATCAAGAGGGTGGTACAACTCCTTTCTTTCTTTCCATAGCTGTGACCACGAGACACCAGCTTTTCCTTTGAAATGAGGCAATAAAAACATGATCAGCTCTCCAATCCAGCGAGAGAAACATGGAAACCAAATAGGAAATTGCAGGTAAAAGGAAAGAAAAACTAGGATAGTTGTGCAGATAAAAACGTGGTTCTTCAATTTTATTCATCCGGCACATTTTCCATTTGGTTCTTAGTCCAAAAAAAAAGGGGCTTCAAATTGGCCTGCAATTGATCTTCAAACTTTAAGCATCTTGCAATTGTGTCCCTCCAAACTCGGGCAAAAATCCTTTTTGCTGCAGGAATCCCTGCTTTCACACTAGATATTCAAATAGGAATATCTTGAGCTTCTGATATTAAAATCAAGCGATTCAAAAGCTCAAATTTATCTACGCGTTCAGAGTCATAAATTTGATGAAGGATTCGAAGTGAGATAAAATCATTTTAAAGAACAGAAACTGGCTACAAGCTGATTGATCAAAAAGGGTCTCCTAATCAGATTCAGAAACTGACAAACGCCGAGCATCCCGATATGACTGAGAATCTGCCATAAGAACAGTGAACCTTAGGACCCAATAAAGGTGTAGGTCAATTCTTCAACATGTCATGAGTGACAGAATATACCTAGGATGGTCAGATATCATACAAAACCAAGTCAGAATCAGAGCCTAAGTTGGAACAAAAAAATTGCGACAGAAGCAGAATCAATTTTTTTGTAGTGCAAATTCTGAGGGATTTATCCAACTTCATAGACCAAATAAAAAATGAACGAATTTAGTATTATGAAGACTCCGAATCAGTCTAAGAAACCTGATGACTTTGGCAGCAAAGGGGGAGGATAAAGAAGGTAGAAAATAGCTCAAACAAGGTTCGAAAAAATATTTCTTTCTCCTCTGATTTTGTCAATTTTCCAGCAAACATGAGCTACACTCCTGTACTTGGTTCAAAAGGGCTACACACCATCTTCAACACGTAGGGTCCAAAAATGGATAACAACACCAAGTATATTAAAGAACTATGATTTTTATGCTTTAAACAAAGAATAATGTTAATGCTTTCATTAAACTATTTAATTGCTTATTATTAAGTCAATTATAATTCTTGTAAATATTTGAACTGCAACAGGGACATCACACCAACGAGGTGCCTAGAAACCCCATTACACGGGAACCTACTTTTGCAAAGAATCATGTGAGCATTTTAAATCACAATGTATTTTGTAGGAACAAATTATACTAAATGTTTAACTGTTATTCGTTGCTTTTATTTAAATGCGTGATGTTTATTGGTAGTATAGGATTGCAAACTTATGATTATGCACGTACATTATAATGTGGACTTGTAATCATGCAAATATAATATGATGTTTAGGTGTATGAATTGCTTTTAATAAAATGTTGATTAATATTTTGCATATGGATTGTACCTTGATGATGAGTGGAAACCAGTTTATCAATTCTTGAAATGATATCGTGTTAAAAAAAATATCGTTGTTTTAGCTTTGAAAAGTCGGGGTGTTACAAAGTGTTAGTCATTGCTCTTGGCAATTTTCTTGCCAA
>Ga0325402_1005077_pt1 | contig 12250 bp, 5 predicted proteins | sample PopdelMetagenome_22_FD_207212 | JGI IMG/M metagenome (GOLD analysis project Ga0325402, IMG submission 207212) | Populus deltoides microbial communities from Bellville, Georgia, United States - Xylem-PdKOR-R3 | ecosystem: Host-associated > Plants > Phyllosphere > Stem > Wood/Secondary xylem...
CCATAACCCGAATCATGAGACCTAAATAACCCTATAAAAAATAAATCAAACCAAAATATAAACCTCAATCCTCAATCAATCTAATATTGAATGACAAAATTAAAAAAAAAATAAAACAAGTCAACTCAACTTTACCTATTAAATTTATGACCTGCGTCATTAGACTAAAATAACTTTATAGAAAGTAAATTAAAATAAATAATAAGATCTAATTACCAATTAACTTAATATTGAAAGATAAAATTTAAAATATAATTAAAAAATAATCCAAGTTAACCCATTAAATTCATGACAAATATAAATTTTATATATATTAATATCTGGCAATTATCATAGGTATATTTTATACTTGGTAAAAAGGCTGTATGTATAAAGTTTATTAATGCTACGTTTATAATATATTTTCTTTTCAAGATTTACCACCCAAGAATTTTAAACATTGAATGGATGGATTCTAATAATAGATCATAAATAATTCTAGTGCTTGAAAATTTTACGAAATTAACTTCGAAAAATATTCCGTAAAACTAGTATTATTCATATAAAAAAATTGTAATTAGATCTTGATTTAACTTCAATCACTATCTACTATTCGGAAAAGAAAAAAAGGGGGGAAAAAAACCCTCAGCTATTTATCATGAGAGTGATGCTTGATCATACGAAATCTGAATGATATACGAACGCAAATTACAGGATGGTGCATGCATGGATATTTTTCGTATTGGGTTCCATTTATCAACCCTCTTGAGGCTGACCATCGACACCATCCTCGAGTTAGTTTTTCCCAGAACAATTATTTCCTTTGCAGACGAGCGACAATGGCCCAGATGGGCTTCAAGGTCTACTAAAGAACGCAGGCTTCAAGCCTGACTTATACTGGCTTAGGACCTATGAATATGTTGCTTTCAGCAAAACTTTAGAGTTCGGTTTCAGCATCCAAAACGCAAAGGCCTAGGAAAATTGAATTGTGGCAACAAAAGGTCCATAACCCAACTGATCCTTGCAAAATGCAAAGAGAAGCCCACCTACCCTTCCCTGTAAATTCAAATGGACAGCTTTACTGCGATGAGATGACTTTAACTAATACCAGGACCATGGCATGGAAGGATGCAAGAATGCTGTAGGCGAGTCCGAACCTTGACATGGAAGAAAAGAATGTAATATGATGTCTGGGTACCAGGAGGCAATGTCAAAAGTAATATGATGAAATGCTGCAATGTCTAGGTACCAAGTCGTAGGATTATAATGTGTGTACCTTTGAGGACATAAAGGAGTAGTGGGATTCTAAGAGTTGTAGAGCTCCAACTGTGGGCTTTGGCCGCCATTCCTGTTATCATAATAGCGACGAAAATCATTGTTTTAATTCTGATTTAGAGTCTGATTCTGCTGCCCCTTACAGCCTCCAAAGCCTCAGTCTTCTCCGCCTCGATTCCTTCCTCCCTTCCCTATGTTTCTAGCATTACTGGAAGAGAAGCTGCCGGTTGAGCTTGTTACTACCGTTGGCTGACTTTGGCTATTGGTATGCCTTCTAGTTTTGGCAGCGGAGGCAGCCGTGCCCTTTAGACGGGAGGCTAAAATATGATGATAAATTGATAAAATTCACCCAAAATAAGTTGTAAAGATGTATTCAGCTGAAGGCTACCACCTAGAGATAAGAAAAGGAAAGAAAAATCCTTCAACCTCTACTTCCTGGCAAGATATATCGGCCTCCTCTAGCCGGGGAAGCGACTAACAGTAGTTCATAATTAGGACCCTCCATTGGCATTATGAAAATCACCCGCGCTAGTCTTCATAAATATTTCAGACACAACTTGAAACATCGGAATTAAGATTCCATCAACAATTTAATTATTACCAACAAGATAGATAATTGATATACGATCAAAGGATCATGTCATTAATTATATCAATTTGATATGATGAAACCTTAGTTATAACAAGGTGCGTATATAATCTAATTTCATAACGAACCAAAAACTACATTTTTAGCAGTTTCAGAGTGTCTTTCTTCACCCAAATATTCACGTTCCAAAGCATCCAAGGTGACACGAATAAATTGGTTCCAGCGTAAGGTCAAGTTTATAATTCCTCCTCGCTTCTGGATCTTCTTCCTGGTAACTGCCACCGCATCAGATCAATTAGTATTATATAACAATTTATTGCGAACCTATATATCGTTAATCAATTTGTGATCACTGACCACATACAATAAAGTAAATAGACAATGATTTTCTGTATTTTTAATATGCGGTGGTTGGGACTAATTGGGATATCATGTTAATTTACCGTGAAATCCAAATGCCCTTTTATGTTAGAAAACCTAGAAGAGAGATTACGCGTAAAAACAATAGGCATTCGTTATATACCTATTGTTACTATCAAAACAAATGGAGCAAATATATACCGTATCACTCAAAGGGTGTTGTTACTATCAAAAGTATGTATCAAATATCAATTCCCTATAGAGTTTAGATGTTCATTTTGACATTAATCTTGTTATTAAAGTGACGTTTAGAGTAAAATTACAGAGAAAAGAAATCAGGATGCAAACGATGAGAAGTAATGTCATGCGAGTTAAACCATATAAGCAGGGGTGGAACTACTACTGCATGCTTTGGGGGAGCATGACACCCCCAAAGTTTTTTTTAAAAATTAGTTTTGGTTCTTGAATTTTCATAATAGTTACGCATTTGGTTTCTTTAAAAATAAAATATTTGCTCTATAATCTTATAGTTTTTATGACGATACCCTATCTAAAATGTTCTAGCTCCGCCTCTTACTAAAGGCTATATATATATATAGCTACTATAGCAGTGCAAGGGAAGATTACCTGATGTTTAAACAAGGCAGTGGCGGCTGTGGTAAAAGGAATGAGGAAGCATTAGGGCCATGATCTTGCTGATCCCAGAGTGCCGCCTGTGCCAGTGCTTTCTCCTTCTCCTTGATCTATTTCCAAATCATTCAATAGTAAAAATCATCAGCTATTCAACAAACTGATCAAAATAGCTATGCATGTAGATGGCCCTCTCATATATAGTGCATGGTGGAAAGAATTAATTAAAATGTAATTTGCAAGTCTTGGGATAATAAAGGAAGGCCACCTGCTTCACTAACATGTTATTTTGCTCTTTAATTGCCTTCTCCTGTCATAAAGCAGATAGAAATGTAGAAAAATTGAACAGGCAAATTTAGGCATGAGTCATAGGCATTTAGAGAGAATGAGAGATGAGAGAGAAGAAAAAACTGGATTTCAATAATTTATCCTTTAAAAGCACTTATCCTTCTTAAGAGTGAAATAATTTTACTTTTGCCCTATTTCTTTTTCTGCACCTTTTACAACCCCTTTGTTTTCTTCTTTTTAAAGCAGTTTTATAACCTTTAAACCAACTAAATAAAAAAAATATCCTACATCATTACTCCCTCTTGTGCTCCATGAATCGGAAAAATATCACTTGCGTGTACGGCTCTGATCTTCTAACGTTCATGTAAGACTTATTCTGACGTCAACCTATGGGATATAACTTCAAAAGGAAAAGGGGGGTAAGTCAGGTGCTTGATGATCTTCGATGAATTAGGCTTTCTAAAAATGATGATTATAGCTTCCAAGGTTGTACAGAGATCATGGAAATTCAAAGCATAAGTTTGTGCAAATATGGGGACGTACCTTTATCTGCAGCTCAGAAATCGACTGGTTCATCAGATGGTTCTGTAAAAGAGAGAGAACGTTATTACAACTGGCATAATTCCAGTAATAAAAGCATAAGAAAGTTTAGCGTGCTTTTCTATAGCAGTATAGCATACTTTTCTTTCCCGAATGAGTTTAAGGGCGGTATCAATCTGTTGCTCCAAGTTTTGAAGCTCTCTGAGACTCACGGAGTCCAGATCTTCCCCCAAATAGTGCCTGGTAAGGTTTGAAAATCTTTTGAGAAAAATTTGGAAATAAATGCAGGCAATCAAGTTCGGAGTAGGAGTACCTGTGGTTTCTCTGTAGAAGTTCAACCTTTGCCTTGAGCCTGTTATACTCTAGGGTCCAGTTCCCCTGCGAATTAAGTTAAACTCGGTATTATTGGAACCCGCCATGGTGACTGAATCTAACTTAATGAATATATTGTACATTAACTTACCGTATGAATTTCAATTCCTCTTTTCGTTCAATTCAAATCAATGGTAGAAATTAAAGTGCAGAAATAGAACTTAAGAAAATAACAAATCTGATGAAATAGTAATATGGCCCTACCTGCGAATCAAGATCAGTTGCGACTAATTGCCTCTCTGCATAAGAATACCTCTCGTGGCGCTCAAGTATCTTTTCCATGCTGTTGCACAACAAGACGATGCTGTTTAGTAAATAAATACATGTTTCATTTTCCGGATATGTGCCTTTTCCACGACATTTCCAAAGAGACAACTTGACAGTAAATGAGAAATCAGGAATAGAAAGTTTCAAGCTTGTTTCCCTTGAGTCGTATCTATGATCGAAGAAAATCCATTCAACTAATTTTTTCCACCATTAATTCATGCATATCTAGAGATTTGAACATCAGATTTCGTATCCAATTAATTTAGATGCATATCTTCTATCTGAACAGGGGCAAACAGTTGAGGCTGACTTGGTTGAGGTTTGGTTCATAATCTCCTATTTCGCCTTTACAGGCGCAAAAAACAAACAGGGGCAAACAGTTGACCAGAATAGGGTTTCACTTTTTTTCTTAGATCTTGCACGGGATTCGTATATCTTGGTGGATTGAATCAATCAACACTATAAAATGCGGGGCTACTCTGACCTCTTCATATCAATGGATATTTTTTCAAACTCAAATATTTCAAAAGGAGGGTTTGAACATGTTGCAATATCTCACGCAATGTCAAGGGAAAACATGCAACTGACTATATTTTCATGGCACCATAATGATGTTCCATTATAGAATTGCTAGCATACCATCAACATAGCTGTCTGTAAAAGAGTAGTTATGCAACAGGAGCAGAACAATTCACTTTTGAATTTTGCAATTGACAAAGAAACATATTCACGTGTTCTATTCTCGACATTTCACAGTGCAGAAGATCATAGTTATGCAGCAGGAGCAAATCTAGTACTAAAAAGAAATACATAACGTGCTTCTGGAGATTTCACCACCACTAGTTACTGATGGTTATTTATGGAAGGCAAAACAAATATACCTAAGCAACAGCTGCATCATAAGTAATTGTAGGAGTCAAGAAAGCATGCTTCCAAACATAGAATGCATATCAAATAAAAATAGGTAAAAAAATAAAGTGCGAATGATCTTTTCCAAAAGTAATCTAAAATTAAAAACAAAAAATGCAAGGAATCTATATAAAACTATTCCTTGACTCATAAGTTTTAGATAATAATTAGTCTACAGACCAATCTTAAGCAAGTTAAATACTATTAGAAAGTTAATATAAAACTATTTCTTAATTAGGCTTTAATTATTCCATATATATACAACACACACAGTCTGTTAACCTCTACCTCCACCACCTCTTTACATGCATGCTTCTCACCATCCTCTCCAGATCTCTTTGGTTTCTATTATATAGATCACATCGTAAAAATTAGTTTGATTGAAATGGCTTTAACCTTCTCTATATTTTAGTAATGCAATCCAAATCGCTACGAGCAGTGTCAAATCCAAATTGCAAGTACAATTAATTGTCTTTTTCTTGATGGATAGTAGAGTTAATTATTTATCTCTAATATTTTTACCCTATGAGGCGTACGTTATCGATGTTTTTATTTTTCTAATTTATGTGGAAAATAGCAATTTCTAAACCAAATAACTAGTGCTGTTGATTTTAGATCCATTAATTAATTTCTCGAAAGTGTCAAAAAGGGACACCATCCAATTTATATTAAAATATTTATGTTCTCCTAAAAACATGATGCGATTGCTTTCCACAAAATTTAATGTATTTATACTAAGAATCCTAATAATCCGTAGCCTACTTTAACAAGTTCAAATCGATATATCAGATATCATGTTTTATTATGGGATGTTGCACCTTCAACTGAAAAACTGTCAGAAAGGATTGGGAGTATATATAGTACTCCTCCAGTCAGATATGAGCACATCATCACCCTACAGCCATCAAAATCTACTGGACAAGACTTCGAGGACCGATGAAGCATATGTTTTATAGTTATTTTAATGGATAAATGAAGTAAGAGATAAGTACACTGCAGAAACTTTGGAACCCTCTGGAAATTAAAAAAAATTAAGAAAGACATGATTATTAAGGATACAAGAGATACTGATCAGTACATTATATTATATTAATTACTAGATCCTATCTTTATATGCACCAAAGATCATGGACGAAGCAAAAAATCCAAAACAAATACGTGTGTAGCTTCAATGTTTGGCCATGATAACGTTGAGGAGACATGGGTCATTCATTTCTAAGAAAAAAACCAGCCAAAAAGAAAATCGGAAGTTAGAGAGAGGTCATACACCATGTCGTCCCTATCATAAAAAAGAAAAGAAAAATAACAAAAGCCCCAGATGAAAAAAAGAAAGAGAGAGAGAGAGAGATAAAGAAAAACCTAATTAAGATATAAGGGTATAATATATTTAAGAGAGGTGAATTGAGTACGTACCAAGCATTGGTGGAGTATTCAAAGAGCTTCCCTTTATGAGAGAAGACGATCAAGGCAACCTCGGCATCACATAGGACTGAGATTTCATGAGCTTTCTTCAACAATCCAGTTCTTCTTTTGGAAAATGTAACCTGCCGGTTGATCTTGTTCTCTATTCTCTTCAACTGAACCCTACCTCTTCCCATCTCTCTTTCTCTCTAAATGTCCTAACCCTTTCTTTTCTTTGTTCTTTTTTTTTCTCTCAAAATATCCCCACTACCGCAACGAAAGAGAAAACAAAAAAACACCAAACCTAAACCTTAAAAAATGAGATGTGAAAAAAAAAAGAGGAACAAAATTATAAATGTAAAGTTTCCTTATAGAAAGCATGCGCAGGCGTTGAGTGGAAAAGAATAGGAGGGTCTACTGTCTAGATGGTGAATGGGTAGCGGTGTACAGTTAAATTGGCAGATTGGGCAAAACCGGAGTGGTTTCTTGAATGTGAGTTGTCGAATTCTCACTGGCTCAGGACTGTCTTAGCTAGCCTGGATTCTATTGCCTATGCAGGTCCCGGTCCTTTTTCCTTTTCTTTTCTTTTCGGACGAATTGGGCACCCAGGATAGAAATTGAAAAGAGATAGTGACACAGCAGCAAAAAAGTTAAGGTAAAATAGTATATTTTTAAATATTAAGTTTAAAACTATAATATTTAATTAATGTTATGTTTTGAATATCCAATATTAATGAAATTTTAGTAGTTATCCAAGCTATTCTATAAAAATTCTAGAATAAATTCTCCCGACATCTATCTAATAAAAAAATAATTCTTACAAGATTTAGTATTTAGTTTGTTAATCTTACATTTAATTTAATTAATGATTTTAGAAAGTAAAAAAAAATTAATTTTAACAAAATCCGGGTAAAGTTCCTCCAATTTAACAACTATATCTAAAATCTTGTCCCATTTAAAAATACATATAAAGAACCACAATAACCAAACATAACAAATTCTTATATTTTATAATCACAAATAGTCTTAGGAATGCAAATAAATAAACATATATCATGCAAAATGAATCTTAAATACTTAAATAATACAATATTTTAGTTAATTTATCATTAATTCAACAAACTCTAAATTCAATATAAACCCTAAACAATGATTTCATTTTAACTAAACCAAACATGATTTATAGTAATATAATATGTTTACCTTGCTTGTAGGTCTATAAAAAGAGCTAGGTGGCAGCAGCAGGAGATTTTGAAGAGAAAGACGTTCTAAAATGCTTGGAGATTAAAATGGGTTTAAGTTTTTAGTGTTTTAAGGAGAAAAAAACAAGTGATTGGTGGGGTTATTAGATAGATAAACACCAGTTTTGAGAGAAAAAAAGAGTTATATGTGTCTTTTGTGCTCTTTGATTTGAAGAGGGTTTAAATTTCATGACCTGTCACGTTTTTGAAACATGATAAGTTTAAATGCCGCTCTTCTAAAATGCAATAACTATCTTGTCATGCTTGAAAATGAAAGTCTTTAATAAATATCGCATTTTATAAGCGTGATAAAATAAAAATGTGTTATTTCACTAATAATTTCTCAAATGATATTATTACAGTTGATGGAGACATGATATCCGAGATACTATTTATACATGCATATGATTATTGATAATGGAGAGTAGCTCAATCTGTTGTTTCTTGGTTGGGAGACTGATCTTATTTGAGCCTATTTTATTTATTTGAGTTATTTATTTTAAAAAGTTTTAATTGATGGGTTGAGCCCAATAATTATATATTTTAAGATTATGCTATTTATAATTTTTTTTAATTTATGAGATAATTTTTAATAAATTAAATAAAAAATTACATAGTTGCGTATTTTCGAACCTCTATTCTACTCTTTCTTTACTTTTAATTTCTAACTTCTTTTCTAAATTATTTTGGTTCGTCGTTCGTCGTTAAATTTGCCAAAATTTTTATATACTGTGCTAATTTCTTTTAAAAATCTTTCTTTTCTCTATTTTTACAGGGCATGTCACAGCTGTACGGACTCATCGGAAGAAGAGTTGTTTTTATTGTTGGGTTACGTCCACGCCCACGTCCTCTTTCGCATTGACGGCGGAGATTTTGCTAACCCTAATTAAGTAATTACCGTATATGATTGCGAGATTTGTTACGTGACATCCGCAGCGAATCCCTCCTAGGTTTGCTAGACAGACCACCGGTTTCCGTCCACACAGGGCCAGAGCTCACCTAGTCGCCGCATTTATCAACAAAAATTGAAAAGATCAACAGCCTTGAAAAATTATATTCTTGCAAATGTAAAAATACACCAACTCATGCACATCTGACCCTTTTTTTCATATATATTTTTTTTTAATTAAATTCTTTAAAAATAAAATTATCTAATTATGCCATTATTTTTAATAATATTAACATATTTTATAGTTGTATTAGGAATTTATATATATATATAATTATATTCATAAAAAGAAGAATCATGTTACAGATTATTTAGACTTGATTTGCTTGTGGTTTTAGTTTTGTTGGATAGTTTTATGTGTTTTTTTTTTAATTTTTATATACTCTTCTCTTTTAAGCTATGTACTTGATATCATATCAGTTAATTTTATAAATCTTTCATATTTCATAATTAAAAAAAACAATAACGATATATATGAATCTAATATGCATAACAATGCTATTATTTTATAAATTAATTCATGAGATTTTAAAATTAACTTATAAAATCAAGTTTAATAACAATACTAAATAATTTCTTATATCCTCAATATTTTTTTTCATGTTGGGAACTGCAACATAACTAGATTTGTTTTTCAATAATTTATTATGAACTTAATCTTATGAACTCAATATAAAATCAAGTTTAATAAAAATACTAAATAATTTCAAGGTTTTTTTTTCCCCTCAAAGGGTTATCAAACAAATCACTTCAACAAAGAAAAGTTCGATCATTTCATCAAGTTATAGAACACCGAATATTGTTTGTTACAGGCAACTTATTGCGTAATCGTTTACACATCTGTATATATGCTGACGGATGGGGCAAAGTTGAACCATCACATAATTAAGAGTTACTTATGCATTTCGTTTTCTAGTCCGATGGCAAATTCTTGAATTTTTTTAGTTTCAAAAGCTAAAGCATCCACCCTGGAATGAACCCGTTAACATTTTGAGTTGAGGATGTAACAGTCGCTTGATCTGTTTCCGCTGGATTGTAACTGTAACACAAAAGGAAAAGCTCATGGAAAGAACGAAAAATAGCTGGAGCGGAGCAAACTGAATGATTTTCATTTGAATTTATGCAGGGTAAGTAGGGATTTACATACCCAAACTGAAAAGTACTGTTGTATTGCAAAGGCTCGACCGGATCATATGGCTGAACAGGTTGGAAGCTGTATGGAACACGTTGCTCTCCGACTTTCCATGACAATCGAATTGCTGCACTAGTTTCTTCCAACTACATATCCAAAATTAGGATTTCAGAGAGTTAAGGTAAGAAGTTCATTTTAAAAGTGTATCAGAATTCAAGCATTCGTGGATTACTGTTTGTTCATGCACCGTGTGGTGTGCAAGTGCAGGTTCTGTAAGATCATGAACTGGGTAAATGCTGAGGTTTCAGGTTCCACAACCCAGGCAGGTACAGGTATTTATTCAAAGATTCACGAGAAATGGCAGGTCATTATTATGTGTTTCCACCAATTAACTGTGCATTAGCAACACACATATATATGAAGCGTAATCAAGGCTGTACCTTTCTTTTTAATGCATTATTGGTTTCCAGTAGCAGTTCTTCCTGAAAAGGCATGAAATATATATACACATCATGGGTCATATTCGAGGCATATAGCATGCGCGCGCAAGTGTCTGGTAGTAATAAATCTAGACGTAATTATTACCTTCCTTTGAAGCTCAGAAAGTTCATCCAGTACAAATTGGCCCTGCAAAAATAATGAATGGCCAAATTAACAAATTGATTTGGACTTGGCCTGCATTTTCTTTTTTTCTAATTTAAGTGGCCGACCTATATCACTACCATGTAACTCAATTACACAATCTGTTCGTTTTTGGGATGGAGTTCCATGCATAGCTTGTTACTCTTATGATATTTAGTTATTCCTTGTAATGCTCTTTAAATTGATGAAGTCTGTGCATCAGATACAAGTGTATTTGAGTTTTGAGTTTAGATGTTGCTAATGTACTCGATCTCTTTGATCTTAGTTAAATATCTGTACCATCTTTCTCCGTGGAATAGACAATTGCTCGAACCATGTAAATATATGCATTGTTTGATCTTTTATGTTTTTTCAATCTCTTTCATATTACAATCTACAGAAAATTTTGTTTTAAGATGCTATAAAAATCCCTAACAAATTAGTATCAAAGCTTTGGTTTGTGCTAATTATAGGTGTGTTCTTTCTTTCTTTTTTTTGTTTTATTACATGGAAAAAGTTCTATAACTAATACTAGTTAAGCTACTTATTGACACGATGGATATGCTTTAAAGCAAAACTTATAGTAGTAATAATTTTATCTAGGAGCTTAGAAAGTAATACTTAATTATTTAACGGATTTTATTTAATAATTTAAATTTTTAAATTAAAATAATTGTTTAATATAGTATTTAAATCTTATTCATCGAGTAATAAGATGGTTTTAAGCTTCAATAATTTTAGATTTGAGGAAGTATTAAGAAGAAATATAAAATTATTTATGGTTTATTATTTATTATGATTTACTTTAACCTTTAAAGTAAAATGGTTATTTGATACGGGATAATAATAATGTAAGTGGTTATATATATTAAATACCTTTCTACTCCTGATTTGCTTCAATGACGAGTCAAGCTGATTCTCAAGCTGGTCAAGCTCCATAGTGCCCAAATTCCCTAAATCCTCCCCCAGAAGATTCCTACAGAAGTTGAAGTTTAATAAATGAGTACTTATGCAGATTGCCTTGCCAAAAAACAGGAAAAAAAAATTATGATTGCTTGCAAAATTCAATAAACTTTAATATTTATACAAATCAATCAAGCATGGCATCTAAGTTCTTGGGTGAACTGGTATCATGGTGTATATTACCTTTGAGAACGCTGTAGCACGTCCACTCTCGTTTTTAGCTTCAAGTATTCCTGGTAGTTGTTCTGCTTAGAACATTCCAGCTGTTAAACTTAGTTTCATAGATCATAGATCAGCCAAGAAAATGCTATTAATCAAGCAGCCATAACAGCTGCTGGACAGTTCAGGACTAAAAGTGGACGTTTTCCCCTGTTCTCTTTGCCAGGCTCTTGGAAGTTAGAAAAGCAATATCAAAGAAGGACTCTACTACTTACTCTAACAACTCTGAATTTCATAATATAATGTACTTTAGGGGAGTGATGGTTAGATAATCAGAAATCCATAGTACTTGAAATGTTATAAAACTTCACTTAGACACCCATACCGTGCGAATGACACTTTCCAGTGACAGACACCACCATGTTTTCACCAGAACATGATCTTAGGGTGTAAAAAAACGACAAAATATTTAGTTACCTGCGTCTCCTTTTCAGATTGGCCCCCTTCCAGAGCTCCATAACTGAACCTTTGATATTTTTCGATTGTCGTGGCCATGCTGGAACAAATGCAGAAAA
>Ga0325402_1005078_pt1 | contig 12250 bp, 4 predicted proteins | sample PopdelMetagenome_22_FD_207212 | JGI IMG/M metagenome (GOLD analysis project Ga0325402, IMG submission 207212) | Populus deltoides microbial communities from Bellville, Georgia, United States - Xylem-PdKOR-R3 | ecosystem: Host-associated > Plants > Phyllosphere > Stem > Wood/Secondary xylem...
AATCTATAACTTGTTCCTCGAATAAAAGTTTGTTTCAGGCTATCAAAACACATTGCATGAAAATAGCCTTACACTACAACTTATCACCCACCATACTATATCATTCCTATAAAGAGTGTCTCATCATGGATTGCACCACCAAGATTTTCAATAATAGCAACTAACTTATTTTAGCCTAAGGCTTGATGTGTGTGTTTGCAGAGATAATGCAAGAAACGATGAGAGGTTAAAGAAAACATGAGCTTTTTATTTTTAGGTAGTTGAGCTTAGAGTTTGTTTCTTAACCTTATGACTCATGAGCCTTGATATATATATATATATATATACATATATCTAATACGTGAATCTGCTTGTTACATGATTATGCATAATTAATCATTGTTCTTATTGTGGATGTCCAGATTATCACCTTTATAACTCTGACATAAATATGCTTTAACAATATTTTGTGTCCTATGCGATGATGAATCATGTGCTACTATATATAGAATCATCCAAAATATAAAAAAGAGTTGGGTCATCCAGGCATAACTCGAGCCCATGCAATGTGAATGGTAGGCTCAGGCAAACCCTAACTGAACACATCAAGGTGTGGGAGTGAGTTTGCTTTTTAGCCCACTCCCCTTAAGTTGATGACCTCATGTTGGAGACCCATCACCATCTATTTGCCTTTGATTTTGAAGAAATTAGGAGATAGGAGAGGTGGCTTTGTGTTTAGGGATGGCTTATCTGAGACCAATTAGATGGCCGATTTGGATTCTTTTTTACCATATTTTGAGGAGCGCATCCAAGGATGGGGATCCCTGAATCCTACCCTTGAACCCAATGCTTAGATTTGGAGACTTGTGAAATTGCCGAGGGCTATTTTCACTAGACCGATAACTTATTATATAAAAGCAATAGCTTTAAGGCTGTAATTGTTGTGTCAATCTTAATATAATTATTTCGAACCGAGTTTTTTTGCAAGCGGAGCCTAAAATTGATCGGACTGCTATTGCAATTTGGCAGATAACACGTTGATAAATTTTGTTCGAGTTTAGTTGATTTATTTTTCTTCTAGTTGATAAATATTTTTTTGGGGATTTGAACATTGTATATCGTGAGGCCCAACACCGGGATAAATAAAAAAATGGTTAGTTTGGAAAGCAGCTGTAGACAGGGAATGGGGGTTCTGATCCCTGCAGATACACGCACTGACGCACATATTTTTTTTTTAATCAGGAACACCTTTAAAGGTAGCTAAACCTCTTATTCTCTTAATTCAAGGAAGATAAGAACAACTTCCATGGAAGACATTCAAATTACTCAAAGAAACAGTACTGTTTCAGAAACCGGAGAGAGTGATCAATGCCGTGATATGATATCATCCCTTCCCAAAGAGGAAGGATGGGTATCTGGTTATATGTATCTTTACCAAGGCTTTTGGTGCCCTCCGAAGGAGATTCATGCTGTAGTTTCATTCCAAAATAACTTTCAAGCATGCAACACTGACACTATACTTGTCTCCATGCCTAAATCAGGTACGACATGGTTGAAAGCCTTGGTATTTTCCATCATGAACCGTGAAAAATATCAAACCGCAGAAAGCCCCTTGAATTCTTTCAACCCTCATGATCTCGTGCCTTTCTTTGAGTATAGGCTTTATGCAAACAACCAAGTTCCTGACCTGTCTGCATTTCCATCGCCTAGAATATTTTCAACCCATGTGCCATATCCATCACTGCCAGAATCTATCAGGAACTCTACTTGTCGGGTTGTTTATGTATGTAGAAATCCCTTGGACAACTTTATCTCCTTCTGGCATTTCCTCTCAAAAGCAAGACCTGAGAGACGTGGACCACTTCTTTTGGAGGAGGCTTTTGATGATTTTTGCAATGGGGTCGTAGGGTTTGGTCCCTTTTTTGATCACGTTCTAGGGTATTGGAAGGAGAGCTTGGAGAGACCAGAGAAGGTATTGTTTCTTAAGTTTGAGGACTTAAAAGAAGATATCAATTCTCAGATGAAAAGTCTGGCTGTGTTCTTGGGTTGTCCCTTTTCTTTGGAGGAAGAGAGGGATGGGGTTATAGAAGACATATCCAAGCTGTGCAGCCTCGATAGTTTGAAGGATATCGAGGCAAACAAGAGAGGTAAATCTATCCCATACTTCGAGAATAATACTTTATTTAGAAGAGGTGAGGTTGGGGACTGGATCAATTATCTTACTCCTGAGATGGTTGATCGTTTAAACAAGATCACAGAACAAAAGTTGGCTGGTTCTGGATTGGAGTTCAAGATTACCAGTCTATAGTCGAAGCTAGCTGGAGTCCACAAAGACCTCGATATCTATGTTTGAGTTGTTTTTCTTAATTGTTTTTCCCAGATTGAGTGCTTTGACAACAACGCATGATGATTCCTACATGTTTGTTTGTTAAGCCAAAAAAATAAACATGATTGTTGTCTACGGGAAGCTGTAATAAACTTTTCTGTTCTACTGAATTATATTGTTGTGCTTTGTTCTTCTATCATCTATATATCTTGGAAACTATAATACACACAATTTTCAACCTCCCTTCTTTTATTTATTATTAAGATTCTAAATATATATATATAGAAATCATAAGATCAAAGTAATCTAATCCAAGCCAACAAATTTTTTAAAAACTAGTTAAACAACTACTCTAAAAAAAAAAAACTTCTAAATTGAACTGAAGTTACGTACAACTTTTCAAATAATTATTTCAAACTAAAAATTTAAATTTTTAAATAATATTTTAATATATAATTTATATTATTTTTTAACACATAATAAAAATTATTTAAGTTTAAATCTTATAAAGATCTACACTAAACTTTGATGGTATAAAATGTTTTGGGATAATTTCTACTGGACCCTGCTAGAAGTTTTTTAGTAGAAAATTAATAATACTCGTCTCCAAATGATTAATATATAAGTGCATGACGATGGATGTACATAAGACAAAACATGCAACGTTTTAAAAAATGTTTTGCCAGATTTTTTTCAAGATCCGATTTGGACTCGGAGAGAGAGGATATATTTTAGCAAGATATCAAGATGATCACCGCCAGTAATGGATCTCGTAATCTGCTTAATTAATTATTTATAGGCTGAAAAGGATTCGAGGTTTAATATATATTTAAGTTCATTTAATAATTTGGGTAATGTCGAAGCTGTGTTTGGCTTTGTAATGAGCGCAGGGCTTGATGATCAAAGTACTCTTTTTGTTGAAACTAGGCTTCTCTTTTAAGTTTGGCTTGTTTAAATTGACAAGTGAGCTTAGCTTAAACTTTCATTTATCTACCATGTTAAGGATGAATAATCATAGAAAATCAAGAAAATTAGTGCATAATAATAAAATTAAAGACATTTAAAAATGCTAGTAACATAAAATTAGCTTATTTTTCCAAATTTATACAAGCTTTTTTTTTCTCAAAATCTTGTGTATTTTAAAACAAATTGTTTTAAAGTTAGCTAATGAATTTAATCTGGTTGATATGAGCTCCACTCAAACACAGCTTATTTTAGCTCAAGGCTTGTCGATGAAGTTTAAGGAAACTTTAAAGGATTTTGAGCCTTTCAATAGCAGGTTGATGGGATTTGAAGATCGAGTCATTGAAGGTAACTAATGAACTTTAACCTTACGAGCACTTGCAAAACAAACTTCTTGATGGTTTAGGAGATTCTTTAATACTTAAGTTAGCATTTATATAGACAGAGTGAAATCCTTATGGTGATGTATGTGTTTGAAGAGATAATGCAAGAAATTATGAGAGGTTAAAGAAAAAAATATGAGCTTTCTTTTTGTGAGTTAGTTGAGCTTAGAGTTTGTTTCTTAACCTAATGACTGACGAGCGTTTATATATATACATATTAGTAAAATGCTCGTGTTACATTGCGGGTTTAATTTTTACTTTTATAAAAATATCAAAAACATTTATAATACAAATAATAATATTTTAAAAAAAAATTATTAATTATTTTTTTAATAATATTAATTATAATAAAAATAATAATACTTATAAAATAAATGATAATATTTTTAATATTAATAGTATTAATTATAATAAAAATAATAATATTTATAGCACAAATAATACTATTTTTTATATTAATGTTTTTATTTATAATTAATATTATTGGGTCCTGATGCAACCCATTAAACTTGGTTCCTAACGCCGGACCCATTTGAATTGGGTCCTGGTACAGGATCCATTACCTTAGGTCCTGAGATAAGATCTAAGAGCATTGGGTCCCGACGCAGGACCCATTACCATTGGATCCCGAGCGTAGAACCCAAGCGAATTGGGTCCTGAAGCAAGATCCAAGAGCATTGGATCCTGTCGCATGACTCAAGTGAATTTGGTCCTGATGCAAGATCCATTTGAATAGTAAAAGTATAAATTATTGTACTTATTATCATTATTGTCATTAATAAATTTGAAATAAAATATTATTACCACCAAAGAAAAACCATATAGTTGATTTGAAAGATAAAATTATAAATTAAAAAATATTATTATTATTGAAGGTATTAATATTAAAAATAATATTATTTGTGTTATAAATATTAATATTTCTATTATAGTTCAAAGTATTAATATCAAAAATATTATTATTTGTGGTACAAATATTATTATTTTTATTATCATTGAAAGTATTAATATTAAAAATAGTATTATTTATGTTCTAATTATTATTATTTGTATTATAATTCAAAGTATTAATATCAAAAATACAATTATTTGAGATATAAATATTATTATTTTTATTATAATTGAACTAATAATCTTTAGAACACAAATTATAATATGTTTGATATTAATACTTTCAACTGTAATAAAAATAATAAAATTTATAAAGAAAATAATTATATTTAGAAACTTAGAACTCAATAGCCTTGGATCCTAATGATGGATCCAAGAGCACCGGGTCTAAGAGCACCGGGTCTTGTTGCAGGACCCAAGAGTACTGGGTCCAAATGGTGTACCCAAGAGAATTGGGTCCTGACGCAAGACCCATGAGTCTCAGGTCTTTGGTTTCTGACGGGGACCAAGAGAACTTGGTTCTAACGCTAGACCCATGAGCTTTGGGTCTCGCCAGGATCTACAGCCATGCGCACGGGTCTGACCTAGTGCCAAGCAAGGCCGCCCCAGCACCAAGTGTCCGCATCCCATGGCTTGCAGCCCCACCAAAAGTGTAACTGACTATTTTCTCATCAACTATCCCTTTAATCTTAAATATATCTTAGTGAAAAGACAACTCCATCTTTTCTTTGCTATCCTTGTAACTCTTTGTGGTAAGAATAGTTTTGTCATTACACTATTTCAATCCACAATGATTTATGTATATGTATAGGTAAACATTAACAAGGACACTAAGCCTATATATAATGTGAATATGCTTGTTACATGATTATGCATAATTAATCATTGTTCTTATTGTCGATGTCCAGATTATCACCTTGTAAAACTATAATTCTGACATGAATATGCTTTAACAATATTGTGTTCTATGCGATGATGAATCATGTTAGCACTAAATATAGAATCATCCAAAATATAAAAAAGAGTTGGGTCATCCAGGCATAACCCGAGCCCATGCAATGTGAATGGTAGGCTCAGGCAAACCCTAACTGAACACATCAAGGTGTGGGAGTGAGTTTGCTTTTTAGCCACTCCCCTTAAGTCGATGCCCTCATGTTGGAGACCCATCACCATCTATTTGCCTTTGATTTTGAAGAAATTAGGAGATAGGTGACGGCTTTGTGTTTAGGGATGTCTTATCTGATATCAATTAGATGGCGAAGAAATTAGGAGATAGGTGGCGGCTTTGTGTTTCGGGATGGCTTATCTAAGATGGCCGACTTCGGATTCTGTTTTTACCAAACTTTGAGGAGCGCATCCAAAGATGGGGATCCCTGAATCCTACCCTTGACCCCATGCTTAGATTTGGAGACTTGTGAAATTGCCGAGGGCTATTTTTGACTAGACCGACAACTTATTATATAAAAGCAATAGCTTAATTTAAGGCTGTAATTGTTGTGTCAATCTTAAAACAATTATTTCGAACCGAGTTTTTTTGCAAGCGGAGCCTAAAATGATTTAAAATTGATCGGACTGCTATTGCAATTTGACAGATAAGATGTTAATTTGGCAGATAAGATGTTGATAAATTTTGTTCGTATCATTGCTTTTATTTTTCTTCTAGTATACCAAAAAAAAATTTGATCGGTCTGCTTGTTATTTGTCTCTTGCGTACATAAAAGATCACTGGCTCAAGCAGCAAGAGGATGGGCGTCAGATATTTTTTTTGGGACTTGAACAGTGTATATTTTAATCAGGAACACCTTTAAAGGCAGCTAAACTCCGAACTCAAGGTAGATAAGAACAACTTCCATGAAAGACGTTCAAATTACTCAAAGAAACAGTACTGTTTCAGAAACCGGAGAGAGTGATCAATGCTGTGATATACTATCATCCCTTCCCAAAGAGAAAGAATGGGTATCTGGTTATATGTATCTTTACCAAGGCTTTTGGTGCCCTCCGAAGGAGATTCATGCTGTAGTTTCATTTCAAAATAACTTTCAAGCATGCAACACTGACACTATACTTGTCTCCATGCCTAAATCAGGTACGACGTGGTTGAAAGCCTTGGTATTTTCCATCATGAACCGTGAAAAATATCAAACCGCAGAAAGCCCCTTGAATTCTTTCAACCCTCATGATCTCGTGCCTTTCTTTGAGTATAGGCTTTATGCAAACAACCAAGTTCCTGACCTGTCTGCATTTCCATCGCCTAGAATATTTTCAACCCATGTGCCATATCCATCACTGCCAGAATCTATCAGGAACTCTACTTGTCGGGTTGTTTATGTATGTAGAAATCCCTTGGACAACTTTATCTCCTTCTGGCATTTCCTCTCAAAAGCAAGACCTGAGAGACGTGGACCACTTCTTTTGGAGGAGGCTTTTGATGATTTTTGCAATGGGGTCGTAGGGTTTGGTCCCTTTTTTGATCACGTTCTAGGGTATTGGAAGGAGAGCTTGGAGAGACCAGAGAAGGTATTGTTTCTTAAGTTTGAGGACTTAAAAGAAGATATCAATTCTCAGATGAAAAGTCTGGCTGTGTTCTTGGGTTGTCCCTTTTCTTTGGAGGAAGAGAGGGATGGGGTTACAGGGAACATATCCAAGCTGTGCAGCCTTGATAGTTTGAAGAATATCGAGGCAAACAAGAGAGGTAAGTCTATCCCATACTTCGAGAATAGTACTTTATTTAGAAGAGGTGAGGTTGGGGACTGGGTCAATTATCTTACTCCTGAGATGGTTGATCGTTTAAACAAGATCACAGAACAAAAGTTGGCTGGTTCTGGATTGGAGTTCAAGATTACTAGTCTATAGTCGAAGCTAGAGTCCACAAAGACCTCGATATCTATGTTTGAGTTGTTTTTCTTAATTGTTTTTTCCAGCTTGAGTGCTTTGACAACAATGCATGAATATGATTCCTGCATTTTTGTTTGTTAAGCCAAAAAAATAAAATGCTTCGCTTCTTTTAGAACAACATGAGAGTGTTTCCTTTGTGAAAAATATACTTTTAGTCTTCATTAATGCTCATTATACTGAGTTTTATTTTTTAAATTACAAAAGGATCGATAGAAAAGTTGTTTTCCTGTTCAAGGGCCCAACACAAATGGGGTCAACTTTGAAGCTGGCAAAAAATAAAGTATTCTGCATGCACTCATGAGTACCTCATCACCTGTTAGATGATGGGAACTTGGATGAGGCATTACTAATTATGAGTTGACTAATAAAATTATATATATATATATATATATATATATATATATATATATATATATTAAAAACTCAAAAACTAACAAATTCGGTCAAAATCCAGTAAAATTGATCAAACTCAATAAAATCAGATCGATTTTCTCAATTCTAGTAGACTAACATCAATAAGTCTCCCCTTTCCGTTTGCTCAAATCTCAAATTCTCAAGAATCTCAACTCTAGTAGACTAACATCAGCAACGCCGCTGGTTCACTTTCTATTCTCCACTCATCACCAGCAGCGCAAGGATTGTGCCTTTTGTTTTTGCTAATTGTCTCCACTCTCCATTCCCCTTTCATTTGCCTCTTATCTGATTTTCTCCACTCTTTACTCTTTCAGCTAGTTTTACTTAAAACTATCCACTTGGCATTTCTGTTTTGACATGTGTCGTAGCTCATTTAGTTGGTTTTTTATTTCAACATTGAATACAGTCAGGTTGTCAAATATATATAATATAAACTGAAATCATAAAATTATAAAATTACAAATAAAATATTTTAATTAATTATATATTGACAATTCCAATCAAGTAGTAAATAATAATATAACACAATTAAAAATAAAAGTAAAAAAAACTAATACAAATATTAAAACACCTTAAAATACATAATTCAAATAAGAATTCATACATGGTTTAAATAACTTAAAAATATCATATAATACAATTATATATCTATATATTTACAGAGTAACCATGTAATAAACTATTTTTCCCTTCATGCCCCTCTCTACACCATAAAAATCCCTCATGAACTCTATCCATGCAGCAACCACAAGATGGACCCAAAACAAGGGAAAACAAGGAGAGAATATGATGCTATCTTGCACAGGAATAAACTGACCTGCTAACAATTATAGTGTTCCATTCACATAGATATTTAGAATTACGTGAATGAGACAATATTATATAGTTTTAATCTCTGCATGACTGTATTCAATCTTTCCATCCCACGCTCAATCAACAAGGTTTTTTTTTTTTAATGATTCTTAATCTTTTTTATATATATATATTTTATGATAAGATTCACTTTAAATAGAATTATTAAAATGATATTTAAATATTTATTAGATTACTTCATAGTTTTCAAATGATAGTATAGCTTTTCATGGTCTTAAAAATTACTTCTTTTAATAATTATATATAAACCTATTAAGCTCTATTGTTTTTAAAATATTTTCTCATTAACATTCAATGTGAATAAATATTTATTTTCTATTTTCAATTCTTGATATGATTTTTCTTGAATTTACTATTCTTGTATTTGTTTTATACATTCTCGTATAAGTTATCAATTCAAGGTTTTTTTATTGATATTTAATTTTAAGATTGTGATGAATTTTAATTTAAAAATTAATATTTATAATAAAAAAAGATATGTTTTGGAAAAAAATGGGAAAAAGAAAATAAAATTTTGATTAAAGAGATACATTTTTTCCTTCCCATTTGAAATCAATAGAGTTTTATTTCAATTACATTAGTACTTTCTTACTCAATAAACCACACTTCTAATAATAAAATATATTTTTTAAAAGAACAAAAAAATATATGAATAAGAAAAGGAGAATTTTGACTGAAAAAACACATTTTTTCATAATTTAAATTATTATCTTTGTTATGAATATCCATTTTTATTATCATGCAATTAAATAAAAGAGTTATTTGCGTTACTTGAGTATCTATGATTTAGTTTTTAAATTAAAAATCAACTTCTCAATTTAATCTTAACAATTTTATTTATCAGTTTATTAATTTTATTTTATAAAATAAAATACATCATCATTCCAGTTTTCAATTAAAAAATTTTACCATACAAAAAAAACTCATTCATCATTAATGCTTTTTTTTTATATATTAAAAAATAAAAACATGATGAATAGCGGAGTACGGGTGCACTGATTTGTAACCTTAATATAAAAAAGGTAAAAGAATTGCACCGATAATTGATGACTTACATTATTCATCATGCATGACGAAATTAGGTAAGAAAATCAATAATAATATTGTCACGGCATATGGGTGAAAATAAATTATTTTTCATAAAAATACAAAACCATCTCTCTCTGGCCTTCCTCGAGTCTCGGGCCTTATCCTTTCTTCTCTAGAGGTTGTCATCTCCAAAATCATGATCATTTCAACTCTGTTTATAAGACTTGAATTGAATTAGGGAATTGATTCAAGATTATTTGTTTGAGATTAATATTGATGATAGGTCAGTTTATATATATATAAATAATTTTATGAATTTTAAAATTAATAATTATATAATTCTCAAGTGATCTTGAAATTTATAGAATTTAAAATGATGATGTATGGGTAAAAAATCCTACTAAAAAATTAATAATTAATATTAGTAGCTTTAAATAGTTCTTTGAATTGTGCTCCCGCACAAAAAATATATACATCATCAATAATGTATTTTTTTTAGGCCTAAAAAATGTTTATTTATTATGGGTCATTTTATTTATTGGGAGTCAAAATCATTACTAAGAAATGAAAAAAAATGATATAAAAAATAATGTTATAAATATTTTTGGAAAAAAATAAAAGATGAAACGGTATTTATTAAAAAATAAACAAAAATAATAATAAAAAACTTGCTGATATCATAAAAAAATATGACTTCATTTAAAAAAATAGAATTTCAATAACATGCAATAAAACAATCATATTATTCTTTAGTCATTCTATTTGAATGGACTAAAGTTTAAAATATAAAAAAAAAACAAAAATAAAACAGGTCTAACACATGGGTGGGCCTGCACACCTGGATCACGCAACATACCCCTTTATATATATATATATATATATATATATTAATGTCAACAGCAACACTTTTGCTTTCTTAAACCAAAATTCAATAATTATTTTTCTCTTTTTTTAATTAGAAATCAAAAAATAAAAAAAATAAAGTTTTGAAAGAAAATTAAATTTTTAAAACCAAGGACACTGGAAATTTAGAAATTAAAAAATAGAAAGACCAACCTAAGCTTTTCATGCAAATTTAGAATTGCTATATATAATTTTCTCTATTTTCTTTCACTTTAATTCTCGGTTTTTTAATTTGTCTATTTTGATTTGATAATTTGCCATCAATTTAGCTATAAAAAAATTTAATCAATGAGAAAAAGAAAACTGGATTACCACAAGTGAGAGAATGTATAATATTTTCATACGATAATACTAACGAATTTGATTTGGTTGCTCGCAGTTAAAAAAGAAAGAAAAAGAAAAAAAAGAGGGCACTCTCCATTAATGTAGTGAGTGGTCTCTTGTGTCTGGTTACCTGTTTCCATCGGACTGTCAGAACTGTGGGGTTTGCTCATTTATGTTTGCATTCACTCATGCCACCGACTCGTTACACTGCTCAAACAAAACTAAAGAAAAGACAAGAAGTGAATTGATTATACAGTTAACTCGTTTTACACGTGATCAATTGATCTGTGGTGTATATTTATACGAGTCCACATTCAAATAAAGCATCCACGTCCTGTTTTTCAAACACAAATGTGCCGACGCCTAAAGTGTTTTTGTAATTTAGCTATGCCTATAATATTGTTTTCTAAGATTAATTAGCTATAAAATCTTCATATTTAAAATTCCAGTTCTTTTTATTTGACTTCTTGAATTCGAATTTTAACATTAACATCTACATATTAATTAAATTTATGCTTTCAATAAATTAAATTGATTTATGAGATATCGTTAAGATTATTTTAAAAAACCGAGTCTTGTTTAAGACATAAATTTGCTCGGGAATTTATTTAAAAGCATGGCAAGTTGGCACATTTAATATCAAATTAAAAATAAATTACACTAACGAATCTGATTTGGTCGCGATGCTTCGAAACCTGGCGAATCAAAGATGATTTGATTTCTAAAAAGGGAAATTGGATCAACTTTTGCTCCTATTATAACTTCATATTTCTGAAAAAATAGTCAAACCAATCTCGTACTTTATTATTATAACTTTTATAAAAGCACTCAACAAATATTCTTTCACCATTAATTATTATCCCGGCCGTACACGCACATATATCAAGCACAATAAATTGTTTTAAGATTGTTATTCCTTTGATCTGGTTTCTACAAAATATAGTCACGGTGCACATCATGGAAGACACCCAAATGATCACCGGAAACAACAATAGTCTTGCAGAAACCGATGAGATTGCTGACCTCCTGTCATCCCTTCCCAAAGAAAAGTCATGGCGATCAGGTTATGTGTATCGATACCAAGGCTTTTGGTGTCCTGAAATGCAGATTCCTGCTGTGATTGCATTTCAAAAGCACTTCCTAGCACAGAAAACAGATACTATACTAGTCACCATGCCTAAATCAGGCACAACATGGTTGAAAGCCTTGGCATTTTCCATTATGAATCGTGCAAAATATACACCCTCGTGCAGCCCCTTGAACTCTGTCA
>Ga0325402_1005080_pt1 | contig 12249 bp, 13 predicted proteins | sample PopdelMetagenome_22_FD_207212 | JGI IMG/M metagenome (GOLD analysis project Ga0325402, IMG submission 207212) | Populus deltoides microbial communities from Bellville, Georgia, United States - Xylem-PdKOR-R3 | ecosystem: Host-associated > Plants > Phyllosphere > Stem > Wood/Secondary xylem...
AAGTGCCAATGCCAAGCATTAATTTCTCCTTTTAATCCAGGTAATGGCGCCATTGTAAGAATTTGATTCTATATATAACCCATTGACTGCAATTATTATTCAAAAGCATAGCCTTTTGAATTGCCAAGACCTCAGCCTTGTTAGATTGTTAGATTTCATATATATTACATGTGGAACAAGAAAAAATACAAAGAAATCTCCATTGATTTGTCTACCACTCGAGACCACAACTTCTAAACCATTCTCACAGTGAAGTAAAATATTACGAGTTGGAGTTTCAGTCTTGTTTTAAAACTAAAAGGCAGAAGCTATATATAAAATAAATCTTTCATTGTTTTTACGTACGTTTTGTTCAACATAATAAGAACATTTTGACACAGTATTCATTCTCAAACACCTTTTCCATCAACACCCACAGCTACATCCAGACTTATCAGTCACCAAAAACCACAGTTGAAATTCCTAGTCATCCCGGAGCTAGTACGTAGGAATGGGAATTGAATTGCGATTAGTGGAGTGTAGGGTGTTCTTCGATTCCGTTGGATCAATCTTTGTTTTAGAGTTATAATCCCCTTTTTTTTAATGTAATGTTTGAATTTCTAATTTATAAAATATTTTTATAGTTTTATATATGAATTTGAAATTTAAACTTTGTTTTATGATTGATAAATGAAGACCAAAGTTTAATTTTCCTAAACCAAAGGGACGTAAGAGCTATATCTTCAAAAGTACATGGACTAAAATGAACTTTTTGTTTTTTTGTTTTTTTTAAATAATAACCACATGTTTCCAACACCTTTAATTTTATCAATGACTAACAAATCAAAAGCAATTTTCTATCAATTCAATCTGACTCAACTAAGTAAAAAAAAAAGAATTGAGAGTCAAAATAAAAAAATAAAAATGCTCAAATCCATGTTGAGAGCACGTTTATTATAGGTGTCACACCATATTTTTTAAAAAAATTAATTTTATTTTACTTTAAATGTGTTTGAATCGTTTTAATATACTAATATATATTAAAAATAAAATTTTAAAAATTAAAATAATTATTTTAATATATTTTATACTTAAAAAAATAACTATTACTACAGTACCTAAATCGCGTGGGCATTCATAAACGCCACCGAAAAAACAGGCACAAGCTTTAGTTTTTGTTGTAATTGTAACAGCCAGTCATATACTTCAATCCTCTTCACCAAGTTGAGCCATGCTTGAATGGGCGGAGAGAAGAGAGAAGAGAGAGAGAGAGTAAAATATATTGTGGTTTGTACAATTGTACGGGGGAAATGATACCAGCAGCATGAAAAAAGTGAGAAATGAGAACATGTCAAGCTAGCAAAACAAGAGCATACAATTTACAAAGACTGCAGAAGAATATATTTTCGAATCACAAAACTCAACTCCATCGTCCAAGCAACCAGCCACCAAAACCCTCCCTTTTGTATATTAGGAAACAGATATTCAAGGTCTTGATGTTCATAAAATTGGTTTACTTACTACAAGAGACAGCACAATAACGACTAGAGATAGTATGCGACCTGCATGCAGCTTTGCTAGAATTTCTGAATAACAACTGAATTGGAAAGGCCTGCCTGCTCTATTGTCTGAGCTGGCTCAGTAAGAAGCTTCGGAGGGAACCCCATCAACTGCAGCTGATAATTCCGAGCACCCCCAGGCCTGGATGCATCAATGAAGGATCGAATGTCATTGACTGTGTTGCTATTATTAAAGTGGGCCACCATGCGGGTCCCATCAGCCAACCTAAGCTGAATTGTAGTCGATGGCAGCGTTTCATCCACAAGCAGGCCCATTAAAGGGGCTGGAGCAGAGCTCAGAGGAGCAGAATCAGCTGGTGGTTCAGATGCAGGTGAAGCACTGCTGCTTCCTAGAGTCCTCCCTATACCTTGGAATGCAGCATGGCGCTGCTTCTCTGGTTCCTGCAGGAAAACAATAGCAGAGTGTTGGAAAAACTCAAACACCCAGGTCTTTCAAACGCTCACATGCGAAAGCATGCAGGTGCATTTTTTGGACAATAACTATCGACTAGAACACTGAATTGGAGATTGCAAACAAGATGGTAATTTATAAAGTTCCAGAAAGAATTGTTAGTCTCAGTAAACACTAACAAAGGTAAGAGAGAGAGACTCACCGGGCACTTTTGGTCCCTCCTAATCAAATTGACATGAACTGAGGACCTTCTATCTGAGGGTTCAAGCTCCTTCGGACACTCAGACTTCCTGATGCTCTGCAATAAAACATAATAGAACAATATCATAACATCACCACAAACAATACAACTGAAGAAATAAGGGCACGGGTAATATGTAGCTGGAAAGTAGACTGAATAATTAACAATCTTGCTAATTTTCAGCAAGTTCTAAAATGGTAACTAGCTGGGGGGAAAAAAAGGAGTTGAAGCCAACCCTCGTGTGGAGGAATAGTGGACAGCAGCATAATGATTACAGAATTGATGAGATTGTTGAATTACGAAGACAAGTTGAGCTCCTTACAGGGCTTGGACAACAAATGGTTCCTCCTAGTGTGGTTGATCATGAACTTGAGAATTCACATTCTCAATATGAGAATACTTTTGATATAACATTCTCAGTTTGAGCCATGACTTCAGCAAAACATCAAGGTTGAACTTCCAGAATTCCAAGGAAGTTTGAACCTGAATGATTTTGTAGATTGGTTAAACATGGTGAAAAGAGTTTTTGACTACCATGATGTAGATGAAAGGAAAGTTAAGCTTGTGGTTATCTGCCTCAAGGGAAGTGCTTCAACTTGGTGGGAACATTTGCAAGTCTCTTGCCAAAGAAGTGATAAAAGTAACGTTAATAATTGAGAGAAGATGAAGAAAAAGTTGCGTGAGCAATTTCTCCATTTTAACTACACTCAAACCCTCTATAAAGCTTGCACAGCCTCAAACATTGTTTGGAGGATCTTGAGGCAAGAAAAGTTCTATGTGAATCTCAAAAGGTGCATGGATTTTGTTCTTGGACTTTCGTTAACTCAAAGGAAGCATGACTCTATTAAAGTGGGGGCAGTTTTTAATCGGAGTCTTGGCAACTTGTTAAGATGCTTAATTGGTAAGAATCCTAGGAATTGGAAGAACATCCTACCTTTGGCTGAAAGAACTACCAATTACTCTCCTTTTGAGGTGGTCTATGGAAAGAAACCTCTTAAGTGTTCTTGACTTGACTCCACTACCAACTTTCAAGAAAGAAAATGCAAGGGTAAGAAATTTTACAGAATTTATACAAGCTGTCCACACTCAAGTTAAGGAGAAAATTGAGCAGTCCAATGCTGAATATAAAGCATCAACTAACACAGAAGACAACTCGTTTTTGAAGAATGGAATTTGGTTTTGGGTGGTATTGACCAAAGAAATGCATCCTCATGGACCTATGAAAAGTTGGTTGACTGAAGGTTAAATCCATGCAAGATATTGGCTAAGATTAATGATAATGTTTATATTGTGCAGCTGCCAGCTCATTTTAACATCTCAAATACCTTCAATGTTAAGCATTTTGAGTCATATTATCCTAACCATAGTTTTGAAACCCGGACCGGCCCGGTAGGTCGACCCGGGGCTGGAACGGGGCCGGGTTGATGAAAAAATAGGAAAAGTCATGACTCGGTGTGACTCAGCGACCCGGCAAAACCCGGTTGCAACCCGTTGACTTTTTTTTTTTGTCTTTTTTTTACTAAAACGACGCCGTTTTAAATTTTTTTTTATAATAGGGATTGACCTGGCCGACCCGGTCAAAACCCGGCGACCCGGTCAAAACCCGAAACCCGGGCCTTGGACCGGGCCGGGTTTAAAAACTATGATCCTAACATGCATGAGGACAAGTCTTCCTAAGAGGGAGAGAATGATGTGCAGCTGTAAAGTATACTGAATTGTTGACTACCTTGCTGATTTTCAGCAAGTTCAATGGTATGCAGCTAGAAATGTTGACTAAATTGATGATTTAGTTCCTGATTTCTAGCAAGGATTGTGGGCTGCTTTCAGTTGAACTTACAATTGGGTTTTGAGCCATAACTTTTGACTTCTTTGTCCAAGTCATGGCTGTAATTTTTTACTATTGTTGTTAGGTGTTTACAAGATGTAGGAAGTTTATAAATTAGGCCTTAGATTGTATTCCTAAGAAGTTTTGAATGTCATTTTATAAAATAAATTTTAGAAAAGAGCTTCTATCTAAGGTTTATGTATTTGTTCTCAATTCATATCAATTCCTTCATTCTAATTCCAACTTTTCCTTTGATACACATCAATACGTAAAAGTAAAACACAACAAAATAAAATGAAAGTTGCGCTAGTTTATGTTGCTATAAGTGAAGGTTCAAGAGGATGTGGAAAAAGAAGCCCAAGGATGAACTACCTATGTAGCTAGATCGATATGAGTCATTGTTGATTCAAGAAAAATGGTGAAAAAATTATGATCGAGAATGTTGCATTCAACACATGCTTTGAATTTTTCTCACAGTTGAGTGGTGGAAACAGAGATGTTGAAATCCAGAGCAATAGTCTAATCTCTGAAAAAATTCTTTTATTTCATTTTAAACTTTTATTGCTATTACCTCTAAGAAAGATGCATTTTCGGGATCGTCAAGCCTCCTCAAGGTGCCATCATCTACAGTGAAACCATTGGTCCAGAAAACAATATTGTGAACGACAGCTTCAGGTTGTTGAGGAGCAGATGGTACAGTCTCCCCCGATAGTAATCTACCAGTTCCAGTAAAGCTTCTTGAGCTTGAAGATTGATTAAGATTCTCCAGAGGACCTTCAACGGCTCCAAGTTGTCTAGCTTGATTGAAAATTGCGTCCACATCATTACCTTTTGTAGGATCTTGGACGAGCATACCACTGCAACAATAAAAATTAGTGTTAGAAGTATGAAGAAGTACTTAAATATAAACACATTCCATACATAGGAAGGAATAACCAAGGGATTCGAGTCAGATAAAAGTAATGATAGACATATGCATAGCAACTAAAGCTTTAAGTGCAATCATGGGAATTTACCCAAAGAAATGGATAATATGAGGTGCCACAATTATAGGATTGAAAAGAGCAAAATCAAAAAAAAAATTGGAATTACCAAATAGTTGAGAATATGGAAATAAGCAAATATCAAATTTGGTTCTTCATAGAATTATGAAAGGTTGAAAATTATAAATGCTTCGAATACAAAATATAACGGATTTACTGATGACACAACCCGATAAATACAAGGCTGAAATAATGCTAAAAATGCACTAAAGAACCATCATCTATACACATTCCAAGACCACAAAGCTTTCTTTGGTCAGCACCCAGTCTACAAGCCTAGTCTTGAGACTCTGAATAAGGTGTTTCTTCTCTACCTATGCTACAGCTCCAGCTCCAGAATCAAGTGGGAAATGAACCTCTACAGAAAGTATGCTCTATAGATAAATCCCATCATCATCCGCACTCTACTAATGCTGTTATCCGGATCCTCTTGCAACCTCCCAAAAGCATTTTCAAGACAGCGAGTTCAGTGCTTACTTCTAGACAGAATCAAAATGAAAATTAAAACCCATCCAACAGAAGGAACTGCTTCCACAGGCCAACAAAACTAACAGTGCACTACTAAGAGCGTGTTTGGCAGTGTGGTTGCGGGTGCTTTTCAAATAATCTCAGACAAAATTTCATGCCAAAATGCATGCCAATGATTTTTTTCATTTTTTAAAAATTATTTTTGATATCAGCACATCAAAACGATCCAAAACATACAAACCATATTCAATTTTAATAAAAAAAAATTTCAAAATTCTTGGGAACGCAGCCGCAGCCGCATTCCCAAACATAGTCTAATATCACACCGTGCGACACACCAAGCTGTAAAACCCAGAACCCGTTTCCACACTATCCCTCCACCCAAGGGTCTAATTCTCAAATGCCCAACTTTCTACTCCATGCTCTTCAATGCTTAAACTTTCAAGTATCGCTCTTGCCATGACTAAAAACAACCCCCCCCTCCCATCCATTTTTCTTCTTGAAAAATTCATCCTCGACCCTCAACACTAAAAAAACACTTCATAATTCAACCAATTACCACTATTAACCCGTCAATTAACAGACAAATCAAAGAATTCATAAAATTATAAGAGAATCCCATTTTTGCTAACCCAGAAAAGACTACAACTTTATATTAAAAATCAAAACTTTGAAAAGACAGAAGAAATAAATTTGAATATAAAGTTAGGTTCAAGGGAGAGTAGTTGTTTGTTACCTTTTCTCGCCACCAGTGTAGTACTCTTGAGGAGCATCCTCATCATCGCTGTCAGAGTCAAGTCCAGACAGCCGGTTCAGATCGGAGAGAGTACGGATACCGCCTGCTCTACTGCTTGAGGGCTTTGCTGGTTTCTTGTTCCTTGAAGCCATTGCTTTTTACTTTAGATTGATTTGCGGAGACTCGATGAGATAGAAAAAGAAAAGGACTGCTTAGAATCATCAGATGTCAATAATTTCGGTACAGTATATTATATTTATTTTTTTAATCTATGTACAGTGATTGGTTTTTTTTTTTTCCTAATCACTTTGCTTACCAGGTGATCGGAATTAAGTTTTAACTTGTTTTTTTTTGTTATTTAAAATTTTTTTATTTAAATTAATTTTTTTTAATTATTTTGATGTGTTAATATTAAAAATAAATTTTAAAAAATAAAAAATATTTTTTAATACATTTCTAAATAAAAAAATATTTTAAAAATCAATTGCTGTTATACTTTCTAATACTTCTAAAGTTATTATTTTTAAATTAGATTTTAAGCTAATTATTCATATATAAATGAATGTATATATATAAATGAATGTATTTATGAAATATTTTACAATCTTGATTTACCTAGAAATTTAATTTTATATGATAGTATAGTTAACAAACTCATTTGAAGTTTTAATTAATATTTAAAACACGTGGATGATTTTATTTTATTATTTGAGTCTAATAAATAATGCTAATTTTGTAAAAAAAGAAATCTAGATTTATTTTGTAATACGAGTGGATGTATTTTTTCAATCATAAAAATTTAAAATTAATGGCTATTATTTTTTTAAAATACATAGTAATTTTGATAAGCATTTTAAGGAAGATTAAAAAAAAATTTAGTTAAGGCAATGAAAAGTAACAAGAAGATTGTGCTGACGTGGAATAGAATATTCTTTGTAATAATTATCATGTTGATGTTTTTTTATCTTGAAAAAGATTATGACTAGACAAATCTTACTAAAAATATTCATAATGTGATGGAATAGCAAAGAATGAAGTGTAAATTAAAATTTAATAGTGAAAAAAACAAGAAATTGTTTTTTCAAAAAATGTTTAAAGTGAAAAAAATCAATTTAATTCTTTTTATAATTTCTCATAATTTTAACTCTCTTGTATTAAAAAAGATATTACCATGATGTTTTCTTCGGATAAAAAAGCACTTTCAGCAACACTGCCGTACACAAATTTACTGCTCACTTTCAATGTAAAGAGTTTGAATTCTAATGGTTTCAACTTCCTTAATTATGATTTAACGTAGCTAATCATCCTATTAGGTAGTCTGAAATTCATTAAATTTCCTTAGGAATGATGAAAAAAAAATCGAAGTGTGGTTAGCTATTTGGGCCACTGGCTGCTTCAATCATTAAAAATATCAAAAGGTTCAGTCTTGTTGGTGGGTCCTATTAACCACGAAGTTAGATGACGTGGCAGCATCTTTACAAATGTGTGACTGTAATAATGGAGAGAGAGCGTTATTGAGCAAAGCTTTTGTAATGGCAGACGCAGCCGATCGAACCAGACAGAACAGGGCCGAGGAGAACCGCTTAAAGCATGCCTGCGACGCTGGAATGGTGTCTGGTGAAATCCCTTCAGACAGTGAGGATTCTAATAATCCACCGAGTTCTGACTCTGTAAGCTCCGTGTCACCACCAAGACTTGCTGATCTTGCAGCGAACTTCCGAGTCTTTTCTGAGACAATGGCAAGGATGCACCTTGCGGAGATGGAGATGATCAAGGCAAGAGAGGCTTCAAGGTTGGAGGCAGAGAAGAGGAGGATGGAGTTGGAGGCTGAGTTGACTCGAATGATGCTGCAGACTCGGTTGCGGATTGCTTCGATTGTCGCATGGAAAGGAATGGGAAGCAAGAGGAAACGAGCTGGTGAAGAAGAGGAGGAGATGCCCATCTCGTCAAGGTAACGTTCGTGCTCTTTCAATGAAAAAGTTTGGAACTTTAAGCTGTTGGTTAATCGATTGACTCACTGAGTTGTGATTGGTGAACGCAGGGAAGGAGCTTTGCTACTAAATTTGATACAATGCAACAACTTCTTTTGAAGTCTATCCATGGCAATCTGGCCCTGATTTCTTGTCCTTTTCTTTTGTTTTTAACAAATAAAAACGTCTGCTTGATGTTTCTCTCTATCAAGAATGGACAGAGCAATAAAGAGATTTTGCATCCAATCTTTGCATTATGTTTGATGGTGTTGTGTAATGAGCATGGGACATCCTAATCCTAAGCACAGCGAAACTTGAAATATGTCTTCTGCTGAATTATTTACAAGGACTAGTTTGCATGCTCCGCATAAGAAACTATATCTAGACATGATTGTTGGAATGCACCTTATATGCAGGGATATACCTATGGTTTGTGTCTCTATCACTGAAATCACCTCTCTAACATGTATCCAATTGAGGTTTCTGTGGGCGCATGATAGAACCTTGGCTTTTCTGTTCTGCAATACTAGCTAGAGCCTTCCTTCTATTCATGGCGCTCTCAGTGTATTCTGCCAGAGGTGGAAGATTTCCTTGTCCTCCATCTTTACTCGCTTGTCCTCGAATTATCTAACGACGCCACAATTACAAAGACATGTAAACAATACCAATGTGAGGTTGAAAAATGTAGATGCTAGATGGTTAGTTGGTTACCTTCGATGCCCATGACCGTTCCGCCTGTTGACACACATCTCTAATGTCTCTTCCAGACATGCTGAAGACAGCAAGAGCAAACATGGGTGTTAAAGAAAATGGAAAAAGAAACAAGAAGATGACCACAGACTCGCATGTTAAATAAATGATCTCCACATATGGGCCAACATGTATTCAAATTACCAAAATCTTTTCAAATTAAAGAGGCACTATGAGGATACAACCATTGCACCCATCCCTCAAAACCATATTTTTAAGAATTTTCTATTTGAACTCCTAAATAATTAACAATTTAAGAGAATGACGGAAGAATTTGATTTGAACGATATCTGTCAATCTTACTCCTCTGTTACTCTAGCAAATTCCTCCAACTCAGATTCTGTTAGGTGCTTCGCATACTGGGCAGCTATTTCCTGTCGATTCTGCCGATCAGGGAGGCCAAAGGTAATCATTGAATCAAACCGACTGAGAACACACATAAAACTTGTTAGAAAACTCTCCAATTGACTCAGGTGAGATGATCAACATCAACTTTTCACTGATATACCTGATTAAAGCAGGGTCAAGGTCTTGTTTTCTATTTGTCGCGGCAATTACTACCACTTTCTTATCCTGTTCAAATCCATCAATCTGAAAACAGAGAAAGTCTATTTCATCAAGGACACCACAAATTTGGCTGATACCATCCATTGAAGTTCATGCAAGTTAGCTCATGAAACAAGCATCCAAACAATTCTATAAATGCTACTTGCACAATATAAATAAAACACAGGTAGGAAAAAAGCATTTGAAACGTAAAGGAGCATGAAATCTAGGGCTCAACATGAGATTGGATTTGGGAAAAAATTCTAATATTAATTTGCCACTAACAATTAAGGCCTCTAATAAGAGACTCCCAAATGCCCTATATAAACAAGTCAAAATTTTAAGCATTTTTTTTACTAGTATAGCAAGTGCATTCTTACTCCGAGAGTTTAGAAAATTGATAATATAACCTATACTAATGACATTAATAAAAAAAAAATAATGAAAGAAAGGAAAGGCCGGGACAGGACCAGGACTGTTAATAATGAGAAGAGAGTCTTATGTCCTTAGCAGATAATAAAGGCTAGGATTTTTGTCCCACAGAAAACACAAGCCCATTTTTACCTGTCGCAACAGAACTGACAAGATTCTACGAGTGGCTTCATGCATTTCACTGTCTCGAGCAGCAGCAAATGAATCAACCTGTTACAATTTTGAAAAGAAACATGAAACCAGATTGTTAAGATTTGCATTTATTTCTAGAAATGGAGCATAATGAGAAAAAAATATAATACTGTGTACAGTATCAAGTGCATATCACTAGCACATGTTACCTCGTCTAGAAATATAATAGCACCATTAGGGATCTCATTTGCAAGTGTGAAAACTTTTCCCAGCAAGCGTTCACTTTCTCCATAGTATTTTGACATGACAACCTCCAGTGGTACATACAGCAATGGGACACCCTGCCAAGGCATATGCAACAGGCATGTCTTTTCAGTAATGACTCATTCAGAAAAAATGTGCAGAGTGATATTGTTTCCCCATTGGGAATCTATCAAATCTACGTGCTATGCGACCTTCCTCATCCTGAAGCAAGTAATTCATGTGTATAAAAAGGTTTTCAATGCACATTAATCTGCTAAAAAACTTATTTAAACTGTAAATCATAATTCTACAAAGAGTAAAACTAATGTTCCAATTAATGCACAGTGATGGCTAAGATGAGAACTGTTAAAATTTTCCATAAACTGCTAATGGCTCACCGCTTGAGTAGCAATGACACGTGCACAAGATGTCTTCCCTGTACCTGAAATTGATCACAATTTTTAAGTAAGCTGCCCACTCCATCAGCTAATGAGAATTTTCAATATATAGGGTCTTAAAGCTAAAGTAAGCATGCAGAGAGGAATGCTGACAAATGACAAGATAACTATAAGGTCACCTCATTCAATGTAACTGTTCTTGTGGAGAGACCAGACTTGAGACATTGTTTACACAATTATATGATCATTGACGATGAAAGGTAGTCCAAACCATTGAGAGATTGGGCTTTAGCTTATGTTTTGGTTTAATTTATTTGAACTTTTAGTAGATGTTTATTGATTAAGCTTTATTTGTTAGGCTTAGTTTAATTATTGTTGGTTATTTTATTTAGTGAGCTATAAGCCCAATTGCTTGTTTTAGTTAGGGTTTTAGTAATTATATCATACTTTTCTAAATATTAGGGAGTTTTGATGAATTGAATAAAAAGTACAAAGTTGCGGACTTTTCCAATTCCTATTCTTCTCTTCTCTGGCATTTTCTTCTCTTTCTTTGGCTTCTTCTTCTTAGCCTTTTCTTTTCTTTCTTATTAGACTTTAAATCTTCTTTTATCTTGCATCATACTCTATCCAAGACCACAAGAAATAATAGTAGTGGTTTAAGGTAAACTGTCTGACAAGTACACAAAGACCACAAAGCAAATACATTCAGACCTAATTTAGAGTTGAGAATTTGAAGTGGCATGCTTATACATGTGCAACTACCCTTAAAGCATGGCAAATAAGAAACACGGCTGATGGAACAAGGAAAATTGCTCATATAGATTAATCACTCAATATCTTTTGCTAAGATCTGGACATGATAACAAACCTGGTGGACCTTCAAAAAGCACAGCTCGAGGTCTATTTGACTCAAACTTGCGCCGAGTCCCACGAGCAATATCATCATATACTTCAGGACTTTGAAGAGCCAATAAGATTGTGTCTTCTATCTCTCTAACAACCAGTTAAATATAAATATTCATGAGCACTTCTATGCATGTTATTGGATGCATCACATAACATATGCATATAGTAAAGGGAAAAAGGATGATGCAAATACAAAGATAAGACATGGAAGAAATAAATATGCTATCATGCTAATGGCATACGTTCTCTAAACTCAACATACAGTAGAGTGACCAGTCTTTGTGGCTCTATCAAGACATGCAATAGCAACTGAACTGCATAGCCTTCACTGGTTATGTTGCCTAAACCAGGGACCTATAATTTGGGCCAAACAAATAACTGCATGACTAGTAATCAAGAGTCTTTTAAGTGGAAGGCGAGAGAAAAATCGATTCTTGATTGGTAGCCCCAACACGGGGCATGCATAAGGATGAAATCTCAAAACTTTTGCATCTCAAATAAAATAATTAGGCATCTCTATGGATCCCAACATGAAGCTTCAGTTATTGAAAGAACAATTCACGGGGGAAATATGACAGTCTGTGTTTGCAAGTTTTTTTTTTTTTTTTT
>Ga0325402_1005081_pt1 | contig 12249 bp, 4 predicted proteins | sample PopdelMetagenome_22_FD_207212 | JGI IMG/M metagenome (GOLD analysis project Ga0325402, IMG submission 207212) | Populus deltoides microbial communities from Bellville, Georgia, United States - Xylem-PdKOR-R3 | ecosystem: Host-associated > Plants > Phyllosphere > Stem > Wood/Secondary xylem...
TCCAGTCTAATTCAAATCTGTAATCATCACATGTAGGATGAACAAAACTTTTGTGGAGGACAAGTTGGTGTACGATATATGTGCCCAAGGCCCACATTTTCATTAATCGATACTTTTGTTTCTGGTTGCTTGTGGTTCTTTCTTATTATTCTGATAGCTATAATACAGAAAAGGTGGCCTTTTTTTGTCGTGAGGCCATACAGGCATGCCATAATAAAATGTCAACAGACAAGGTGATCAGCTTTCCAACCAGAAGCCTTGAGAGTGCTAGCGTGCAGCTTTTTTAATGCATGTTATGGCTATGTTAACCCCCAGAGTTCTTAGCGGCCAAAACCACAGCTCCTCGGAAAGTTACTTTGGCTTTTAAGCGTTATAGTAGGCACTAATATTCTATAATTTATGGACTCCCGTCTGATTTGCCATTCCTCCGATCGCTAAATTAAGATTTCCAGGTATATGCTATATGCTTTGGAATATGACTCTACTGTCTAGCTGGTTTGTTTACTATGTGGGAAAAATATGCATAGAGTGAATCTTGCGGGGTGATTTGCAAATACAGATGGAATCAATACAAGAAATACAGCAGGTATAAAAAAAAGATAAAATTTTATTGAAAAATTAAGAACTAAACTACAAGAATCCTAATTCATATTTTTATTACTCAAGATTTTCTCCTGAATATTGCAGCTTTTCTACATCTCTTATATACTGGTAAAAATATCAAAAATAAAGCTGAAAAAAAATTTAAAAAAATTATAAACTAAATAGAAAAAATAATTTAAATATTCTATAAATATATTAATATAATCTAAATATATATTTTGAATTAGGTTTGGGTATATTTTTTTGACAATATTAATACCTTACTCTTTACTCTTTCAATAAAATAACTATTCAAAAATTATTTATTTATTCATGTCAGATCAGGTCAGGTCAGGTCGGGTCGGTATCCATTCATATTAAATTGTCATCTCTGCTTTTTTTTTTTTTGGAATTGTCCTTGAGTTATATAAAAATATAATTTTAATTTTTCATAACAATGTTTTAAAAAAAATGAAATTTTAATGGTGAACTAATTTTGAAAAATTTTATCAATTTCGAAAAATCTTTCTAGAATATCCTTATATTACTCGAATTTAATTTTAGAATAAAAAATATAACTTTAGCTATTCAAATGAATAACCTGACTAAAGATCGACGTATTGAAGAATTAGATGTTATACCAGAACATAATAGCACAATTAGAAACGTAGATATATATTGAAAAATAGTGGGATTATATAAAGATAAATTGAGTTATTTTCCAATAAATATCATTGTATCATAACATATACAAAAAAGATAACCCTCTCTTTCAATTCTATATCCCTCAATTTAGGGGGTCTTCTGATGCACCAAGAAAATCATTCATCTTAATTAATCTTTTTCCTAATTTAATAAATCTTAAATCACATAAATACAAAATCTACAACTTTTATATATTAGTAACGTATAAATTTAAATTTTTTTTTGGAATTCCAAAAATCTCGTTAGATGGATCTAGATTCATTCAAAGTTTATACGAAGATATATAATTACATGAACATCATATATTTTTCTTAGCTTTGAATAATTGCTTTAAGGTTGGGTTGTCGCAAACCACAAGTCGTCCAAGTGTCCAGCTTCTAATGATAATCTACATGAGCCATCAATGAAAAATCTCTTAAACCCTTTTAGAAGAAAGGGATTATTATACCTTTGAATGCTAACTATTTTCTTTTGTATTTCAAGTGTTTCTATAACTAACGTAGTTTTTCTGTATGTACACAAAATAAGAAGCATGGTATTCTAATTATAAGAAAACCTGAAAATTCTATAAATGGTAAAATATCAATTTTTTCCTTAAATAATATTACATATATTATTTTAGGATAATATTAATTTTTAGATCTAAAATTGTAATTCATGTATTAATTACATTCTATTTTTTAATTTTTAAAACTTATTTACAATCAAGTGATACTTTATTAATCATTCCATTTTAGTTTTTGAAGAATGATTCTTATGTGTGTAACTCATTCAGTTCTCTAATAAGTTAACACAAATATAAATCATAATCCAAACAAAATAGGATTAAATAAATTAAACAATTTAATTTCTTATTAATTCAATAATTGATTGATTTATATTTGAAGATCAAATACAACGTCTAGCAACTTGTCATGATCTTCCAAATAGTAGAAAAGTCATAAATAGCTTAACTTAATATTTTAGTGACTAGTTTCTCAGTATAATTATTATCCATTCATCAAGAATGTTTTGATATAGACATTATAGTATGGAGTATATCTGCTTTGTTAAATTATTTTTGTTCTCGACACTATAGTCATTGATTCTTTGAATAAGATTTGAAACTCTTTTCAAATTTCATTCCACCTTAACTAATAATTTCAAAATCAATATTATTTGAGAACAAATTGAACATTATTCCTAATTCACCTAGGGTTTTAAATCTTCTCTTAATTACTCAAATATCTTAATATAGTTTATGTTAAATCTAATACCTGCTCATTTATTATCCTTGATATGTAATTTTCATGCGAGTCAGTTTAGTATACATGTCGTCTAACAAGTATCTACATATTAACTTCAAATATCTATCATACTTCAGTTTATGAGAGCAATTATTTCCTTTCATAAAGAAATGAACATAAAATATATTGATCTCATTAGCTCTAATTAATGTTCAATCTTAATAGAACATTGACCATGAATATTTAGAAAAAAAATGTTTTAATGCAATAAAAATCTCATAATTATAACAACTTTATAATTTTCTATACAAAACATTTGTGTCTCATGAACTTTATCTTTACTCTAAACTCATTAATCAAATTTAGATTCATTAATAAAATATAAATGAATATTAAAGGTAAAAAAAATCTTTATTAATAATAAATATGTTTTACATGAATAAAAATAGTGTTGCATGTAACAAACCAATTGATTACAGGGCATATTCACTAACATAAATAACCCTTGGAGATTGGTTGAGTGGTTGAAGAGGTTTGTTCTTTTTTCTTGACTTCTTAAATTCAAATCTTACAGCTAGCATCCAAAAGAATTTATTAAATTTCTCTATGTTAAAAAATAATATATAAGTATTATTGGTAGCTTACTTAATAATTTAAATTTTTTAATCGTGAAGAAATTTTGATAAAGTATAAAAGTGTTAATAACTATGCGGTCAAGAACTCATCTTAGTTTCTCTAATAAAATTAAGCATAATATGGTGATGAGCTTGTATAAATTTTAAATTTAAATAACTTTTATTTAAATAATTATTCTAAAAAATAATATAAAATTATTTTTATATCCTCACCTAATAAATTTTTTTATTAAACTAATTTTTTAAAACTCTAAATGCATCAAGTCAAAATGTGAAGGACGCACCTTTCAAATAATCCGGAAAGAAAAGAGAAAGTAGTTTATATCAACTTACAAGATTGCCCGAAAACATCTCTTCGTTGAATAATAATAATAATAATAATAATAATAATAATAATGAAGGAAAAAAAAAGTTTAAAAAAAAAAAAAGAGGTGATAGAAAAAAGTAAACAAAAAAATTATCTTGCACTGTCCATCTTCAGCTCAGCCCAATACAACGAAAATTTGACCCCTCCCTTATACGCGTCCAAATTGTACCTTCCTATAAATAGGTAGTATTCCAGGGTTTTTTTTTTTTGTTTCTTGGGTTTTTCTAACATACTTGATATTATTGGAAAGTCTCACACGTTAAAATTAATCAATTTATTTCCAAAATCCTAACCCGTAATTCTATATTGCTGAGTGTGGAAAATCATCCCGTTTGTATCAATTAATTTGTACCCTTGTTAGAAAAACTCCCCTTTTTTTCCTTTCCTTTTTTCCTCCTAAACAGGGCTTTCAGAGAAGACCGCCAACCCAGATGACAATTCAGACAAAGCCCCATCTACACGTGAAGTTGATGGCTGCATCTAAAGAAAGAAAATACTTCCTGGTCCATACGGGACATGGCACTTGCAGGAGCAAGACCATGTCAGTATGCTTGCTTTAATCTAGACAGAGCCCAGTTGTTCTAGGTTCTAGCCTTCGTCCTATACTGGCCAGTGTGAGGTCGATCGGAATGGGATTTCAGCTTCTTGCTAAAAGAAGATGACCAAGGAATTGACATGGCTTGGAACGAGAAGAATTTGCTAGCATTCCTTTTCTACCGTCCAGCCTAGTCTACAGCAAGGGTACTTACGGCTTGCTTAGCCATGCTGCCCTTGTCTTTCGCATTAAGCATTCAATATAATTGTAGTCTCGTGTTCCAGAACCGAGGTGCCATTGAACATGAGAAAATCTGGCGTATGCTTGAAAACAAGATGCGCAAAACAATTCAATGTGAGGAAGCAGTGAAGCCAAACACCAGGTGAAAGAAACAATCTTCTGGAAAAAACTTGGCAACAGTTCAACCAAATTAGAAAAATAGGTCAAATTAAATAAATTTGGTGTACCATAACTTTGACACGACTCAATCTGATTACCTAACAAGTTGGATTCAAGTTAAGCACTTGCAACCGAACCAAAACCTTTCAGAATTTCCTAAAATCCGTGGGAAATAAATGTACTCTACAGAAACTAGGTGTGGAGGAATGACACTAGGACAGGATAGCGGGTCCAAACTAAAACAAAATTGAGTCGGGAGAGCATAATACACAATCAGCCTACTGAACAATTGCTTGCATTTTCTTAAAACTGATTAGCTGACATTTTTACATGGTATTGCTTAAAATCAATCAACGAGAAGATTATCGGAGTGATACAAGAGCTTGAACACAACGATCAAGGAATTGAGTGAAGATGGAGGATACAACCTGGAAGCATCACACCTGGGTCGTTGTCAAAAATTTTATGGGAACCACTACCTTGTCAGCTCTAACAAAATTAGTTGAAGTTGGTATTCACACCGTTCACATGTCAGCTTTAATAATCAGCTTGGAGGAAACTCTCATATGCAGTTCCATTCAGTGTCTTGTTGACATCTTCCCAGTTCTTAACATGGTCTGACAATGGACCTTTGTGTATCTTGACCTGACGGCTCATTAACTCCATCAGTGGAAGACCAAGAAACGCTTGAACATCCTTAAGTTTCTGCAGCACAAGCATGATAAATAACACACTTTGAGAGACTCACAATTTACAGTACTGTCAGCAAATACAAAACTATCAAGTTCACAAACTGACAATTCGAATGGTCGACTATTTCCAGAGGAAATGATTTCTTGAGAAAGGAATCATTCAAGGGAGCCCAAGATGTGAATTAAATTTCTCCAAAATTTTAAAAAAGCTAATAAAATTTTACAAAGAAAAAAAATCTTAAAATTAATTTGAAAGGTCTGTTGGTTGAATCGCAGAAATGCTAGGTAACATGTGTTATTCCAATTATCAACGTATTACTCGTTGAACTTGAAAATGTAGAAAACAAGTTGAATTTTGCATGGCAAAGATTTCCTGAGAGCTTGTCATGATAACTTACAGCAGGGTTTTTTATGAGATCCTCATAGTACAGAACAATGTGCCTGGTGCTATTGAAGTATTCTAAAGCCTTGGCAGCTGTGATCTCAACCTCCTTCAGATCAGAAATCAACAGTGTGGAATTTATCATAGGCTTGTACTTCGCAAGTGTTTTGGCCTACAAGAAATTACAGCTAACAGCTCAAAACTATCATATACCATGAAAGAGAATTAAGAATTAGTGTGTGGGGGGGGGGGGGGGGGGTAGAGAAAGAAGGACCTCTTCGGTGGAATGAACATGAGACTTGTGGGTTCCATTCAATAGCTTAGCATGGCGATCATAGGAATTCGCAAGAACTGAAACCATGCGACGTAGTAGATTTCTTCGAAACAAAAATATTGCAAATACACCCCTGCGGTTGAAGTAGTCTGATATTTCCTTGTGATGCTGCATTACTCCCTGCATAATTAATAATAGGTTAAATTATTACTTCATAATTTTCCTCCCTAAAACAAACTTTCACTGAGAAATGCACACACCATCCTTCTCAGTCCCCATAGATAAATGAGGTTATCCCTACTTCAGGTTTTGCTCAGCTGAAGGGTTGCTTTATATTATTTTAGCAAATAGTTGAGAAATTAAGTAGGAACTGACAACGCTGAACAAGAATGAAAAAAGCTACTTCTGTAACCTCATTCAACCATGAAAAATGCTGTCCTAAAAGTACATAATTTCAAAGAAAATATGGAAACCTAAAGTTCCTTTATTGTTTTTGTTTATAAGAAAAATACTAAATACTAAGCTATCCAAGTGAAAATTGCTAAAAGCAATACCATCAAGTTAAACTGTCTATTAACAATCAAAAACATAAACTGCATTCTATTTCCAAATTAGAAAGTGCTCTCACGGTGCCCTACAGCAACTGGCAATGAAAAACCAGACAACAAAAGAAATTTTTCATTATTGACATCTAAACACAGTTTTGTTTGGGTTTAACCTACCGGAGCAGCTTGTATGGATTAATAACATACAAACTTGATTTTTGGGCCTTCTAAGAGAGTATTGCAGTCTCAGCCACAATTTATTTATTCACCATGTTATACCATCAGAGAAACTGGATTCCTAAAACAGCAGTGCACAATTCCTTCTGAGCATCAGCTAATATCCACCAGATAAATAAATAAAAAATGGTATGAATAATGCTACCTTTCCATTTCTATATCTGCATTGCTTAAGGTACAGATACTTGTAACATGAAACAAGAAGCTGGTTTGATTAGATTCAATCAAAATAGGGGTTTTCACAAATCTGGCGGGAATTCATGAAACTTTAAGGTTTTCACTAGAAATGCTAAAATCTTTAAGTTTCAATTGTTGCTGCTCGTTATATTTGTTCTAATAGGGTACCATATATCCTGATTGGATGAATAGCTTGTTCCTAATTGTTGCATTTGGATCTAATATGATACCCTGACAGGATAATCACGAGATAAGCCAATACCAACTTATGGTAATGTCACACATGAATGCAAGTTTATTAAACATTAAAGGATTTGACTGGGAGTATGTCTTCTAAAGAGTATGGCAAGGAAAGAAAATTTTTTTTATCAGAAATACGGTTATTTTCCTTCTGTTTCTTTGAAGCTAATATATAGATTGTTAGTTTATCTTGGGTAGCCACTTGAGTAGAGTGGTAGTTGACAGCTCGACGCTTTCAATTACTATGCCAACAGTGTATGAAAAGATAAGTCTTTTAGTAGCCAACTAGCCGAACAAATGAAGTAAGGATTTAAACATTAACCTACTTTTCAACCACAATTACCTGATTAAGCATCCACTTGAAGCCAACTGCTGCGGAGCATTCATTCTTTGATGCACTAGTGAACCAGTCCAAATTGTAGACTTTATCAAGAGTTTGTGTAATTGATGAAATATTTCTCCTCCTATCAAGAACAGAAAATATCTCTCCATTTGAGCTCACATTAACATGACTGTTTAACAATGTTTCAAACCATCCACTCCCTGATCTTTGCATCGACAATATAGCAAAGTACCGTACAGGATTATGCGCACATTCAGCCCTAGAAATACACCAATACAGAACTTAAAACACACCATTTGATGAATCCAATTCAAAAACAAAAGGCAGAAATGCCCAGTTACCTGCTAAAAGTTTCGGGATTTGGATAATGTACACTAGAAATTTGCAGATTTCCATGGTCATCATCAGGAGACAGCCTCTCAACTACTTGGATATCTTGAAATTTAATTTTACTATGGATACTTGTCTGCTTTAAACAAACTGAGCAGATATAAACTCCACAAACCATTGCAAACATTAAGACTATCATCCTTAACAAAATTGGAGTTTTCTTAGCAGGCTTTATGACTATCGTATCCTGCTAAACAGAAAATTAAGTTTGTCAATATTGAGAGACATAGCATGCAAACTAGCTTGAAAGAAATTAATAAAAAAAATCTGAAATTAAAGAACAATTGTCATTCCAGTCTTGATCTTAACCAGGCATGTGAAGAACTGATAGAAATGATTCAAAAGAACAGCAATGTTTCGCCACATCAAATAACAATAGAAAGCACCACAACCATGGAATCTTTAAGGTCATATAACAGCCACAAAAAGGGAAAAAACAGAAAGGACCTTTATAGAAGGAAAAACAAATGGAGTGTCGGTTGATAATAGTAAGCTGAAAAATAAACTTAGAAATTGAAATATATACAACTAGAAAAAACCCAGAAACAGACCCAGATCATAACGTGCATTACTCCACAAACCCATTTCAAACATATTCCCCCACAGATCAATGAACTTCAAACTGAAACAGCAATTTAAAAAATGAAATAGCCTTTTCTGCAGCATATACTACCACTAAAACTAATTGAACAAAAAAAAAATATCCTTCAAGACTTCCCAGATAACCAAATTAAAAAAGAAAAAAATTTTTAACTTTGCAGTAGAAAAAGAGAAAAACAAATAGCATTTTAAGGAAATCCCAGTATTCAACTCATGCAAGAGAGCGAAAAAAGAGAGAATTTGGTGGCACCTTGTTTAATAAACAGATATACTCAGCCATTGCTGTATTTCCAGTAGCTGAAGAGACAGTGAACCCACCCAAAGGTAAAGCAATAAAAAGTTAAAATGAAAACAAAGACTCTCTCTTTCAGAATCCGCTAGTAGTTGTACAACAGAGAAACGCCATATTTGTAGACTGCAGTCACAAAGCTTGTTCAAAGAGAGAAAGAAGGAGAATAAAGAAGCTGCCACGGAGAACTTGACTAAATTCGGAGCTATTTCTTAGATGAAGCCTCGTGAAAAACAATAAAGGGCGCCTGTGCTTCGCTTTTATTTTTCGTTTTTGTATTTTCCCAAACAGTAGACGCTGCCTGCTCGTCCTTGGATTTGTGTTGCTGGCTACGCTGCCTGCCTTGATGATGGCCTATCTCTCTCCTCTCTCCTCTCTCCTCTCTCCTTGATTTGTGCTGTCAGATTTCCCTCTAGATTCTGTCAAATTATTAGCTAGTAGAACTATTTTTTTCTTTTTCTTTTTTTCTCTCCTTTTAGTAGTCTTGGATTAGGTGTCAAATGTAAAATTAGGAGAAATTTCCATTTATTAGAGCGAAATGGAGCTGGTAAATGTAACGAAGGTGCTTGGGAGTTGCATGTCTCTACTATTGCTTGGAATTGTAAGTCTCTATTGGAGAAATCTTTTTCATGAATGAGGGCTAGATGTCGTTAGTAAAATGTAATGAGACAGAAGGTGCCGGTCTCTTCTGCTGCTTGAAATTGGAAGTCTCTCTTTCCAAAAACATGTCTAAAAGAAACTCTTGTTAAGACTCTAATGACGGTTGCTTCTTCTTAAAGCAATGGTTGTGATTCCTTTTAAAATATTTTATATTTATAAAAATATTAAAATAATTTTTTTTATTTTAAAAAAATTATTTTTAATATTAGCATATCAAAATAATATAAATACATTTAAAAATATATTTATTTATAGCAAAATAAAAATTAAAAAAATTAATTTTTTTCAAAAGTGTATTTAAAATACAAAAACAAATAGGATAGAATTATACTATTAATTAATAATCCAATTTATTACCAATTTTTACCTAAAAAAAATGATGCGGGGATGTTGACATGTTTTTTTTATGCAGTAAGAAATTTTTTTTTTCTAAGATCAATAAAATATAAAACTAGTGATCAAGTAATTTTTGACTCTATATAAGCATTTTAATAATAAAAATATATATTTGCTTCAAGAGTTAAAAAAAATTATTGTGTTGTTGATTAAAGGTATTTTAGGATTTTATAATTTTAATATGCACTGCAATTTGCATTTTTTACCTTAGAGTAGACAAAACATGAGTTTAGCATTTGGGGTTATTTTTGTACCTTAATATGGGTATTTTATGTAATTATCGGGGTTATGGAAGCATTTTGGTATTTTTATTTTTTCTTGCATTGTATAATGCTTAAAGCTGCTAAAGCATAATTGGCATGTCCTGGTGCGTGGGTAGTATTTGTCGTCTTCCTAGATGCATCTTCATGTCCTATTTTATTTAGAGTGGCACGTTGCAGCTTACGGTGGTTAGATTGTCGTCGGTGGTTGTTTGGATTTTTTTTCCCTTCGTTTCCCTCTCTTGACATGTATTGTATATTATTATCCTCTTTGTTTCTTACTTTTCAATTTCAATCCTCATTTTATTAATTTCTTATTTCGTTCCTTTTTTATTTATAGAAGTTTTTATTCTTTTCAATTCAGTCCTTTCTCATATGTTTGGTTTTTCATTTTGGTCCTTGTTTTTTTAAATTTCTAAATTTATCCTTGCCACTTTTATTAAAAAAAATTCTTTCAATTTCATCCTTCAATCAAATTTTTTGTGTTTTATTTTTTTCAGTTTGATCCTCTCTCTTTTGATTTTTTTTTCTTTTATTAAATATATTCTTCAATTCAATTAAACCCTTCAATTGAAAATGTTTATCCCTCTAATTAATTTTTTTTTCTCACCCTTATTTTTTTCTATCCTTTTGTGTAATTAATTTTTTTTTCTAATTTTATCTTTTGACATTTAATTTATTGGAAATTCAGCTTCAAACAATCTTATTGTTTTGCATTAATTTTTTTTAAATATTGGTTTTGTAATTATCTTCAAGTTTTTTCTATGAGGTTATCTCATCTCATGATTTAAGTCACAATTTTTACATGTCTTTTTTTAATACAAGTTTTTTTAGTCGTTTTGTTTCTATTTCATTTTTCAAGGTATTGTTCTAATTCATCTTTAGTTTTTTTTATACAACTGAAGTTTATTTTTTAAAATGGAAAATATTCATTTTTAATTAGATTATTGATGTGTTCTTCCTTGCGTAATATTTTTTATGGTGTGGATTTATTCAGTCAGTTTCATTTAGGTTTATCTTTTAAGTTTAAGTTTTTTAGGGTATAGATTTATCTTTTATTTATTTAAATAAATAAATTCAATAAACATAATTAAATGCATATCTTATTTTATATTATAAAATATCTTGATCTTTCTTGTATATCCGGTATTATTTTTGAAAACAATTTATAACCCACAAGAATCAGGTTAAATGGCTAGTTAATTACTGTAATGTAGTACACTGGCTGACAATTTCAATTTCTTTTTTTATCTAACAAGTCATCCTAGTTCTATGTATGTACCTGTTTTTATGTTTAAAAAGAATTTTTAGAAAATTTAAATTGTTTTTTAATTATTTTTTATAATTTTAGATAGTTTTGATGTATTGATATATATCAAAAAGAAAAAAATATATATATTATTTTGATATGTTTTCAAGTAAAAAAATATTTTAAAAATTATTATTTCTATAATTTCAATTATTATCTTAATTTATTTAAGTGAGGTAGGGTTATTAATTTGAAGCGGACTGCTCGATGCTACCGCAAATTCAGTGGACTATTGGTTAAGAAATTTTGGATAATATAAGATCAAGTATTAAAATAGTTTTCAAAAAATAAAATTTGTAGGTTTCAAACTTAATATTTCCATCCTCTAAAATTATTTGCTTACCATTTTTTATTTTATGCTTTCTTTCAATCACCGTGCCTTGGTGCTTAATAACATAGATCTCAGAACAGATCTTTGAGTTCCAAAGGGTTGTGTGATATTATTTTTTTTCTTAATATTGAAATGTCAAAATTAATTATCATTACAATTTATGAAAATAAAGAATTCAGCACATTAATTTACACTGATCAATTATGATAATTATTTTGAAATTGTCAAGCCAAATAACTAACAAGTATGGAAATTAATGCACCAGAATATCTTGCTTTTAAGGGCATTAAAGAGATAGATTTAGTTTCGGATTCTCCACCAAGTATACCCTCATGTCATGCAAATTGCATCGTACCAACTCACTTTAATTAGTGAAAAAAATAAATATAAAAAATGAATTTGATGTATTACATCTTTAATTAAAAGAAATATAGTTTCTACTATATGTATTATTTAACAAATAAAAAAAAATTAAGCATTTATATCTTATCCATTGAATTTCCGAGTATTTATATAGATATTCATTATTAAATTATTATTTATTTTTTCAAATATATATATATATATATATATATATATATATATATATATATTAAAAATACAATTGTTCTATATATTTCATAAAAGTTTTCTCTAAGCCTATTTCCCTTCAAGTAAATATTTTTCACTTATTCA
>Ga0325402_1005085_pt1 | contig 12246 bp, 6 predicted proteins | sample PopdelMetagenome_22_FD_207212 | JGI IMG/M metagenome (GOLD analysis project Ga0325402, IMG submission 207212) | Populus deltoides microbial communities from Bellville, Georgia, United States - Xylem-PdKOR-R3 | ecosystem: Host-associated > Plants > Phyllosphere > Stem > Wood/Secondary xylem...
AGTATGTTTAAGTGCACACAGAAAACTATGTTTCTTCCCTTTCATTGGCTCATTGAGGCTCTGTATCAAATAAAACCTGAACCTCATTTTTGTTTCTGCTTGTATCCTGTACCGATACTTTGTGATCTCTATGCAGCATATCAAAGGTTCATAAGCACAGTTGCTTGTAGGGTGATCATTTTGCTATATTTTATCCATGATTTACAACTTTTTCCCGCATATTACTATTTCCAGGAAATCCTAAGATGGTTATGGCATTAGTAGCAAATAAATTGGATTTGGACTCGAAGAGAGAGGTGCAGAATGAGGTATCTGCAGAAAAAACTTCTGTTTACGGCATCACCTAAATAATAGTTACAGGTTTCATAGTATAGAACTCTATTTTATGTTGATACGATAAGGCATCAACATCCATTTCTGATCTAAAGACTTCAAGTTGATTTGTACATGAGAAAATTCATACATTCATCATTTCTTCTATTTTTCTTTCTCTATTATAATTACAGGACGGTGAGCAATTCTCTCAAGAGAATGGGATGTTCTTCATGGAAACATCTGCAAAAACTGCACAAAATATTAACGAGCTTTTCTATGAAATAGGTAATTATATTTGTTTATCGCAAGAGAGAGCTATGATCCCATTAAACTGGCAAAATGAAGGCAGTAAATTATCTTCATATCTGACATGACTTAGTTGATTTTCCTCCATCAATAATCACACCTCGGATACATATTCAACACATCCGGAATGTAAACTATTTATTACGGGACATCTGCATTTTGCATCTACCTTCCTTTGTGCTTGTTTTCAAAACGTTGATTTAAGATTCTCAGAAGGTTCATTCTATTTTCTACCATTTGCAGCTAAGAGATTGGCAAGAGCTTACCCTTCAAAGTCTACTGGGGTGAATCTGAATGATGAAACCGAAAGTAGGACAAGAAATCTATTCTGTTGCTCTGGTTAACATCCTTCATCAAAGAGTCCTACATAAGCAATTACTGCAAGCCCGGAAGGGATTTGAAAAAAATTCTTGATAGCTCACAACTTTGTGTTTCAGTATTTGTACATAAGCTCTTCAGGTTGTAAGGAAGGATATATTATTTGTTTATAAAATTCAACTTGAGCTGTTTCAAGGCATTATAGGTATGGAACTTCATCTTTCTAGTTTTGAAATGTGGGCAAGGAATGGCAGCAGAAAAGGGAAAACTCATAGATACCAAGACAGTTTGTACTTAAATGAACATTCCCAATCTAAGGAACAACTTGCATTATTCCATCAGATATAACTTTTGCAATAGCTAGTACACAGATAATCTGACTCTAGGTTACGATGTTTTGCTTACGAGTCAACTAGACTTCTTCCATTGTCATGCCATGCTGGCTAGCAGAATTTCTTGGGCCTACTGTAAGATAAATATTCAACATCATAAACGCATGCCATCCATGTTCGTAACAGTAAGGAACTATTAAGTAATAACAACTCAAGTTGAAACTCAACAAATTTATGAATGCATTCATGATTTTTGGGGCTTGTTCAACGCAAAATTCCAGTACAACTATTGATTATACAACAAATAATACAAGCAATATATAGATACTGTACTTTCTTTGGGTATTCATTTGCAAGGCATACAAGAAAGTGTACAAAAGCATTAAATCCTATATTATAAACACACTAGTTTGCATTACCGCGATGTGCCTGTGATATGGACCTCAAGTTCTTGTACATTTCTGAACATGCATGAGCAACCTCAGACATGGCCCTGAAGAGCTCAGGCAAGCGAGTTTTAAGGCTTGCCATAGATTTCTCCCTCACCTGAAGGCACTGCTTCTGATAGGCTTCTTCCTCCTCTTTCAAGCGGTTCTTCACTGCATACACAACAGACTGTCTCTCTGCAATAGCATCATTATGAGAATTGTCTTCTGTCCTTTCAGGATCCAATTCATCAGGTGTTCTCTGCTGCATATACTTACGCCACCAGTCTTCATATTTCCTCGTCTTCTGGGAAAGTTCTTTTCTTGTTTCCTCACATTTCTCTTTCAACTTCATCTCTTCTTCTTGATGCTGCAGGATTGTATGAATTACAGCAGCAAAATTATTTATAGCAGTTCTTGCAACCTCATCAGGAAGTTTGTCCAAAAAATCATGCCAAGCAATAAGAAGGGGCTGGATGGGAGGGTTCCGAACTCTTGGTGGAGAAGAAACTTTTTCCTTCAAGTTGCTCTCTATGGGAATGAGGTTCAGCTTTAGCCAACTGTTCAGGGCCTTTATGTACGCTTTCTGATTATCTATAAGTTTACAAAACTGTGACTGCCACTCTTGCACAACAACCAATAGCTGAAAGGTACGATCATGGTGGTGCTCACTAGTTTCCTTGGAGGATTGTGAAATGTCCAAAAATCTCAGGGCATTTACAATCTTAGACTGGTCCTCGTGGTGAACTAGCATGGTTTTCCACATTGTGGCCATCCTGAAACCCATACGAGAGTTAATTTGTGGTTCAACAAAGTACGGATTTAGCATGGAAATTGCAGAAAATATTATCCAGGATTCAAGCAAACTGCCTTTTTCTTTTTCTATAGTTTTTTTTTAAGAAAAAAAAGTTAAAGCATGCAACTCAATGTTTCATGCCTACAAACACTATTAAATGATGCAAACATGGAAACAAGGGAAACAGAAATCAGCAGAAATGCAAAACTCAGTAGAAGTTAAACTAATGCCATTAATATCACAGAGAGCACCAAGAGAGAGGGGGGATCTCAGTTTGCTGTACAGTTGAATAGAATAATATGATAACCAAGCTGAAGTTCAGTGCATCAAATGTTCAAACATCAGGCACGCCTATCAAATTGAAGGAACAATTCTACAGCACAAATATTCCTTCATGGTTCTTAGAGCTTCAAGCAATGCATTTGACAAAGACAACAGCAGGCAAGCCTGGCACATGAGGTGACAACAGGAAGGATACGCAATCAAAGAAATGCAGGTTGTCGTACCATGCCAGGTAACCATCCAAAAGCATTTACAGGTGGAAGGGACAAAACACAATATGAGACATTCCAAACTTCAAGTAGTGAGTGAGTGTACCCAGAACAAGGAAGCATACATGGATTAGATAATGCCAACATAAAAATGACCAGAATGAGGAAAGAATGCACATATGAAATCAATTTCAATATGATAAAAGAAGGTAAGTGAAGATCAACTTGAATTTCATTTTATAAAAGGCACAGCTCCAAAAAAGGGACAAGCTAACAAAAGAGAGCAGTGAGTTTGAGTTGACATGTTTAGCAACCTTTGTAATCTTGAACCATCTAAATCAATCACATCCATTCAGAGAACAACATGCAACGATTGTTGGGGGTGATCTAAGATGAAATACATTCTAGAGTTCACCCTTTCATCCAACCTTCAGCCTGTCACAATAGTTTCTTACCTCTTCCCTTTGCTATTTATTTTAGGGAAAATTACCCTGACATCCTATAGTTTAGTTGTTTTTACACTTACCCTCCATGTTTTCAACAATTACAGTTTACATCTTAAACTTTGCAGTACGTATAACAGTTTACATCCTAAGCCATCCTATAATTTAGTCTATTTTATACTCACCAAGGATGTAAACAGTAATTTGTGAAAACAAGGAGGGTTAAGTGTAAAAACGACTAAACTATAGGATAGTCAGGGTAAATTTCCCTTTATTTTAACAATCGCTACCCTTCCCTACAGTGCTGTCTACACTTTTTGTGTACCTTTTTTCATGACAAGTGCTAATTCATTTAACCAAGAACATTCATGAGGTAAAATATAGATATAAACTTATAATAATATAATTTTGTTAGAGAATGAAATAATAGAGGTTGTCGCTTCTTTTTTTGAAGTATTTTGACAATCTCTATATGATGGGGATTGAAGAAAAACTGCATTGAGAATTGGTATTTGATTATTTATGAGTTTATTTTATTAATATGAATTTTTTTGTATAATTATACTAGATTTTTTGAAATTTCTTAGGAATATTATCATTTTACTGTTTATAGGTAAAGCAGAATTTATTAAAAAAAAAAAAAGAGTTAATTTCCTTCTTAGTAGGTTTTCCAAATTTGCCTGCCTATTCGTGTAAGGATTTGGTCTTATATCTATTAGCTTTTGATGCTTATGAATGGCCATATAGCTACACATCCAAGCTATGTTATGATTTGCTTTGACTATCGAATCAACTGATTTTCTAGTGAACTGATACACTTGGGTTTGTGTTATTTTTGTTTATCCCAGGTTCTGCATCACCACATTTCAAGTTTTTGCCAATCAACAACTTTCCATTAACATCTATGCTCTTGCCTACAATTTTTGTGCAACTGTCCTACAACCTCCCTCCTCTCCTCTGAAACTTCTTTAAGAACTAAACTGCAATTTCCTACAGCAATTTAGGTGATTTCCAACATTCTGCAACCTTCACCCCATTTCTCTAAAAAGCCTTCAACAGCATTAGTGAGCCTAAAACCATCTAAACTAGCAAATTCACATGATGGAAAAGATATTGATTCACCTTTTGCGATTTTTGGTCAGACAGTATTTTAAAGGTACAGGTCATGCTACAATTTTGCCAAATACCCCCTCTTTCTGACTTCTCTTCTATCCTCTGAAATTGAAATTCAACTACTTTGCAACACTGGTCTTTTCTTTCACTTTTTTTTCAAAAATCACTTTCTTTCAATAATACCAGCATCTCTCTCAATAGGTTCTAATGGTGGATTGATCCAAAAGATATTAAAAGCAAGGACATTTATGTGAATGATAACATTTACTTATACTTGCAGCTCATACTTAGGTGGATAATGACATTTTAAATACTGTCTCTGTTATCTGCAAGACTGTTGCACCTAGTAATATCTCATACTCTTCTGTGGTATTTGACACAAACTTTTCTACAACCACTATTTGTAACTTCTTTCTATTAATAGTCACCCTTTGCTACAAAATTCTCCTCTTTTTCAAAATATGTTTTGATTGCAGGAAAAGCCATCCAAGCCACGCACATCTATGTTGACATAACATTTAGGAGATCATATTTATGGTCACCTGCTCTATCCATCCTATACTTTCCAGCAACTCTGTTACTAATTACAGCAATTCCCTACAACCTTCACGCTCATACTTGTAACTTTACTGCAACTTCACATCTTTTGTGCTCTTTTCTGCTACTTCTTTTGTTAACATTTGCACACCCTATAACCTTCACTGTATCTTACAGAGAGAGAGAGGAGAGGGACAGTGCATAATATCTTTCCATCATGGTACACAAATCTAGTCTTAGCCCTTCCAAGCACAGTGGCAAAGATGTTGCTAAGCTCTATGATGGTAACAATCACCTAAAATTTTATAAGCGAGTTTTCAGCATACCTCATCCTTAGCCAACTTGGAAGTGTAAGAACCAAAACATTCTTAATCATACAATTCCATGGAACCCCTGACATTTTGATTTGCCTTGTAACATTATTCATAAGGTTTAAATTATTATCATTCGTATGTCTTTAATTAGCACTGATTATTCAAAGAGCAATTAGAACAATAATTGAGGACATAAAATCCGAAGTATGCATCAGAATACTGTCTCATAAGAATTTCTACTTCAACAAATAAGATATCGTGGAGCTTTAACCATATAGATTCATTTTTCTTTTTCCATAAAGCAACTTACCCATCAACAAGCTGAACAAGTTTTGGATATAATTGTTCATCACGTAAACGGTTTATCTCTGAAACTGTCGAATCCATTGATTGCATGTCTACAATGTATCTTGTATGCAGATGGCTTACAGCTGCTTTTAATTTCTCTATTGATTCAGTGTTTGCACCTCTTTTCTTCTGCTTATTCAATGAATTAACCTTCCTTTGATACTCGTACTTCATCAATTCACCTGCCTATCCAGCAGCAACCAAACTTCATGTCAGATTCATCTCATAAACCATGAAAGAAACAACAAAAAAAATAAAAACAATGGAAACCAACAAGCTTGGTCAAAGCCCACAGGGAAAATCTTATCTCTAGCAAACTAATGCATTTAAGTTTTAATTAATGCTGACAACAAGCTTTCAACTCACAGCAAGTAAATGCGGTTTCATGTGGAGATAAAATTTAACCCACCAGCACACTTATTCCAGTTGGCATGAATGGGGTCAAAACAAGTACGCAGATTAAAATGCCAAACATACGATATAGGAAAATGACGATATCACTAATTAATTGTTGTTGTTCACAAATAACTTTGTTGGGCCCCTAGATCTACAACATAGTATGAAGTAGCTGCAGATTGGTACTCTACAAAAGGAAGAGAAAAAACAAAATCAGCTGTAGATCAACATATAGTTTCAAGTCTCAAGAGAAGCAGAACATGAACTATCATTCTGCAGTCTTCCACTACAAAACCAGAAAAATAACCAACTCCTTATAGTTTTAGAACTAAAGCAAAAACTGCTTGTTGATAGAAATTCTGAGAAATTGTAGATAGCAAATCATTTAATTTTATGGATAAGGTAAAAAAAACCCTGCGCTACCATCAACTTCATCATTGATGACAATTAAAAAGTGCTGCATATTGTAAAGCAGAAGCTTTATGATTTAACTCAGCAAAAATAACATAGTCAACCAAACAACCAACAATTTCACTGTTTTATTGAGATTAGCTAAGCTCCATATGAGGGTAAGTTCTGCTTCAATAAGGTTATGCATGCACAATAACAAGTCATTTTAATATTTTTTTTATGGGCTAAACATTACACTATAAACTAAAAGACATGGGGTTTTTACTGTTCAAAGTTATTGTTCATTCCACTATAACACCACTTAAAAAACACTTTGGGTTGCTATAGTGTTTTTGCCCAAAAAATTCAATTCGATCCTTGAAGTTTTCATTTTTCATAATTCAAGACTAAACTTCATTTTTCTGTCATTTTGAAATTAAAGCTGAGGGAGGCGAGAGAAAGTTGGTGGAAAAGGCAGAGGAGAGAGAAACGCTTGGGTCGGCCACATTCCGGCCACAAAAGGTTCAACCTTGGTACCAATGGGTGTGTCTTCAAGAGAGGGGTTCAATAGGGGTGGTTTGGCCCTCTAATCATGCCTGGAAAAGTATATCAGAACCCACAAAGTTTGTTTAGATTCAGTTTGATTTATACCATAAACGTATAAGCATAATAGGGCCAAACAAACCTTTAATCTCACCTCTAGAAAATTATGACATGAATGAAATACATATCCTTCTAACCCTTGATTTTGTATCTACCACCTAGATGTTTATATTCATCTTGTAAGCTACTAAAGACATATACCAGAAGGAAGTAGCAGATATCATTGGCCAATTCAATAGGTTAAACAAAAGATGGCAAGAACCTCTGCAAAAATCCAAAACACACAAAAAGCTGCTTCATGTAAAATGAAATGAATATAAACATTGCATCATACCTTCACTTCATCATAAAGCTTCTTTTCCCAAGCCAGCATTTTATCCAGCACGGTTGCATGAGTTTCATGCTCTTCTCTGTCGAAATCATCCTTCCCATCATCAAGATTAGGAACACCTTTAAATGAGCGATTCCATGTAATTACACGCATCACTCTTGCAGAGTGATCAATATGCCCTATAAGATACATAACATTATTCTTTAAAATATCATGACATAATGGAATCATCCCGTTGGTAAACAAACTATCCTACTACAAAAACATTTTTTGTAAAATCATCACTGCAGATGTTGTGATATGTAATTTCATCATAAAAAACAATTCAACAAATGAAAAACAATCAAAACTATGAAACAGTGAATGAACAGTAAAAGAAAAGAAAGAAACAGAGTCCAATATTACCTCTATTGTCAGCAAAATTAGAGTGATAATGCAATCGCGTTGCCTCCAACATCTTAGAAACCTCATGGGCACTCTCAGATGCCTTCAAAAAATGATCATCAAGATCCTCGAATATCTTCATCAAGTTCATCCCTTTCACACCCCTCCTCCCTCCTTCCACCTTCCTACCCGCCTTCTTCTCCGGAGCCGGAACCGGAACTTCCACCGCCTTCTCCACCTTCTCCTCCACCACCATCGGTGGTGGCTCCACCCTCTCCTGAAACACTTTCCTCTGCACTTGTTCCTTATTCACCCTCACATCTTCCTCCATTTCGGTTGGTTCCGCCAAACTCGGTCCCGGAATGCTATCCACGGAGGGGAAGAAATAATCCCAGGTGGCATCCTGGTGGTGGTGTTGCTGTTGATGGTGATTTTCTTGTACAGAAGTTGCTCTGTTACTACTACTAATACTTCTCTTTCTCACTAATCTCTCACTATCATGAACTTCAGATTCCGTCTCATCCTCTTCAGTTATGGGCTCCTCAAGCGGCTTCAGCTCCGGTTTCTGAATCTTCATCTCCGGCATGCTCACAGCTCGCTGCAAAGGCTGGAAGTCCACGTGGTCAGGGGGGGGAGGAGGGGGGACGTCGGAAATAGGCGGAAAAGGAGCGGCGGAGGAGGAGGAGGGGGAGGAATGTTGGATGAGGATGGGTTCGGAGGAGGAGGAGGAGAGGTGAGGGGGGATTTCGGCTTGGGCAAAATCGTTGAGGGCAGCACCAGTGTTCTTTAAGGAAATAGAGTAGGAAGAGTGGGCGGCGGCGAAGGCGTTGCGGGCGGAGACAGCTTCTTTCATGAACAGTTTTCTCTCTTTGCATCTCGATATTGCTTCTTCATTCTCGATCTTCGACTGATTACATCCCATTATTTGTTGGAATCGAATTAAAAGCAGAGTGGTCGGGTTTTGGTAACCGAAGGAGGAGAGGGAGGTGGTGTCGTTTCAGTAAGATACACGATCAATCTTAGAGAAGTGAAAGGTGTGATTTGGTGGTAAGTGCGTAGGTAGTAAGCTGGGTAGGGGCAGGGGTCAACGGAACAAGAGAAATAGACAAGAAAGGAAGAACATTACTTGGTGGGTGAATCAGTTTTTTCACATTCACCGGCGGTTGTGACATAGACATCGAATGGATCCCAGGAGTTTTTTGTTTTTTTTTTTTACGGAGGAAACTACCATTGTCTTTTTTTATTTTTTTTTTCTTTTATGAGAAAAGTTAAAATGGATTTCTAAATTGACTATTTTGAGTTTTTCGTGTTAGATTTTCTTTCTCTTCTTACGAGGTTTCTTACAACTTGAAGATAGTTTTGATCTTAATCATCTTTCATGTATGTTTTGAATTTTAAATTTTGAGGTTACATAGATTTTCATTAGATATATGTATTCGTGCGACGCTATAGGGTGCATTATTTTTTATATAAAAAATAATATTTAGATATCATAATTAAGTTCTAAATATAAAAAAATTACGACTTTGATCATAGATGCAATTAAATCAAATAAATTAATTTTATTTTAATAAGATAATAAAAAAATAGATAATAATATCAAATAGACTAACTTAAAAAATATAATTATAATAGCCTGAAAAAAAATTTAAAAAGAAAAATGATATAGCTCAATTCTTGTTAAATTAGGTTAAAAAAATAAAAACAAATTGATATGAGTCGATCCAATCTAGAATTATAAATATATAACCCAGGTAATAAAAATAAAATATTTACAAAGTTTATTTTCCAACAAAGTAAATGTAGAATGATGGAACTAGAAAAAAAAACAAACATAAAGTACCTGAAAAAATAAATCAAAACTAGGTAAAACGACCAAACCCCAAAACCCGAATCATGCTAATGGGATAACCTAAAAAAGCCAAAATAGAAAAAATTGTGAAGATTAATTTCAAAGAGAACCAGATTTTGAAGGACATAACTAAAAAAATATTAAGATTTTTTTAAAAAAAATATGACCCCATAAAAAGGCCCAAGACAATCCTGTTAACCCACCAATCCGCAGTCTAGGTCATGAAATCAAAATAACCCGATAAAAAAAAAATCACAAAGTCTAGTTTGAAGAAAAAAATCAATGTCAAGTGATGAAATAAAAAAAAAGTTCAAAACAAATTAATGTCAACCCGTATTAACTTTTCAAACTCATGATCCAAGTCATTAGACCGGAAACACTTCATTTTTAAAAACTACGAAGCCCAATTCCCAACCAAACAAATATTGAAGGATAAAATTAAAAAAAAAATCAATTATACAAAAAAATAAAAAAAATAATAATTAAAAAAATAAATACTATAGTTGAAATAAAAACTAAATTTCACTCGTAAGTTTAATTTATTGATATCAAGTTATTATTTAAAGAATTTAATTAAGAAAAAATTATCATTATTAAAGTTTAAAAATTTATAAAAGACTTATTTAAAATAAGGATAATTACAAAAAAAAAAAAAAAAAACTCACAAGATTTGCTCGTGATTTTCACTTTCTAGTGGTAGCTTGAAAATTATATTTTACATCATGAATTTACATGCGCACTAATATTTATTATCCTAAGAAAAAATTCAATAAAAAATATTTGAGTATTTACATGTTTGTCATTATATTTATTTTAATGGATAAAAAACTTTGATGCTTCAAAATAACAAAATTAGCATTATTAATGTATAATTATAACAATATCATCTCTAATTTTGACATAATACTTAATCAAGGCATGAAATCTCTTTCAAGCATTTCATCCTACAAAAAATTCATGGGCAATAAACTATCTTAGAGGATTTTGAATCCACTATTTCAGGGGGAACAAATGGTCATTTCTTTCTTCATTTCACCAAGTATTTTTTATTTTCATCACTAAACTTTATTTTTTTTCAAATCTATCATTCCACTTGTGATATTTTATTTGGTGAAATTTTCTTCTCTTTGCATTTTCTTTAGCAATTCAAGATTTTATAAAATTTCTTGATTTCCAATTCAATTAAGTAAGATCTAATTTTATGGTATTAAAAATAATTAAAATAAAAATGACTGAGTATGAAAAAAAAATTATATATATAACAAAATGGCTCTTTCCAAATCACGCTAAAAGTTATTTTTTGTCAAGAAATTCTCCATTCGATCATTTTTTTTATCCCTTCAGTTTTTAGAATTTTAAGTTTAAATCCTAAACTTTATTTTTTAAAAAGATTTAGCCTCTTTGTTCTGAGAAATAAGAGAAAAAATCATTAAAAATGAGAAATGAAAAAGAAAGTGGTTAGTTGGCCACATTCTAGCAATAAAAAAAATAGTATTTAATGTTATTAGGTTTTTTTTTTATGAAAGAAGCGTCATTAACATATTTTTGAACTTTCATCTCAAGGGAAAAAAAAAGTAGATCGAGTATTGGAAAATTGTTTTTTTATTTTATTTAGTTTTAGGTTTTTTTTGACTAATTTAAGGGGCTTTTGAGTTTTGAAATGGCTATATTAAGATTCTTAGTGTGTTTCTTAGATGATTCCATGTGAGAAAAATAGTTGGAAAATGGGTTTTTAAGGTCCAAAACATCAAACACCAACTTTCAAAGCACCTTTGATGGCTAGAATCTATACTAGTAGAATCTGTGTCGTATGCTTTAATTTTTTTAAATAAATAGAGTGGACAACGTGTATCATCATATTAAAAGAATAATAATAAAAAAAAAGCAAGTCAAGCATGGCCCGGTCAAGTAGGCCCACTCATTCCTAGGCTTTTATATATTAAGTCAAACACGCTAGTCGACCTAGACACCTCGCCTTGTTTTAGATAGCCCTTTAATAAAATATTAATTTGTTAATAATTCAAATTATATTAGTTCGTACAAATATCTATTTTAATTATCAAAGAATTGGATAAAAATAGATTTTAAAAACTACCTTTGGACATCACTGGTAAATATCTAGTTTTATCTCTATGGTTTTAGAGTATTTAAACATTTCACTTTTGCTTTTATATATCTAACATGTATAGTATAGTTTCTCTAGGAAAGACTTAAAAACCCTAAAAAACAAAATGCTAAAACAGAATTCTAAAAATTGGGCTATTTAGTGTTTAATGGTAATATTTGAACTTTTGAAAATTAAAAGGTTAAAATTGAGAAATTTTAAACTATAGAATAAAAGTGTATCATGAATTTAGGCAAAAATGAATTTTGCCCTAACACTAAACAAATATAATTTTATTTTGAATTAAAATTAATTCATTTCACATACAAATTTTGGAATTAGTTTCTATTTTTATTTTGGATTACAAATTGAGAGATTTTAAAATCTAATTTTATCTCTATGGTTTTAGAGTATTTAAACATTTCACCTTTTCTTTTATATATATATA
>Ga0325402_1005086_pt1 | contig 12245 bp, 10 predicted proteins | sample PopdelMetagenome_22_FD_207212 | JGI IMG/M metagenome (GOLD analysis project Ga0325402, IMG submission 207212) | Populus deltoides microbial communities from Bellville, Georgia, United States - Xylem-PdKOR-R3 | ecosystem: Host-associated > Plants > Phyllosphere > Stem > Wood/Secondary xylem...
TAGCGCTCATGGCCAAAAAGGTCAGAGCAGCTGCGAAAGCAATCTTCCAGATACCTTGTGTGGGATCTTCCATCACTGTCAAAGAAAAATGCAAAAATACAGCAGAACTTGGGTGAACCATGGCTATGGTGCCCACTATAACAAATGCCTCGAAAGCTGCCTTTCTTGTTAGGATTGCGGAACCTGGATAAGGGCCTTCGTCGCCTCTGTAACCCCTAGACAACGTGAAAGCTGCAGAAAATTTTGCGGTTGATATGAGCGTGTCTACTATCAAATTAGTATCTCTTGTTTTCTGAATATCTGTCATCAATTTCATCATTTACTTTCTTGTCACCATCCTTCTTGCTGTAATGTCCTTCATCTATTTCTTTTCCATGGCTATAATTGAGGTTCGTGTTGATGGTTTCCTCTTCCTTCTCAGCATGTCCATCCAGGTTTATAACCTTTTGCAAACTTGATCCAAGAGCGGCCCTGTTGAATAAGTTGAATAATCCCTATCTGCAGGACAGCATATGAATAACTTTAAGCGCAGTAAAAGAAATTGAAAAACAATTGTAGTTCAGTATTCTTGTTGTTGAAATGTCTAGTAATCTGCGCCCGGTAAGTTACGCAGGCTTCCCTTGGCATTTAGTAAATTACTATCATTTGCTCCAACAATATCCTGGACGTTCAGATTTTCCTTCTTGATTGCCATTTTATCCACCCTACTGTTCTCTAACGAAGTTGTATCTTCACACAGGGATGCAGCAAGGCAATGGAGAGGTGTGTTCCCCTAGTATCCTTCTGATTTAAAAGGGTGCTGAGCCATAGATTTTTATTGAGATACTCCTCTGCTTCCGGCTCTCCACGGCAAAGTGAAGGACATTCCAACTTTTCTGGTCAACCAGTTCACAACAATCTGGGCAGCGTGATATGAGCTCTCTCATCACGAGTACATGGCCTCGGCCTGCTGTAGTGTGGAGAGCTGTCCTTTTCCCTTCTTGTCACCGATGTAAGCAGCAAGTTTTTCGCATTCCACTAACAATTTCAAGTACTCTTTTGAGTTCTTCAAAAAACATATGATATTAATGTGCTTTTATCTTAAACAAGTGTCACAATATAATCTTGATTGAACAACAGCTTCTTCTGGATTTATTACACAAAATAATGCCCCTATTAATTAGCCAAAGACAACGGAAAAATACACCACCTTTATCATTGTAATACACTGCTGCACGCAAAGCTGTTCTGCCATCGGGGCCCTGATAAATGGCTGCTGTGTAAGTTCCTAATATTTGAGCCACCATGTTTTTGAATCCCCTCTCTAAAGCCATGTAGAGTGGAGTCTCACCAGCATCATTTTCAGCATACAAAAATCAGGGTCATCTTTGGTCGATTTGCTCACCACTGCAATATGATCATGCCGCTCTGCCCCGTGCAAGGCTGTGTCGTTCTGGTAGTCATTCTTAGCATCTGTCTTGCTTCTCCGTACTCCTTTCAAAGTCTTCGATTAGCTTTTGCACTTGCAACAAGGAATTATACTATTGTATGGTGCCCATATCTAGCTGTAATGTGCTAAGGAGTTTCGCCGTTGGAATTTGTCTGCAATAACAGGGACGGACACTTCTCAAGAATAACCATGAGAAATTGGGATGACTTTGTTTTGGCAGATGGGGGAGGGACATTGCTATCTCCTCGCTGCAGCTTTTGTGGTACTGATGAAAACCATGCTTTACTGATCTCGGGGACTCTATTGATTGGTTCATATATCTGCTCAGATAAGGCTGTGATGTAAATATGGAGAACTGTGTTTCTGTTTGGGGTCACTAGGCATTGGAGTTGATTTGTATATTCCAGAAAGGTTTCAGTTTCACCCTCTGCCTTACATAGTTCAGAGTCGATGCATGTAAAAACATGAGTTTGGTCTGCTTTGCTTATTTCACTACGAATGGAGCATACATTTTCCTCCATCTGGATCAGTTTAGGATCCACCTGCACTTCCTATCTTTGGTTAGGTTGTTGTTACTACTTTCCCCAGATGCTGCAATCTGAATTTAAGTAGACTTGTATAATTGCTCTCGCAGCTCTTTCATATATCATATACGAAGCACTCTTTCCACATAGGAAGTCATTGGCATGGTACTGTGATAGAAATTAATACTGAAATCACGCGCTTGGAATAGCCTTAGCAAAACATATCAGTGGTGTTCTTTTCAATTGAATCATTGATGATGTCGTCATAGAGGAAGACAGCCATTATGATTTACCACATGGATAATCCTCTCAAGTATTTTACTTATTACCATGCTAGTGATGCCATCCATATCGTATTTCAGTTAAACTAATTAAATCTTTCCATAATCACTATCAATTAAGTGCAGATCTTCTTCGCATGTTGGACTCTATCAACGCAAAAAATTAGCACGTCATTTGAAGCATTTTAGCTTTTGAACCCTCATGGCTGAGAGAAAGCATAAAATGACACATTAATTAGTTTGAGATGATTTCAGAGTCTGGATTGAAGGCAGGTATACTAGCTCTCTAGTGTTAAAAAAATTCTTAAATGCAATAATTTTTTCGCCTCCATGTTTGAAGCTCAATTGCTCTGTTTGTTCTCAGGTGTGTGAAGCTATCGTTTCCAAGTTCAGAATATACTAGTTTATCTATTACCTGCAAATTGAATCTAACATTTTGCCTGAACAGCTTCTGCTAATGTTGCATCGTATATGTGCAGGTTTTGGCAGAGTGATTGTGTTTTTTTGAGATTGTCATATGAAGGCCCTTAACTTATATTTACTGCGTGCCGTGTTCTTGTCATTTTTTTTTTATATTTCTTTTTCCTGCTAGAAGAAACGCTTAAAACATCAAAACCATTTGGGCAAAAACAAAGAGGGAGTCAACTTCATGCTCTACTACCAAAGTGGAGGGCCCAAGAATAAAGGAGAGGTGCTTGAAGATGAGAATCGTATGATCTTGCTTCGACTTCCAAAGAAAGTGGGGTGCTAAATAACAAGAAATTAAAAGAAACAATGCTACGAAATTAGAAAGGTGGTCTGTTGGTGATTGATAAAAGCAATGGTTGTTCTGAAGAAGAGAATCGAATTTCTTGAAATTCACATGATGACAGAAGATGGTGGGAGAAGAGCGAGATTGATCGAAGTGTTGGTTTTCGATCTAATGATATCTGGTGGATCGATATCACGTCATGGATTTAATGAGTACATTATGCTGTTTAGCTCCACTGGTTCTACTTAATGAGTACATTATGCAGAATGTTGGAACTCAGGGTCTTCTTCTGCCAGCAACATTACCACATCAAGTTGATTGTATCGTGCAGCTTCATGCAAGCAGTGTTGTGCTTATTATTTGCCATCCTCGTCGATGATCTGGCAGCTCCCATTCCCATTTCCACATCATGGTAAGTGGTTTTCATTTTCTCTATCAGAACCCGAACAACATTAGACTGTCCTCTCTTGGCTGCTATGTGAAGAGCTGATGCAAAAGCAACGAACTCGAGTCAAGGATTTTCTCCACTCATTCTAACATACCAAACTGCATGCAATGTGGAGGAATGTATTCTTGGTTTCGTAGCTTGAACGTAGAATTGGTCTGGCATTTTCCGGAGTAGATCAGCTTTTCCATCCATGGCAGCTCGGTACAGGTGAGGTTCCATGTATCTGTCACACCTATCTGGCTACCATACCTGGCAATGCCACCAGCAGAATGGTTGAAACTTACAACTTCACTTAGTTTTGGGAATCCAGCTTCATTCCCAGGTGTTGGAACTGCCTGTGTGTTTGTGAAGATTGATTCATAGGAAGGCAGCTTTCCATGTACTTAATTTCCTTAAGCATACAAACTCGCTCACACACACTAGCTGGGTTGATGAAACAAAACAGTGTGAGAAAATAATGAAGCGATATTGAATCTCATGTTCTCTCTCACACACTTAAAAGGGATTCTGTTCCAAGAGAGAGATGCTCTCTTCAAGCTTAAGCTGTTAATTTTGGGTTAGGAAACGAGACACCGAAGACGATGAAGCCTGGAAGACCTGCCATACTCGTGCAGTTAACTAGTCTCCTTTCCTCGAAAACTGGGCTGGGCTGGGATGGGCCTCGCATCAATTTTAGTCTGTACACCAAGCCCACAATATTACAAAAAGAGAGTCAGTCAAAGTCATCGTCTACCTAGTTAAAGAAGGTGTTGCTGATGCCTGCCTGCCTGCCTTGAAAGGCTAAATTTTTTTTTAACAAGAAGCCTCCTTTCCGCACTCTGATTTCTCCTCCTCTCAATCAAACGAAACTCCTCTGATTTTTGAACAAAATTCAAAAAACTTCAACAGCAGCAGAGCAACAATGTCCCAATTCGTGTCTAGCTTCTTCAAAGAAACCACAAAACCCTTAACATCAGGTCGACGTCCATGGTCCGTTTTCCTAGACCTCACCTTACTGAACCTCCCCTTTTCAATCCACGACATCACCACAAGGATAACCCAAAACGTCCTTCATTTCTCGGTTAATTACTCCATAATCCTCTTGATAATCCTCTCTTTGTCCCTCTTAAACCATCCTCTGGTGCTAATCGCCTTGTTCATTACTCTAATTGCTTGGCTCTCTCTCTATTTCTCTCGCGAGGAGCCGCTTTGGTTTTTGGGCTATCAAGTGAGTGACTGGATGGTGTTGGTTGTGCTCTTTGTGGTTGACTTTTTGGTTGTGATTTGGGGTGGGGTTTTTCAGAATGTTGTCGTTGGTGGTGGGATCGCTGTCGTTTTGATGCTTCTGCATGCTGCGTTGAGGAGTACGGATGATCTTGTTGCTGATGATATTGAAACCTCGCCGTATGCCAACTTGCTCTCTGATGATGATGGTGACTATAATGCTCCTCCAACTGGTGGCTTGTAGTTTTGCCTAATTGGATTGAAAAGAAAAGAAAAGGGAATTGTTTGGTTTTAGCTTAATTAATGTCATCTTGACTGTAATTATGACATTGCACGCTTCTCTGTTATGGTGATTTGATGATTTAATGGTTGCTTAGAATGAGTTACATCCCCAGGTATCAACTTATTATGCTTGTTTTGGTCCGTGTCTAAATTACAATGCTTGGGGATACTGGGACGAACACCTTTAACCAAAAATTGTACTTCACATTTACTTTTAGGTAATCACTCACAATTTTTTACCCATGTCAAATGGATTTTGATGCAGTTTTTTTGTTTTCACTACTTGTGTTGGTGATGCTGCTGTGTAGAGTTGCCATGGCTTAGTCTTTGCATTATGTGGAGATTAAGCAGGAACCTTCTCTCTATCCCATCCCGTGGGCATGATCTTTGTTGATTGATGTTTCTCTGCTGCTTCATACCTGTATCATAGCACAGGAGCAAACCTGAAAACTTAGGACGTCAACGTCAAGTTAATGATGATGTTATCTGTTATTGTAGGACATGGAACCGAGATCATGCTCCGACTTGAAATCTGGGAACAAGTTGATCCCTGCTATAGATTACTTTTATTTATTCATTTCCTCGCTTTATGGCTAAAAGTAAATCTCAAATATATCTGCTTTGCATCTTGTTTACCGGCTTCCTTTTAAGCAGCTGCTGCGGATACAGAGAGGTTGCAATTGTTCTCTTGAGATTTGCTTTTAGCCAGACCCTGAATATTTACAATTTTTTTCAGATATCAGAGGACGTAAAATCAACATCTGCATAGTAAACAGTAACAGCTTCTTCTTTTTTTAACAGCCTCTTTCTTGATGATTTACGTGCCTTGATTCATTGGCTTTGGATAAACTAGAATCTACAATTGATTATCATTGTTTTTTATTGTGGTGAAGAGGCAGAATGTTGCTGGCTTTGAATTTTGAAATTATCACACAAAGCTTCTTTGTCATGAACCGAACAAGAGGGATTAAAAGGGGGGAAGGCAAAAGGAGTACATGCCAATTGCACATCCTGACTGGGAGGGTTTCAAAGTTGCTCTTATCTTGGACTGGGATTTCATAGGGTTTTTTGTTTTGTTTTTTTTAATCTTCGCTCTTCAGCATTAACCTAATTTATTCCATGTAAAATGGTGGGTGGCCAATTGGCCATTCTAGCCCAACACAACCAGATGTTTCTAAGGTCATACCCACCTGGCTTTGGCTTCGGCTAGTAGCACGAGTCCTCATTGAGCTGTTTTAAATTTAATCCATGGATTCAGGCATTAGTCCAGAATCCCCAAATCTGGTATTCATAAACAATCCATATTCGTCTACAACTTGTGTATAGTTTATACTATGTCTACTCTCCTTACAAGAAAAGTTGAAAAAGAGAGAAAGCAGGGTGGTTTTAGCAAATTCATCCGCTGTGCATTCACGATGATGCAAAACACACTGTTGTTTCCGACCACCTTGACCAAGATCACTGTTGCAAGAGATGACATTTCGCCGCTGAAGCAAAGATGTTTACGGAGGATGAGCTTTACGACCATACGAGAGAACCATCACAAAATCTTTAGCTGAACTGCCCACAGTTGTCCGTATTCTTTCAGATGCTGAAGCTGTCTGCAACCACCAGTCTACCAAGTTATGCAGCTGCAACGTTGAAACCACTGGCTGACCACGCATTGAGATCTCCACCTGTGGAAACTTGAGCATTACTCGTGGTGTTTTAAAATTTCCTTAATTCATTAGGCAGTAGTCTTCAGATAATTTGGGAGTACACTACACCGGCATTTATTTTTTATAAGGATGGATGGTAGGCGGTAAACAGTTCCATCATAGCAAAAACTGTTGCAGGTCTTGTTAAAGGACAACATTAAAAACAGAGAGAGTAGCAAGCCTTTTTCCAGTCATACATTATGGAAGATGAAATATAGGAACACAGAAAGTAATTTGGACATTCAAGTTCAAAGGAAAGAATCTACGAATGAAGAAAAGGAAATGCTGTCCACTTCCATCTACAATAGGAAAAGAAGAGGGATTGAAAGAAATAAGATTATTTAGTTTTATATGCACAAATTGATTAACATGATAACCGAACACAGATGAAGTTACCTCAGCTTCCGTAACAAGACCCAGCTTCTGGGCAAGATACTTCTTTATGTATGAAACAGGCAAACTACCATCCCTACAATAAAATTGCAACAACAGATCAACAAAATAGTTGTTGGTATATTTGTTAAAAAAAGAAAAAAAAGAAAAGGGTTCTTGGTATAAAGCAAACTTCAGGTGAGAACACAATATAAACAAAAACAACCACAGGAAGGGAAAAGATAGAGACTAAAATATGAACATTCACAGATGACCTGAAATCAGACAGTTGAGTTCTATTTTTGCAATGGAACAGAACAGAAGCAGAATTTTTGGAGCAAATCTACTACTTTAAAGTCACAGGTACTTCAGAATAATCATTATTAAGATTCTAAATGAAATTCTGGCCTGGAAAAAGAAATTCAACATCAGGCATGATGTGCAGAGTTCATGTAATCAATTAAAATACTTCATGATTATATGATGATTCGCTTCATTTTCACAAAACAACACCAATATGTTTTTTATTCTATGTGCCCCTATTTTGATTGTGACCGCCAGTGTGCAATCACAAACTTAAACATAACTATGCATGCAAAACCTCACAGACAAAATTGTAGTTGCAACTGCCCTTTGAAGCAATGAAGCGAAACTCCCTATTTTTTGAGGCTTCTTACATTCAAAATTTTAAAAACATGGTTTCAGGTGTTGCTGATATTTGAAAAGAGTGTTTGCTCCTGGACTTTCAACAACATCATTCTCTCAATCTATTTTCTTCACAGAATTTCATAGTTATGTAGAGTGAAAGAAATTGGGGAATAGCTACGAAAGAGCACAGGAGTCGTAAATATAGTTTACTTCTAGGCTGTGATTAGTTTTGTTTTGCTGGAGTGTACCTGGAAGTACATATTCATCGAAACCATAAATTGTAAATGGAAATGGACATCATGCTATTATGATGAACCAAAAGGATATAAAAGCTTACAACATAAGCAACGGGAAATTCTATGTAACCAAAACAAATAGAAGGGAAATCAAAGTGCGCATAGAAAACATCAGATAATTAAGATACAGTGTCATTGTCGCTAAGAAAATATATTACAAAACTTAGCATAGATGCAATTACGATTTCCCATAAATGAAAACCACGGAATTGTTTTTACAAAACTGAAGAAAGGTGGCGATAAAACACATAGCATAGATGCAATTACGATTTCCCATAAATGAAAACCACGGAATTGTTTTTACAAAACTGAAGAAAGGTGGCGATAAAACACATGGTTTAACCGGAGCCTATGTCAAAACTCAAGAGCAAAATGGACACTGACAAGCAAACCAACATTATGAATATAAACCAGGTAGTGGGGTTAATGAAACTCACTTAACCCTCAAGTAGCAGGAAGATATCTGTGGCAAGGGCGCACTTCCACCCCTGAAATTATGCCAAAAAGAAACAATATTTAATAACATGACATGGCGTGCTTGACCAATCATCAATGAATCTTTAGTAATGGTAAAGAAACAAAATCTCACTGCTCATGATCAGAAGCAACTAATGAGAACCATATTGGACTAAATCTTGTATCACATTTACTGTTTGCATCGACAATAGTCTGTGCTGGAATATTCAACCCCTCAGAGGGAGCTGCTCTTTTTTGTTGCATGCCTTGCAGCCGTCTAGGTTTCACGGAAACTGAAGGCGATGCAGTCGAGTTAGATTCTTCACCATTAATTTTCGATTTATCACCGTGCTCCTTAACACTGGTTTTGAGTGATTGAGCTTTCTCCTGGGCATCAAGCTTCTTTATTTGGACAAGAATTTCCTGTAGTTCTGACTTATTAGACTTTGTTTTGCTTGAAGCTTCAACCGAGCAATTTAAGGGTTTCCAAAAATCAGCTTTCCCTTTACATGGTTTAACACCATCCTCTGAAACTTTATTAGGCTTGTGTTGTTTGGGTGACTCGGCAGTAGAAGAATTCTACACCATGAAAATAATTACACAGGAAATTACTACGCATCAAAGGAAAGGCACGTCATTTTCAAAGGACCCAAAACAAAAAGGTGAGAAAAGTTTTAGCAAGAAAACTTGAAGTTTAACGACTTCTACCTGCCTTTTAGTTTGTGCAATTTTGCTTAGAGTCTCGGGTGAGCTTAAACTCTCATAGTAATCGTCCACCTTCTTAACCAGCTCCTTAATGAGAAAAGGAGATTCTCGTTTTCTGGCAATAGGTTTTGATCTTTTTCCTGTCAGAAAAGACTTGACGGATATCTTAGGTGTGCTGACTACCAATGAAGAGAGAGATCTCTCCTTTCTTCTACCTATCAATGGAACTGAGTGATCAGCTTCTTGGACTGGCATGGCTTCTGGGACTGCTGGCGCAGTTTCTGGGACCGAGGGCACGTCTTCTGGGACCAAGGACACTGTTTCAGGTTCCTTGGCCTTCTTCCTATTGAAAAGGAAGATTTTGGCCCTTAAATCTTGCCAGCTGTGGTCTGCCCTGTTTATTAACATAAAGAAAGAAAGTTAAAACAGACCAAGACTATGCTGCTGTAGTGAAATCCATGACCAGTTTCTCAATTTTGGTTGTCTTCCAAGTTGAAAATGGACTTCTAATGTGCCATATAAACAGGTTGAGGCACCGGTTCAATCATAATATTTCAAGATTCTATATCAGAGAATCCTAATAAATAAATTATGCACCCCACATGAGTAGCAGGGCAGGGATGCTGCCCAGGAACATGCAGCCTGATAATTGATTTCCTAGTGTCACATTGCATGTCTACAGTTTGCAGCATATACTTACTGTTTGGTGTAAATGTCTAATAAATTAACTTGGAAATTTGATATCTTCCTTCCAAGTGCATTAATTAGTAGTGTCAAGGATTGGTTCTGCAGTTGGAAAGACAGAGAATGTCTAGAAAATCATTTCAGTGATTATATAGCGTCCTCCTTTGTCAATCATTCTGACACCCTAAGATAATTTCACTTGCACTGCATGGAGACTACTCAAACAGCATTCGAATACGTCCTACATATGTGTAATACGATAGTCCAACTATATCAGAAACAGCTATGTATTGTTTTTCCACGGCATGCACTTAAGATGCTTTATTAAAAATTGCCGTGGCTTAAACTTGGAAATCATAAGAGAATGAGATGATCAAATACCTGAGCTTCTCAAGCGGAGAACAACCTAATTCAGTATCACAAACTGGACAACTGTCCAACTCCTCATCAGTTATCTTCTTGTATATGCATTTTCTGCAAACTGTTTCAAAAATTAAAATGAAGAAGCAGGCATCAGATATATGCTCGATGAGAGAATATGTATATAACAAGACACACTTAAAACATACTGATTAAATGATAAAACACTCAGAAACTATTTCTAAAGGAAAATAAAAATGCAAAACCTTTATTCATCATCCCCCAAACACAGTACTGTTCTCACTTGACACGGCATGAACTTATCAAGGACCTGACAATTTTGATGGACCTGAAGCGCACAGCGACCATGCAAAAGCTTCGAACAACCCCAAGTTAAAATTTTACTATTTCAGCAAACAAATTTACTGTAAGCTCACATCATACGTTGCTCAAACACAAAAGAAAAGGCTATATTTACCAATCAAATTTCAATCTTTTCCTTAATTTCAAAATCAAACTCCCAATCCATTGAGCAAAGAAAGACCAGGAAAACAAAATGAAGAAAAAACAAGATCATAAAACCGCATTTCACTCCTCTCCATATCACAAAAATAACCAATTAAAACAATAAACCAAGCTCAACTCCAAACAATAAAAGATGATACACAGATTACGTGAACTAACAATTAAGCGCCCACAACAAGAAACAAAACAAAACAAAGAAACCACATCGAATAACACAAAATAGAAGAAGATAAGCACACACAGAAGTGAGTGAGAGAGAGAGAGAGAGAGAGAGAGAGAGAGAGACTCACAAGTATGGAGGCACTCAGAGATAGTAGTGGCGTCTCTGAAGAGCTTGTTGCAAAGAGGACAAGTCATGCATGCCGCTATTTCCTCTCTTTGAACCTTCACCACCTGGCCTAACATAATCTTCGCTAACACCACCACCTGCCTTTGGGTTTTCACTAAGCCACCAACACACTCCCTTGTTTCACGTACCCCACACGGTGCATGTAATCAAGACCCCACAAATCACGAGAGTTATTTATTCTTTTCCAAGAAAAAACCACGACAATCACAAGCAAGAATCGGCGAAGAAAGGGTGGTTGTTGGGCTGGGTTGGTGATTAAAGATTCTAGACAAATTCTTTTGGCAGTGGCTTTGTGCTTGGTGGGCGAGAAAAAGGAATTTAAGAGAGCGATATTATCAATAAAAACAAAAAAAATGGAGAGAGTGAAATCTTGGAGTATTAGAAGAGAGGGTTGGCCTTGTTCGATTTGGACAATGGCAATGGCCTTGATATGATTTGTTCGAGGCTCTCAAAGTTCTCGAATATAATCGCACAGCCTCCTCCTACATGACAAAACGAATACAATCTCTAAGCATTGCTGTTGATTTATACTTGTGAAAAATTTAATTTTTTTTAGTTTTAAATTAATTTTTATTTTATATTTTTAGACGTGTTAATATCAAATTGGATTTTAGTAAATAAACAAATAAAAATACTTTAATATATTAAAAAAACAAAAACACTTTAATTTACTACGTTATAACCATGCCTGTTTTTATTTTTATTTTTCCCTAGAGGAAGCGACTAAACTTTTTTGGAGAAACCTCGAACAAGTCCTTCATTATATAGGAAATTTAGATTGAGTTTCCAAACATTCTTTATCCTAATTAATTAAATCTTTAAAAATCCCTAATTGAGTTACTTGCCTTTTCCAGGCTTGGAGCAGTTAATTAGGTCTCGATTTGCTGATGGATTCTGTCTAAATTAATACTAAACTTTTTCCAAAAAAAAAACTTGATGTTTTATGCTAAAATAGACGGTCATTAATGGGCAATTAAGTAATGCTGAAACCTTTCATTTATTTTTGGATATTTAAATAATTTATTAATTAATGATGGATACTGGAATTATTTAAGTTCCTCCTCTACTATTAATCTCTGGTTAATTAATTAACTTCACGTTCTATCAACCTCGATGTCTCTACAAGCATAGAATTGTATGATTATATGTTTTCTCCGTCGACCTTCATAACCTCATTTCAATGGCGTTAATTATTTAGTAATGTCCTTTCGATTTGTGTGGAGTTGTCTGACTTT
>Ga0325402_1005090_pt1 | contig 12242 bp, 6 predicted proteins | sample PopdelMetagenome_22_FD_207212 | JGI IMG/M metagenome (GOLD analysis project Ga0325402, IMG submission 207212) | Populus deltoides microbial communities from Bellville, Georgia, United States - Xylem-PdKOR-R3 | ecosystem: Host-associated > Plants > Phyllosphere > Stem > Wood/Secondary xylem...
AATTATTTAAAATAAATTAAATAATCACTTTAGTTTTTAAAATAATTAACTAATTCCTTGACTAGTGCTACCAAGTACCAATCATATTGCCATCCTTGTGCCACCAATCATCACTAGATAGGTGGTATTGGATTTTTTCAACGTAAGAAAAATATCAAGTTATTGCCAACATGTTTTATAACTGTAAAAAAAAATTGTAATCATTATTTCTAAATCATGTTTTAATTTGAAAAAAAAATCCAAATAATTTTAATTCAAGTATATATATTAAAATAAATAAGAATAATATAACTGATCTCGTGCATTATCATGGGTAATGTTCTATAAGTGCTATCAAATCCGGTTTTATTGGTCACAAAAAATATAAAATTTTATTGCTCATAAGAAGTCTAAAATCCTTTTTGTTTGTGTGTTTTAGAAATATTTTTTTAATTTTTTTTATTTCAAATTAATTTTTTCCGATGAAAAAAAATCAATTATGATAACACTTTTTTCCTATGTCATGCTTGCCCTTGAATAGGATAGAATGAGCCTGATGAAGTTGTTTTGACCTACAAGGCTACAAGCATGCATACTCCTCCCTCCAAAATGGAGAACAATTAAAACGTGTAACGGGTTTGTTTGGCATTACGTTTGAAATTATGTTTCATTAAATTTTAAATTTTTTTTTATTAAAATTAAATGTGGTTTGTATTTTTTGGATCGTTTTGATGTGCTGATGTCAAAAATAATTTTTAAAAAATAAAAAAACATTATTGGCATATATTTCGGCACGAAAAGCTATTTGAAAAACAACCGCAACTACACTCCCAAACACGCTTAGGCATCTAAAATCAAGAAAAGAGAAGCACAACTTAACCATCCACATTTCAGGCCCTTCTGAAAGTGCATTAACGTGATAAAATCAAAGCACAACTTGAGATGTGATCTGCATCACATCAAAGCAAAATCTTTTTAACTAATCTCCAGGCACCGGAAAGCTGGACTTCCATGAAAATGACTGGAAATAAACCTTACATTATTCACACAAAATGCAGAATCACAAGGCAGGAAAGGAAAGCGATAAGGTCACTTGCTGCCTCAAATTCAAAGGGAAACAAATTGAAAGATATATATCCTACTGATACAAATCTTTCCATGGTTCATTGAAAAGACTACTACTACTAACAACAATATTTCATATGGAGGGTTGGTTGAAATTCTCATGGCTTCCACAAGATATGGATTCATGTTTGAAGCACGCCTTCTATCCTCAAAACACTCCTTTCCTTCTTTCTCCATACCAAGATGTTAAGAAACAAATGTAAAACACCATATAACAAGAGAACTTAAGCAGCAAGGAAATTGTTTCCTTTTCCCCTTTACCCACTTGAAAGTATTAATGTCAGCTGTTTCGAGCCGCCCGGTGAGTCTCTGCTCATCCCCTTCTCCATGGGCTGCTATGCGTTCTTTATGCCCCAGACCAAGCTTTTCAATTACTTTCTTCATGACTTCATAGCCTCATTTCTCAGACTTTGTACTGAAAAGGTGAAGAGTCTTCAAGTATGAGACCAAAAATGTTAAGAGTGTATAATAAAGAAGCAGATAAATTAAGCTCCAATCAATGATGCAAAATTTTACTTGCAATTTGTGTGTGCCCCCGCTCAATTGCAAACTCCCTGGCAAAACAGAAGTCCAATTTCTTCTCCAGGAATGTGATCAGAGCTGAAACCATCAAAGTTCCACTTGAGAAGCTTTGAGGGATCACTAACCGGACTAGAAAGTGTTTGTAAATAAAATAAAATAAAACAATTTTATTTAATTTAGAGTTATTAAATATACAACATGAAGTAGAAGAACAAACACAAAACCTTCAGAGCACAAAATGATATACCCTTACTTAGCCCCTCACATCCATTCCAGATCTACCAATGCTGTATAGGAATTAAACAAAAGCATATATTATTTGCCAAGACAACTTATATTCTTATTCTAAAGATTTACCAGAAAAAAGATCTTATCAACTGATAAAGGTAGACATTGTATCTAACATACATGATGAGTTAACACAATAGTATAAAGAGCTAAATTTGAATGGAGAGAAGGAATAAGAATCTAAAGATGGAGAATAGCATAGTACCTGACAGGAGCACTGACGCAGCTGATGGAGAAGATGACTTACTGTCAAGAACACACAAGAAGATCCCTGAAAGGACAAATTCACTGCAGTAGTAGGAAATATTTATGTTACACTGAAGAAAAAGTCGTATGATTAGCTGGCTAAATTCATACAATCTACTGATCATTTCTTCTAGTTGTGGTATGTATAACACACTATAAATTTGAATTATGTCATATCATCAAATTAATGCGAGAATAATGTAACAAGGTATTCATTAATATCATACAAATGAGCTAGGCAAAATAAAATTTAACGGTAACCAGAGGTCTAAGTAGCCATTCATTCATGCAATTTAGATGGTTAGAAAAAGAAAAGAAGGCAATTTAAAAAGAAAATAAATGGGGTGAGAAGCTTACTTTCAAATTCAAAGTACCATGTGAAGTAGTCATCCTTTGAACAATCCAAGTATCATTGGATTTCTTCATGGTTGATTATAATGTTATGGATGTGAGCTATCTTAGGCCAGTCTTTTCCTGTTCCTTTCTCACATCTCTTCTCCAAATTTGGACAGTTATTAATTATCAACTTGCTGAGGTTGTTGAGAGTCTGCACCCCATCTGGAAAAGACACCAAATTAGAGCAACCCCGAATATTCAAGCTTGAAAGGGACGTGAGATATCCAATCTGATCTGGTAAAGAAGTTAATCCCGTGCAATACTGTATGCTTAGAGATCGGAGAGAACTGAGATGTTGGATACTCTCTGGCAGTGAATTCAGCTCTGGACAGTGACTAAGATTCAAATCTTCAAGTGCCGTCAGATGTTCCACTCCCTCAGATAAAGAAGCAAATTGATTACAATAATGAATCGATAAGTGACGAAGAGAAGATAAGCCACACAACCCATTCATTGGCAGAGAGTTTAATCTTCTACAACTCCATATCTCTAAAACCTCCAAAGAAGTGAGGTGCCGAAGACCTTCCTCTGGTAAGCTTTCAAGTTCGTAACAACTCTCAATTCTCAAGCTTTCAAGAGCAGAAAGGGAGGTGATAGAAGTGAAATTCCTAAACGACGTCAATGAAGTGTTGCCTCCCAGGATGGTTAATGTTTTGACGGAGGGTATAATTGGTATTTCGTCCAACAGAGGGCAGGAAGAGATCTCCAATTCGCGAAGGCGAGGGAAACTACATGCATCCCATTGCCCTAACCTCTTCATTGAATAAATAGTCAGCGTCTCCAAAGATGGGAATGGATTTTGCGCTTCTCCATTCACATGGCTGTCAATACACTTCACACCGTCCATTCTATATAATCGAAGATCCTTGAGGAACTGTAGTTTCCCAAATGGTGGAAGTTGTTCACAGTTGTAACAGTCTCTTAGCTCCATCTCCACTAGATTTGGTAGCATCAAGTTCATCATCCAATTTGGAAATCTTGAACCTCCATATTCATCTATTCTCAACTTCTTCAGATTTGAATGAGGTTGAAGCCTATCAAGGACCTCCAAATGCACATTATTTGGTATTGATTGCCCCGAAGGTGAATTGTAATCTCCTTTCAAATTCCAGGATAAAGTCAGTGATAGAAGAGCTGTTTTCAAATTCAAATTCGCACTTCTGGCATCTGTTGAATTCTTAACATTATCAAGATATGTGATTCTAAATTCACCAGCAAGATTATTCAACCTTCCCAGCTCCTCTATGCCACGACCATCCTCCTTACCCACAATGAACATGCAAAGTTTTCGCAGGCAAGTCAACTCTCCCATTCCACAAGGCATAAATCGAAGTGAATAACAATCTCTGATGTCAATATAGACGAGACTTTTCATTTGCTTCATACCTTTTGGTAATTGGATGAGTTTAGCGCAACATCTCAGATTTAGTGTCTGAAGGTTTTGTAGGGAGGTGATTGATTCAGGCAATTTATGGATGGAGGTATAGGAGACATCTAGAAACCTTAGATGTTTCAAATTACAAATTGACTCTGGTAATGTATTTTGATGGTAAATATTTATAACCATGGCTCTTAGATGCTTCTGTTGAGTGAAAAAAAGATCTAAATTATCACTCTCATAATCTCCTGTTTTAGGAAGAATAATTGAGCGCAGAGATGTATGTTTGAAATCCTTGTATTCTGAAGCAAACAGTAGTGATCTCTCGGAAGCACTCACATGACGAACTGTTTTAGGAATTGGCAACTTTGTATCGTTCTCGATCAAATAACATTCTCCATTCATAATGTACTGTGCAAGATCATGGAGAAGATCGTGCATTTTACATGTTATGTTGCCCAGCCCATCATCCTTGACTTCTTGAAAAAAAGACCTCCCAACTAATTCGTGGAAAATCTCTTCACCCCTGTCATGCAAATCTATTTTCCCATTGCCAGAAATGAAGCCATTTGCCATCCATAGAGCTACCACCCGCTCCTTCAGCATGACATAATCTTTAGGGAATATAGAGCAAAATGCAAAGCACTGCTTCACAGATTGCTTTAGATTCATGTAACTCAAACTCAAGGCAGGTAAAATCCAGCTTCCTTCACTCGGCAGATCCCAAATCTCACTCTCTTTGACATTCAACCACTCACGTACAGTTTTCTTCGAGCGCATCAGGCTTCCAAGAGCTCTTATCGCCAAGGGAACCCCGCCACACTTGTTAACTATCGCTACTCCAATCTCTTTCAAGCGACCACGCTCTTCTGCACTTCTCATCCCAAATGCAAGCTGCTCAAATAAAAGCAAGGAATCCTCTGCTGACAATGTTGCCAAATGTTGAACAGGAGTTGTGGCCATTTTATCAGCAGCAGTTCCCAAACGAGTAGTCACAATAACTGCACTTCCTTTAGCTCCACAACTCAATGCGTCTTTCAATTTGCTCCAGTTACCATGGTCATCTTCCCAAACATCATCCAATATGAGCAAAAACTTCTTACCACCTAACTTTTCTTGGAGGCGTCGTAGAAGAGTATCCAACTGTTGAATATTTGGACTAGCGCGTTCAATGGACTCAATGATGGCACTTGTCAATTTTTGAATGCTGAAATCAACAGATACACACACCCAAACCCGCAAATCAAAATGCTCTTCTATTCTTCCATCGTTGTAGACTGATTGAGCAAGTGTTGTTTTACCCAGCCCCCCCATTCCACATATAGCATAAACAGAGAAATCATCGGAACTGGTGAGCAGCATGTTGATCAGATCTTCTTTCTCCTTTCTCCTTCCATAAATTCCTGATTCATTCACAACTGACCCAGTCTGACGCCAAGCAAAACTACGTGCTTCTATCTCCACGGCCCCCTCTCTTAGGTGGAACTTTTGTCTCTCCATGGCAATGGCATCTAATTTTTCTCGAACACTCTTCAATTTATGCACCATTCTTCGTCGAAAAACAAGTGGATTATAATTGATAGAAAAGAAGGGTCGTACTCGATTTTTGAGATCTCTTCGCTGCTGATGCCGCTGAGCTTCATTTGCAAAGTCACTTAGCAAATCATCAGCATCATAAGCTGCATCCTTGAGGTCTCTGAGCCACGCCTTTATAGCCTCACTCGTCCACTGCTTCTCCTCAGCATCTTGAAGCACAGCTCGAATCGTTCTGATCGTGCGGTTGAGATTTTCACGCTCAGTCTCTAGGCTCCCAGCAAGTCCAAGCTCTCGAAGAAATGAGGAATCCAACTTCCCCATGATTGTACACGCGAGAGCAGAAAGAACTGCATCAGCCATAGCTTGTTTTGGAATGGAAAAGAAATGGTTGTAGAGAAGAAGTAGAAAAAGTGCAAGGAAAACGAAAAGCAGAGGAGGTGAGCAAATTAATGGTAAGCAAATACGGAGAAGATAAAACAGGATGAGATGAGAAATGGAAAAGGTGTAAGTGTTTGGTGATGGGCTTTTCTTCTGCTAAGATCCTTGACTAAACAGGATGAGATGAGAAATGGAACATGGCTGTGATTTGAAGGCAACATTTGTCTACTTTAATTGACTTGTTGGTTAGTAAACGTCGTCTTCCCTGCACTCAATTCTTTTCCAGTGGCTGTAAACCTGTACTGTCTAACCAAGCCACCCGCTATCTACGCTATAGTTATCCAACCCAATTCGACAATTTTCCCGGTAAAAAAGTCAAATTTCAAGTTATATAGATTAAACTAAATTAATTTAAAAAAATATTTAAATATTTCATATTTCATATAAAACAATTAAAAAAAAATTATATAAATCTAAATTATATTTAAATAATAAATTTTAAAAAATTATTTCAAAATATTTTTTATTTCACCTTAAAAAAATATTATGTTATCATTTTAAATTAAATATTTAAATTGATTTTTTTTATTTTACATTAAAAAAATATAAATGTTTTTCTTATAAATATAAAATATATACTAAAATTTTTAAATTCTACATTAAAAAAATAAAACATTTATATCCATGAATTGACTTGTTGGTTAAACGTTGTCTTCCCTGCACTCTAAGTCTATTCTTCTCCAATGACTGGGCTATCTAACCAAGCCGCACGCTATCTAATGCTAACCACGAAAACAGATGGTTGTTAACAAATGAAAAGCTGATTTACATGCGTGGACCCCAGTCATTCTTGCGTTACAAACACAGACAACTGAAAGCAGCATTGTGCTGTTTTCAGTGTGGAGAGCTCTACTGTTCACTTAAGTGAACAGTAGAGCTATGCAGATCTCCACTGTGGTTCTATTCACATTAACAGTAGAACATGCCTTTATATTCACGTGAATAGTGGTATATGATTCCGGTCGGACCAGACCCAATCCGATCCAAAACTAAATACATTAAACCGGATCCGACCCTATAAAAAAATTTAAATTAATTTTTTTTATTTTTAATTGATGATGTAATATTTACAGAATTTGATCGCAATCCTAATTTTATTCCTGATTATATTTTACTTGATGTTGTTGCGCAAGAAACCAAGGAAACTGTAGTCCTTATTGAATTTATTTCATACGTGATCGAATTGTAGATAATTTAATTAAACAATAAAAAATATTTTATATAAAGTATTATTTATTTCATGATGTAATAACAATAGTTCAATCTACAATATTTAAATTCAAAACCATCAAAATATATATATATATATATATATATATATATATATATATATATATATATTAACCTCAATTTGAAAAACAATTTTTTAACTAAACACATTAAACTATTTTTTGTTCAACCTCAAATTCAACCACAGTTTTAACCAAACATATGTAAATATCAAACCAACCTCAATTAAAAATATTTTTTATAAAACAACTTTTTTCAAACCACAACCACAAAAGCTACCACAATACCAAACAACATGATAAGTTTATGTTTTTAGTCCTTTTGTAAAAATACCTTTTAATTTATAATATATTAAAATAATAATAATAATAATAATAATAATAATAATAATAATAATAATTATTATTATTATTATTATTATTATTATTATTATTATTATTATTATTATTCATATATTAAAATCATTGAAAACATCTAAAATTTAAATAAATTTGAAGTCTAAAAGTTACTTCAAAAAATTAAACTCCAAACAAACGCATCCTAAAAACAAATTTAAGAATATACATTAATTATTTATTAGATCATATAAAATAAGTTTCATTAATCCATTATATATTTGAAGTTTTTTTTTCTCATCTTAATGTACATTAAGATTACTAGAGGCTATGAAAAAAAACCAGGTTTGTGCCAGCCCATCTTCTAACATGATCGGTTGAAATTTATTAGCATGGATTGAAGCAGTGGTTTTGTTGAAGTGTTTTTTTTGTTTATAAATTAAAATAATTGTTTTTATTTTTAAAAATTATTTTTAATATTTATGTATTAAAATAATCTGAAAATATTTAAAAAATAATTTTAAATAAAAATAATAATTCAAATTATTTTAAGAATATTTTCTTTTGAAACGTCAAATTTAACGGTCTCTAAATTAAAAAGAAAATAGATAAGTAGATGTTCAAGTATATTTTGTATTGTAATATAATGTGTTTTTTAAAAGTATTTTTTTTTGTTGAAAATCTATTAAAATAATTTTATTATAAATGTTTTTATTTTTTATATTAATGGAAATGAAAGATTTTGATGGTGGTTTAAGTGAAATAGTGTGGAGGCTTGCTTTCAACTTTACAGGGGTGAGAAGTTTACTCTCGTATTCAAAGTAGGGATGAGAAAAAAAAACTGAAAAATAAATTAAACTGAAAAATTTTTAAAAAATTAAAAAAATCAAATAGTAAAAAAAAACCGATTAAACCGATTATAATTTTTAAAAAACTGATCGGTTCGGTTTGGTTTCGGTTTTATAAGCCTGAAACCGAAAAAACCAAACTGAACCCAAACCGAAAAAAACCGAGCCAAACCAGAAAAAACTGAGCCAAACCAAAAAAATCAAGTCAAACCGAAAAAACCAAACTGAACCAGAAACAAACCGAGCCAAACCGGTTTTTATTCTAAAAACCAAACCGAAACCGATCAGTTTGAACCAGTTTGTTTTTTTTAATTCGATTTGGTTACTTTTTTTATAAAAACCGAACCGAATAAAAAATGATCATCCCTAATTCAAAGTGTCAAAAGACCGAGCCAAACCGAAAAAACCGAGTCAAACCGATTTGAACCGGTTATTATTCTAAAAAACTGAACAGAAACCGGTCGGTTTGAACTGCTTTTGGTTCAATTTTTTAAAAAATAAAATTTATTTTTTATAAAAACCAAACCAAACTCAAAATAATCATTTCTAATTTAAATTGCCATATGAAGTCGTCATCCTTTGAACAATCCAAGTATCATTAGATTTCTTTATTGTTGATTCGAATGGAAGGGATGTGAGCTATCTTTATTAGAAATGTCCTTTTCTTTTTCTTTTTTCCTCGCACCTCTTCTCCAAATTTGAACAATCCAGAATTTCCATAACTAAGGTAGTATTTGGCATTCTCTGTTTTTTTTTTTCAAGTTAAACTCAAAAGCTGGCTTGGTACAACTTCAAAGCTGTTGCATGCATAACTAAGGTAGTGTTTTACAATGTTGTCAAAAATGTTTTTTTTGACACGACATACGAAATATATAATATAAACTCAGATCGTAAAATTATAAGAAAAATATTTTAACTAATTATATATTGACAATTTCAGTCAAGTAGTAAATAATATAACATAATTAAAATAAAAGGTGAAATAAACAATACAAATATTCAAACACCTTAAAATACACAATTCAAATAAAAATTCATACATGGTTTAAATAACTTAAAAATACAAAAAGAAAAAAAAAGATTGAACAACTATATTTTATTGATAGAGTTTCAGAACATTTTCTAGAGGACAGGTCTTAAAACACACTGCAGGCAACTAGTGAGGTGATACAATATTCTAAGGTATATCACCAACTTCAAAAAAAAATTAACAGAGACCAATACAGTGAACCCGTGACAACAAGAACAAAAACATATAAAATGACATCAATTTAATCTCATGCCACCTCATCTTCCACCCTTTTTATGTTAGTAACAAGTCCTAGAAATAATGTCCAAATATCCCACCAAGCAAGACATGCATTTCAAGTTCTATCTGAGTCTTTGTCGTTTCTCTTTGTAGTTAACAAATGGTTAGTCTAAAACATAGTATTTCACTCTATATAAGTATTCTTATTTTTTATTTTGCTCATTTGATTCCTCATTATCTACCTTATCTTCCCATGGTTTCGATCCTCCGATCATATCTTCCCGGCTTAAAATACAGTATAAGGCTTTTCCATAGCCAAGATCCTCTAATGCTGGTGTTAGTCTGCTAAGATTGAAAATTTGAGATTTGGGCAGCGAGGAAATGAGAGACTGGGGAGTGGGGACTATGTAGTGAAGTGTCAAGGGACTCGGACAGGGAGACAATAAATTTTTTAACTTTTGCGGGTTAAAACTTGAAATCGGTCAAACTCGGTCAAAATCATAAAATTGGTCTGATTTTACCGATTTTAACCGAGTTTGACCGTTTTCGAGTTTTAACCCGATTTGACACGTTATATACATGTTGACTCGTAAAATCGTAAGATTTTAAGAGTCAACTCGCGATTTTAACAACCTTAGTTTTACATTATGTTTTAGAAGTATTTTTGAAAAAAATTGAATTTTATTTTACTTCAAATTAATATGTTTAGATGTTTTCAGATTATTTTGATATGCTGATTTCAAAAATAATTTTTAAAAAATAAAAATATATATATTATTTAGATGTGTTTTGAAATAAAAAATATTTTTTTAAAAATCACTACTACATTTTCAAACACCCTTTAAATAGCTTTAGTGAAATTACATGACACGCTTTTCTTGGAAATAATATTTTTTTAATAACAATTATCATTATTGGGTGCCTTAAAATCGTTGAAGTTGAATGGATTCCAGACCCTAAACATTTTAGGGCTCATTGGGCCCAGAGTATTTTAGACACTCTGAAAAATCAAATCCATTGATACTGGACCCATTTGTAAATTATGGCCTAAATCTCTATCGGGCCTAGTTCGGCTCTTGGAAGTTGAAGTAACAATTTGTCTTCTTGTAAAAACAGATTCCATTCATAGGCGATGACTAGAGACTCTACAATTTCACGAAGAATAAAAAAAAAAAAAAACAATTTCCCACTATTCGAGGCAATAAAAATTCCTCCAGTCAACTATTAAATCTTTTACTATTCAAAGTAACATGAATTCTTAACATAGTTATGAAAGTAAAAAAAAAAAAAAAAAATTTTTTGCTAATTAGTAAATTAAGTAAAAATAATATTTTTTAAAAAAATTATTTTATCAACATTTTTTTATATCGGTTTGATGCATTTAAATATTAGATTTTTTTTTCATATAAAAACACACCCCCAAATTATATACATATAAAATCAATATGCATGAAAAACAGAGCATAATTAAAAATGGGATGTTTAATAAATTGAAACTCCTTTTGAAGCAATTTCTACAACACGTGTTAATACTCCAATAATAATAATAAATAAATAAATAAATAAAAACAGTGCCAATTTTCGCAATGCCGGAGGTCCTATCAAGCACCATTTCTTCGGACTCTGTATGGCAGTGGGTATCCACTCCTTTCCTCCAAATTCAATAAATATTTTTAGACAGTTGTAGGCGAAATTAAAATATGAGTGATTTAAAAATGGATAATAAAGAATTATTATCTAATTTACGGTACGAGTTTTCATTGATTCTATTAAAGAAAAAACACATTACCTCAAAATATTTTATTTATAATAAGTTTTATTGTGCTTATATCTGATCATAAAATTATCTATTGTATTCTTGCTCTGATTTCCTAAATTGTTATGTACATGTTTGATAAAAGCTAATAATTTTAAGGAAATGATTTGGGACGGATTACAAGATTTAATCCTCACTTTAAAAACAAAGATATTAAACCCACAAAAATAATAAATTAAATTTTGAGCTCATTTTTTAAATTATATTCAAAAAGAGTTTAAAAATCATTTTTTTCACTCAATAATTAAACCTTGCGGGGTCATGTTAATCCCGTCTAAATTTCATAATTATATTCCATTAAAAAAGTATGAAGGATTTAATAAAAAAAAGATATAATCAAAAGAAAAACATTTGTGGTAAAATTCTTTTTGAAGAACCAAAGAAAAAATAGATGCAAATAAATTGAAAAAAACAAAAAAAAACAACTTGAGAAGGTTTATTGTTCATATAGACAATACGTCGATCCACCCCAGGATTTTTAATATATAATATAATGTTTTTTCCCCACACGTAATTTGATCAGCATTATTATGATACATATCCAGAAATAATGAATAAAGAAACAATTCAAATATTGTAATATCTTGAAAATCACCCTTTCTTTATCATGAGTTATAAAAAAATTTGCAATGAGATTCGTCCCAAGGACGTTCCAGTCTGTCCCCCACGTCTCAAACTTAATTAGACAAAGCAAACACTAATTAATTATCTTCTTTTATAAAGATTCTCGAAACTCTTTATGGTGGTAAGAACATCTAATTAAATCTTTGATTTAATTTTGAATAATAAATTATAATGAGGTAAGAACATCTGAATATCAAATCTAAAAATATGATTTTTATACTTAATGAATAAT
>Ga0325402_1005091_pt1 | contig 12240 bp, 10 predicted proteins | sample PopdelMetagenome_22_FD_207212 | JGI IMG/M metagenome (GOLD analysis project Ga0325402, IMG submission 207212) | Populus deltoides microbial communities from Bellville, Georgia, United States - Xylem-PdKOR-R3 | ecosystem: Host-associated > Plants > Phyllosphere > Stem > Wood/Secondary xylem...
ACGACATGATTCAGCCTTGGGTTATTCTTCACCACCCATCTATGCATTGTCACCTCCTAGCTTGGCTTTAGTGGTTGATCTCTCTAAGTTCTCTCTTAAGTAGATTTTGAATTCTAACTGGATTTCTCATACTTAGGTTCCACAACAACACTTTATGGTCCTTCATATAAGTAAACCTAGAATAGCAAATACCACTCTTTTTTTTTTTTTGCTTCATGTGTTACTTTACATGAAAAGAAACCTATTAATTTTTAGAACACCAATTGTTATCTGACATGGCATCAATCCATGCAAGAGAAAATCCAGGTTTTACACTCTAATAGTACATGGACTTTAATTGCCTTTCACTAATCTATGAATGTTGTTGGTAGTTGTTGTGTGTATAAAATTAAAATGCAAGCTAATGGTAGTGTTAAGAGATACACAACTCATTTAGTTGTTAAAGGGTTCACTCAATAGGAGAGGATTGATTATTTTGGGACTTTTAATCTAGTAGTTAAGCCAACTATTAAACATTTGGTTTTTATTATTGTTGTTTCTCGAGGTTGGTAAATTAGTTAACTAGATGTTCATAATTCCTTCTTAAATATGATACTTTAAGAAGTGTATATAGAGCACCCATCTAGTTTTGTTCACTCTACTCTTTCTTCCCTTGTTTGTCGTCTTTATAAGTCTTTGTATGGCTTGAAATGATTATTTCTTCTTAAAGCCTATTGATACTCCTGCCTCTTTCTTCTTCTTTTCCTCCTTCTCCTCTTCCTCATCATCTTCTTCTTCTACTACTAATCTGGTCATAGTGTATGGTGCTTTGTACTCTAACTCTATACCTTATAGATGGATTATTAATGCCCTTTAGTATCTTACTTTCACTAAGCTTGATATATATGATGCAATGAATAAGGTTTATCAATTTATACATGCTTTTATTGATGCTTATTGGGCTATTTTTAAACACATCTTGCGTTATCTAAAGGCTATTGTTAATCATAGTTTACACATCACTAGTAGTTTTTCTTTCGCTCTTCATGGCTTTATTGATGTTAATTGAGCTAACAGTGTTGATAATCGTAAGTCTACTTATGGTTATCTTGTTTATTTAGGCAATACTCTTGTTTTCTGAAAGTCTAGAAAGCAAAGAATTGTTATTTATTCTTCTACTAGAGTCAAACACAAGGCTTTAACTGATGGTATTACTAAAATTGTACGAATTCGCTCCATACTTTTAGAACTTCATCTTCCTTTTATTTCTATAGCTATATTATGGTGTGATAATTGAGATCCCATCTATTTATCTATAGATCCTATTTTTCATACTTGTACTAAGCATATTAAGGTTGAGTATCATTTTATTCATGATATGGTTGCTAAAAAGAAGCTCTAAGTTCAATTTATCTCTTCTAAAAATCAACTAGTTGATGTTCTTATTAAATCTCTTCCTTATACAACCTTTGTTCATCTTCGATACAAACAGGAAATGGAGTCTCCACCTTCACCTTGAAAGGTGTATTATAGGAATTACTTTGTATATGTACTTACTATGTATAGTGTTGTGATCTTATGTAGTGTATTGCATCCTATTATACACAACCCTAACTACATAAATATAAAGGATGACTACTAACATTAGTTAAGCCACCTATTATTCACAAAATCTATTTCTCATATTTTCTAACTTGTAGTAAAACAAAAATTAATATTTGGGTATAATATTTATGTTGGATTATATAACCTAATATGTTTACCTTTTGCGATAAGGTCTTTAATTTTCTCCAAATCTTACACTTATAAACCATATTTTTAAGCATGATATTTTTTTCCTTACTGTTAATCATGGTGAGTTATCCATGGAGCCAGCTTAATTTTTTCTTGACTCCTTTGTGTAATAACATTTGCATCCATAAATGCATTTATTGGAAAAGCAACTCCTAAACATTAATAAAAACTAAAAAATTTGAAGGTCATTTTAACTGTTCATATTAACATTAAAAAAATGTATTTTTTCATTATTTTGAATTAGATTTGTGTCTCAGCTTGAGTGGTTAATATGAGTTGAAGTTTAAGGGAGAAAGAGTCTTAGAATATATTCTAGAGGTTGTAATGTGTTGTGTGCAGCACTCCCTTTATGTAATATATATATATATATATATACATATATATATATATATATATATGGATGTAGGGTTGTATATAATACTAACCATGTAGTATACCACACATGATCAGAAACCTATATAAGGTAAATACAAGATAAATATAAATATACATAATAGCATTCCATAACATGCCCCCTCAAGTTGAAGGAGGAGAATCCACATGAAGCTTATACCAAAAATAATTGAAGGACTCATGAGGAAGAGGTTTGGTAAGAACATCAACAAGTTGATCCTGGAAGGAGATGAACCGAATGTCAATTTCCTTTTTATCAATTCGATAACGAACAAAGTGATAATCAACTTCAACATACTTAGTGCGAGCATGAAAGATAGGATTGACAAATAAGTAGGTAGCACCCAAATTATCACACCAAAAGATAGTCATAGGATCAGAGGAAAAATAAAGATCTGACAACAGAGCCTTAATCCATAAAATCTTAGCAGTACCATCCGCAAGAGCCTTATATTCTGCTTCAGTCAATGAACGAGCCACTGTGCGTTGTTTTCCAAACTTCCAAGAAATAGGTGTTCTGCCGAGATATACTAAGTAGCCACCGGTGGATTTTCTGTCATCAAGAAAACCAGCCTAATCAGCATCTGTAAAACCATGTAAGGAAAAAAAGGACCCTCAAGTGATGTGTAGACCATAAGATGTTGTTCATTGAAAGTACCGGATAATTCTTTTGACAAGAGACCAATAGCCATCAGTAGGCGAGTGCATAAATTGACAGACTTTATTTACAGCATAGCAAATATCCAGGCGAGAAAAAGTGAGATACTGCAAAGCATGATATTGAAAGTATATGTTATGAGAGCATAAATCCCACGGCAGTCTTGGTGACTTCAATCTTCAAGAAATAATGCACAGAGCCTAAATCACTGATTTTGAATTCTGAATTCAATAAGGTAATCAAGTGGCGTAGCAAAGTTGAATTATTCCCAGTAAGCAGAAGGTCATCCACATACACAAGCAAGTAAATGAGATCATGGCCATTGGAGTAAATAAACGGAGAGGTATCAGTATTGGAGGCACAAAAACTAAAAGAAATGAGATAATTACTGAGTCTAGTATACCATGCCCGGGGAGCCTATTTTAAACCATAGATAAACTTATGCAGGTGACAAACATGAGATGATAGAGTAGGGTGAGAAAAACTAGGATGTTGCTCCATATACACCTCTTCTTGAAGAATCACATTCAAGAAAGCATTGTGAACATCAAGTTGATGAATAAACCACTCACGAGTCACAACAATAGTAAGTTATAACCTCACAGTTGCAAGCTTAACAATTGGACTGAAAGTCTCGAGGTAGTCCATTCCTTCTTGTTGAGTGAACCCTTTGGCAACAAGATGGGCTTTGAACCTGTCAATACTACCATCCGCTCGCCGCTTGATTTTGTGAGCCAACAACTGCCAACAATATTCATGGAGGAACAATAAGGAACTAGAGTCCATGTGCCATTAGATTGCAAAGCCCGAATCTCATCTTGCATAGCTTGCTGCCATGCCAAAAGTTGAGAAGTGTCTTTGAACGTGAGGGGTTCATGCTCAGGAGAAGCACAACACACGAGAACAGGGGACTAAGCAGGACACATGGGAGCAAAGGACTAAAACACACTAAGATGCGCTTGTTTGGGATAGCGAGGATGAAGTGTTATATGGTGGTTGTGAGAGGAGTTACTTGGCAGAGTTGATGGACTATGAGAAACCTGTTGAAGATCAAAATTAGATAAATCAACTACCAAATTCAAGCTAGGAGAAGAGCCAGAGGAAGGACCCGAGGTGGGACTGCTAGGAGGCCGAGATGAAGACACAATAGTAGAGGAGTCCGCTGACAATGAGATCACCATACCTAGAGAAACAGAGACCATACTTAGAGAGTGATCAGTAGTAGAGTAAAGTGGAGATGAGGTAGAGGGACTGTTACGCACGGGACAATGTGAAGTAGGGGAGGCAACAGCCCTGTAATCAAGCTTTGGAGAAGGTGGCAGAGATGGGGTAGATGGAAAAGGCATAGGTGTAAGAAAAACAGTTAAGGCTGGTAGTGTTGTTTGTAGAGATGGAGAAGTCAAGGATGTTGTCTATTCAGAACATGCAAAGGGAAATGTATTTTCATGAAATTTAACATGTCGTGCAATATACATACGAGATGATGACAAATCAAAAGAGCGATAACCCATATGAGAGGAACTATAGCCAAGAAAAACACATGGGGAAGATCGAAAATCTAATTTATGTCGATTATAGGGGTGAAGCAATGGAAAACATAAACACCCAAAAATACGAAGAAAACTGTAATCAGGGGAAGATTTAAACAGATATTCAAAAGGGGTACAACCATTTAAAATAGCAATAAGCATACGATTTATAAGATAGACAGCCGTTTCAAAAGCATAACTCTCAAATTTTAACGGAGCCTTACACTGACCAAGAAGCGTAAGACCAGCTTCAACAATATGACGATGACGACGCTTAACAGTACCATTTTATTCATGTGTGTGAGGGTAGATTAGATGATGATGAATGCTAATAATTTTAAAATATGTGTTTAACTTTCTATATTCACCACCCCAATTGGTTTGGACGGATTTAATTTTGGTGGTGAATTGTGGTTTAACAAGAGCTTGAAATTGAAGAAAAATTTTAAACACATCATATTTGGCTGCTAAAGGAAAGAACCAGATATACTTTGTATAGGCATTCATAAAAATCACAAAATATCGTTAACCATCAGTCGATAACATAAGAGAATGTCCCCAAACATCACTGAAAACAAGCTCAAGAGGAGCATAAGTTTTATGACCAGTAAGGCCTAATGACAGACGCAATGCTTTTTCTAAAGGACAAGATGAACAATTAAAATTAAAAACTCTTGAAGTACATGTAACTTTATTATTTGATACTAGAGACCCTAAAATATAAGAGTTAGGATGCCCAAGGCGACGATGCCAAACATCAGCAGTGGAGGACACAGACGTAGACAGGAAAGCTTGAGGTACGGACATTGCAGATGACTTGATAAGATATATAGACCATCGCTACTCTAACCGAAAATGAGCACCTCCTTGGTTATTAGATCCTTAACATAAAACATAGATAAATGAAATTCAAAAAATACATTCTTCTCAATGTAAATTTTTTTAACAAACAATAACGGTTTTTTAATATGTGGGATATGAACAACATTGGATAGGATAAAAGTGTGTTTGGGAGTATAGAGTTTAGATTGAGCAATATATGATATAACAAGTCCTTTACCATCACCGACATGTAACTGATCACTGCCAAGATAGGGCTCTGAACTTGTCATACTAGCGAGGTCCGGTGTCACATGCTGATTAGCACCCGTATCAAGAAACCAATCTGCAGAGGAGAGCTGAGGATTCTGAAATGCCAAGTTAACAATAGCTCGTGAATGCTGTGAAGTAAATTGAGAACAATATTTGGTAGAATGCCCAAAACCATAACACAATTGACATTTGACATTTTAAACGTTGTTGTTGTAGTTAGAAACTCCACGAGAATGCTATTGCCAACCAGTCACAGACTCACGGGAACCCTGCTGAAAACTAGACCCAGACATCTGATGCCAACCAGATCCAGAGGCACCATGGTTACCACCATGGTAGCTTTTTCATCCACCTTGGTGTCACCTATGCCCACGGTAGGAATGGCCAAAAGGACCACCAAAACCACCACGATGAACTAAGAATGTTGAAGCCGTGGGATGTGAAGGTGCAGGCAGCAGAGGCATTGTCATAAGAGAGCTAATAGTGGATTGAAGGGAGCTCTTATTGAGGTATTCATGAGTGAGCAAGTAACTGTGAAGATTAGAGTATGACAAGGGGTCTGCCCATGTAGACAAACTGGTCACTAAGTCTTTCAAATCACTGCGTAAACCCCAAAATATATAAAGATTAAAATTCTCTAAGGAAATAGGCCAACTAGCAGCAGCCAACTCATCAAAGAGGACCTTGGCTCGCTGCAGATAAGCGCTAACTGAATCATCCCCCAAATGCAAATCCTGAAAAGAACCATGTAATTGCATAATCCTTGAATGTGACGGTGAGGCAAAGGATTTTTCAAGTGTCTGCCAAATGCTATGAAATGTGTTACAGTCAACCACAAGATGTATAATTTCTGTAGATAAAGAGGAGAGGAGAGCACTCATAATTAATTGGTCTTGTTACTTCCATGAAAGAAAGAATGGATTGATACCAGGAGTTGATGTATCGGTGGTAGTAATATAGAGTGCAGGAAAAGGATAGTACCTATCAACAAAAGCATACACACCCTGACCTAATAAATATGGTTTCATTTGCATTCTCCAGTAGGTAATTATTGTTGGTTAGTTTCAAGGAGATAACCTAATGAGTATTTGAGAGAGGAACTACCACAGCACCATGAAGATGTGTGTTGGGAACAATTGACGCTGTAGAGGGGAGTACAGAAAGTGCCGAAACAATCGTTGCAGAGGAAGATATTGCTGCCATTATTAGAGGGAAACTACATCCAAGAGAATGAACAGGTGATGACACAAAAAATCCAGGTGGAGGTGCCATTGAAAAACCTGACGCGGGTTGCATAATTGAAGAATAAGCAGGGAACAGGAAGTGATGCGGCTAGTGTGTTTGCTGTAAGAAGAGGAGAGGATTGAGTTGCGGTAGGGTCCATAAGGAGAAGAGGGAGGCACCGATTATAGATGGAAGCCCTTTTGAAAGTATAATGCTCTGATACCAAGTTGAAGTTTAAAGGAGAAGGAGTCTTAGAATATATTTTGGAAGTTGTAATGTGTTGTGTGCAGCACCCCCTTTATATATATATATATATATATATGGATGTAGGGTTGTACATAATACTAACCATCTGGTATACTACACATGATCAAAAATCTATATAAGGTAAATACAAGATAAGTATAAATATACATAATAACATTTCATAATAATGTGCAACGCAATTCAGAGGTTGCAAGATCGAGTTGAGGGAGGTGTGCTTCATTTTCTTTGCAGCAAGTACAAACACCTATCATTTATGCTTTCTTTTTCAAAAAAAAAAATAGGCCAAGCTCACGCACACTTAGCCTATTACTAGCAAGCCAATCATTGGGCTAACCTTTTCCTTTGTTTTTTTTTATTTTCTTTGGGTTTTTTTTTACCCTCATAAAAAAACATTTAACAGATTCACTTACTCTTCGGTTTTAACATGATTTTTAAATACTATTATAATTTTTTATTTGAATTTTAATATTATTTTCAATTATTATATATAAAAATAATAATACTAATAATAAATTATTCATAAAAATCTAATTCAAAGTGTTTTTTTATTCCTAAAAATTTCAAAAATATGTTTAACATAATTTTATAACATTTATGATTTATTTTTAGTTTCTAAAATATTAACATACTATTTTGATTTTAAAAAAAAAATTTCATAAACAATCATAAAATATTTTTCTTTTAAGAGAACCAATGATTACAGTTAAAAACATTATATTAGCTAAAATATGTATCTTAAATAAGTATATTGAAAGAAAATAAAATTCAAAAATATTATATAACAAGTTTAATAATAATATCAAATAATTTTATAATTAATTTTTACGTCTATAAAAATTTTGATCCCCGCGGAAAAACGTGGGTCTATAAACTAGTTCTTTTACTATATCTCATGTGCACGAGACAGGATTAAATATTAAATCAAACACATAAATGGAGTACTGATTTGAAAATGAAATTTGTGAGGCTGCTGCTGCTGCATCGTTTAGCTAATTGTGGAGAAAAACACGACAAAAACTTGAAAACCATGCTTATTAGCTTACAAGCAATCAAAATTGACATCCAGGCTTAAAGGATCAAATATTAGATCCTATGTCTACATCTTTGGAGACCATACATGGATCGATCTTCCTCTTCTTTTCCCCCCCACTAACTTCATCAATATACCTTGTCTTTTAGTCTCAGAACCATTAACTAGCTACTACCTCCACCGGAAAATTACATCCCGGCCATTACCTCGAATGGAAATAACTCGATAGAAAATCAAAGCTCCTATAACTTTTATTTTATTGTATTTTAACTGGAAAACTCAATAGATATATATCATGTTGCATGCACATAAGAGGGACAGTTCTTCCTCGATTACCTATTTATTCCTTTAGAGTTTTGATAAAGAAGTTTTAGAAAATAATCCAAGTTTTAACGGATGGAGGATCGTGGCTAATAACGAATTGGGTGAGGTAGTGTTATTTTGAAGGGAAAAAAAGGACCCACTTAATATTCAGGAAGGAAAAAAGGTAGCTGATCCTTCTCCCTTGCAGTGGATGACAGAGTTAGAAAATCTGCCTATGCTTTTGACTTCGCCATCTTTACCCTCTTGTTTGATTTTTCCCATCTCAAGTGGGAACAAGCTTGTAGAAACTGGAGCCACTTCCTTCTTTACTTTCTTCATCTCTCTTTATATGAATATAATGATCACGGTCTTTTGTGCACATATTTATATCTTAGTTTCTCTTTGAAAATCTATCTAATTTGATTCTCTTTAATAATAAAAAGAAAAAACAAAGAGAAATCTTATTCCTTGATGTAAACCCCCGCACCATTCATTAAAAAAGTTTCTTTTTTTTTTAGAATTACAGGAATAAGCCATTAGCAATGGCTCGATTAGTACCCAGATGAGTTGTTTCATACACAGGCAATTCTTCTCTATACCTCTCTATTCCAACAACAGAAAGATTATCTAATTCAAACAAATCAGAACTTGCACAACTTGCTATATCATCATCGTCATCAGATTCTTCTTCCTCTTCCTCACTACATACTTGATGAGTATTGTCATTGCAAAGATCAGTACTCATATGATCAAACTGCTCTTCCTTCTTCTTCTGATAGTTCTTTAAGAGATCCCTTGCAACTTCCTCGATTCGGCGATTTTCATTCATGACATGCAACTTAAGCTCTTCATCACTTGTGGGAACGTTGTTTCTTGTAGCAGTTGTAACTGCAGCTGCCACTAAAGTACTACCCATCTCTTGACGATCACTTCCATATAGACTTTTATGCCCACAAGGCCTACAATCTTCATCAACAATCACACTAACAGGATAGAACCTCACTGACCTTTTGGCTCCATTGTTGCTACTCAATTTCCCACCTCTTGAAGAAGGGGTTTTGCTCAAGCAAGACCTTGAAAATGAAGAGGCTGAAGAGCATGTAGATGCTTGCTCGGACTTTAACTTCCGCTCTTCGTAACTTCCACCCGGCGTCGTAATCTTGGCCTTCTTTGCATTGCCTGTAGTGAAAAGAGAGTTAAGAAAGCTCGCAAGCCTGCGGCCAGGCGATATAGGCTGCTTGACCTTCTTGAGATCACCATAAATCTTTAAGGCCTTTGATTTTGTCTTGACAAAACTGCCTTCAGGTTTTGCCTTCTGGTTTGGTGCGTAATTCCTCTCATGATGCTGAAACGTATCGGTTTGATGAAGATCTTCACGTCTTTGGTATTTCTCTGGCCTAGCAGAAATGCTGGTTCTGACAGGCTTAGGCCTTTGCATGGTGTAACTAGTTGTTGATGATCTTGATGAGTTGACACCATAAATTGATTCGGATTCTGAAGATGAAAAAACACCACCACAGCTAGATTCTGAGGAACTCGAGCTTGAATTTAACAGCACAGAATCTAAATCTTTTCGAGATTTCTTGTCGAAATCAGCCATGGATTTTCTCCTAACGGAGACCTTCTCATGGCTAACTTTCTTCTCCATCCACTTCTCTATCATGCATGCTCTTTGCAAACTTGTCATTTCTTCACCTTTAAAGCCATGATTGATCTCATGTTTCTTTCTCATGGTTTCTCTGTAGAAAATCAGCTTCTCTTCTTCTCCTTTGCCATTGCCAGACTCATCTATGGAACGGTAGATAACATCAAGAAGAGTAGAGGAGAAAGATGGGTTCTGCCTTTGGTGTCTATACCTATCATCTCTTAGTGGTTTCTCCCATCTATCCATGTTATATCTTTATAGAGAATGTTGTTTGAAGTACAGTAGTACCACACAAGAAATAGTAGCAAATTGAATGATATTGTTTTATCTTTGCTGTCTGCTTCAAATAGTGCTAAAAGCTGGGGGAGAGAGGTAAAGAAAGTAAAGGAGATGATAATGGAAGCCAGAATGATTATGTGAAAGAGAAAACCAAGACAAAACAGACTGGAACTCTGGTCCTTTTGCTCTCTCACTATGAGAAATATAAAAGACAAACGAACAAAGCAGACATATTCATTGTTGTATGCTCGATGGCTTAAAGAGAGAAGAGAGTAGAGAGTAGAGAGAGAGAGAGAGTAATGAAAGCCAAAAGCCACGCCTATGAAGGAGGAGGATAGGAGGAGATGATTGAGATTTGGTTGCAGAGAGTTTCTGTGCTTTCTTTTCTTTCTCATGCTCTTATAAGGCCACGCACACTCTCTCTCTTCCAGGTGGGGCCAATGCTTGGTTGGAAGTGGTGACGTGGAATATCAATTATTAATTAACGAGATAGCAAGAAATTAATTACGATTGTAATTACTACAACACTTTTGTTTACTGTGTGTCTACACTTTGTTTCTTCTCACATGAAGTGACATAAGATCCTTGCTTTGCTTTTTTCTTGCATTTGCTAGAAAGAAAAGAAAGGGGATTAACTTCTTAATGTGCGTGATTAGGCATACATGTTCTTCTTTTAATTTTTATTACATAAGCTTAAACCGTTGGAGCATTCTTTTTTAAACAACTTGAATTATTTTCTTTTTTTCTCTTCAATAAAGGAAAGAGATTTTCCACTCATGGGGATGAGAAATTATAAATAAATAAAAAAATTAAAACTCCTAGTGATATTATCATGTAGGGGTGATCATTTTCGGTTCGGTTCGGTTTTTATCAAAAAAAGTAACAAATAGAAATTTTTTTAAAAAAAACCGAAACCGGGTCAAACCAACCGGTTTCGGTTCGGTTAAGTTCGGTTTTTAGGGAAAAAATCGGTTCAAACCGGTTTGGCTCACCCCTAATACCATACATCAAGACATGGATTACTATTTATTATAATAATATAATTATGAATTTACTCTTAAAAAAGACAATGAAGTAAGCTTTTGGGGTAAGTTTGTCTTTCTACCATTATACAATTGTCTTTACATATTATATAAGGTTATATTTGTCATTTTCAATTTTTATGCACCGTAAAACTATTACTTTAGCTTTGAAAAAAAAAAAAAAAACTCTTATGCTTTTTGCCTCAAAAGTGTTTTTGTCCTTTTATTTTTTTATATATAGCTAAATTACTTTGATGTCTTTTAAGACAAAAACAATATAACTCTCTCATAACAGTATTTTGGTAATTTTATATTGGTTTTGTTATAGATTTTGAGGTTGTTCAAAGGTATTGTTGTAATTGACATATATTAAATATTATTTTTTAAAAAGAATTGTTAGTGCTTGCAATGCATGTGTCATTGTGTGAGCAGCCCCAACGCTATTCAAACTACGCATAAAGGGTCTTTTGACTACCAAATATGGCCTTCTAGGGAGGTATTTAGAAGATCTCAAGGCTCTCTACATGGTGGTATGACGCGTGTATCAAAAGTGCTGTTAGTTTGGCTCTAGAGACCTTTTTTTTCCCTTCTCTCTCTCAACCTTGAATTTGCGGAACTCATGCAAACTTTCAGAGTAGTCCCTTCAATTTCTTTTTCTTTCACATTTAGTTCCTATCCTTTTGATAACTATTTTTATATTTTAAAATAAGCTATGAAATTACAAGTGTTTTCCAATTTCACCTCCTATTATTTTTTTAATATATAAATAATCTAAGAAATTAGAAAAAAAAAATCAATCTCACCCCATATCATTTTTAAATATACAGATAATCTATCAAATTATTAATATTTTTTAATTTCATCCCCTATAATTCATTTATCTTTCAAATTCGGTCCTCATTCTTTTAGTTGCTATTTATTTTGTTTAGGATCATTTTTTTAATTGTTTTTCTTTTTTACAAATTTCATCCTACTTGGGTGTTTTTCTATCAAATTTTATCTCCATTATTTTTATTGTTTTTTTT
>Ga0325402_1005092_pt1 | contig 12239 bp, 5 predicted proteins | sample PopdelMetagenome_22_FD_207212 | JGI IMG/M metagenome (GOLD analysis project Ga0325402, IMG submission 207212) | Populus deltoides microbial communities from Bellville, Georgia, United States - Xylem-PdKOR-R3 | ecosystem: Host-associated > Plants > Phyllosphere > Stem > Wood/Secondary xylem...
ATTAGTATATTTGCAATCAATGTGTAAAAGAAATTTTTGATGTAGTAAATCGCTTTGAAGTTGTATAATGCATAACATAATAGAAAGAATTTCTTTTTAATAGTAGAGTAATTCTTTTGACAATCATTCTAATATACATATGTAAATTAAAGAATTTGTTCTTTGTCTTCCTGAACTTGTTTGAGGATACCCCTATATCCTAGCTCATAAGCATATGTCTTAACTATTTTGGGAGTTAAGGGATTGGCAATGTATAGGCAAGGAATCTCTTTGACCTATTTTTTAATTTGTCGAACAATTTCAACATGTTCATCAAACCAAGAAACAAGGTTTTTTCTTAGTCTATCATGTAAGGGTTTTGTTATTCTACTTAGATTGGGATAAAAGTCAAGAACATAATTAAGACTTCCTAAAAATATTTGTAGTTGAGTTTTATTTAGGATTTTGTTAGGAAATTTATTGGCAAAAGTAAAGGATCTCTCTATAGGTGTGATAGTTCCTTTAGAGATATAGTGACCAAGAAATCGAACACGAGTTTGAAAAAGAGAAATTTTTGTTTTTGAAACAACTAAATCATTTTTCTTTACAATATAAAAGAATATTTGTAAATGTTTGAAATTTTGTTTTATAGAATATGAGAAGATAAAGAATATCATCAATGTATACGGTGCAAAATTTTGAATATGCATTGAAAATATCATTCATGATTTTTTGAAATTTAGAAGGAGCATTTTTTTTAATCCGAATGGCATGACATTCCACTCATATTGTCCAAATGGAACTACAAATGCAATTTTTAACGATCTTTTAGGTGAATTTGAATTTACCAAAATCCTGACTTCATATCAAACTTAAAAAATATAAATAAATAATGTAATTTTTGTAATAAATCTTTTTTATTTGGAATTACATATGTAATCCATTTTAAAGCCTTGTTCAGATGTTTATAATTTATGAAGCCTCGGTGTGCCTCATTCAATCTCATAATTTTTGTTAACATAAAAAGCTGCACATGACCAAGGTGATCTAGACTTCTGTATAAGGTCTTTAAATTCTAAGTCTTTGATCTCAATATGACAATGTTGTTCTAATTCAGCATTCATTTGAATAGGCGTTGTTCTAGTAGGAATTTGTTCTTTATTAAAATTATCATCATAAGAAAGATCAATAACTAGTTGTTTTCTCTTTCAAATGGCATTTGATAAATTAGAGCCAATTTCTTTTTCTATCTTGCTTTGAAATTCTGCAATTCTTTTTTGTAAAATAGAATTTTGTAATTGCTTAATTGTTTTTATAAAAAGACAACTTTTCTATGATGTATAAGATGAGTTTGTTTTCCTTGGATTAATGCATTGATGTAATGAGTATGAATGAAACATGCTTTGATTAAATTTAAATTCCTAGTCTTTGTCTTTTTCTAGGAAAGGAAAAAAAAGTTTAAAACCATTAATTTTTTAAATAATAATTAGTACTTAAAAGTGCATTTTCATTAAGGTTTTATATTATCATATTGCACTTAAAGTATCATTAAATTCCCTAACTTGAGCATGTTTTATAATAACAAGTCTGATAACTAGAGCTGTAGAACGTGGATTTAGGTCTGGTTTATATGGATGGAAAGCTAAGACATAGGCCTACAACTTTCATGAGAGTCTAAGATTCAAAACGGTCGTTTTCAAGTTCAAATTGTAGCAACAAAAGAGAAGTTGGAATTTGTCCTGCAGCCCAGACATTATTCAGTGTTCAGCCCATATCTCGAGTTCTAGAAATCCAAATGAGCTCATTTTTGTTTTGTTGGAAAGCAGAGACAAATTCCAGAACTTTCATGAAGATTATCTATTCAAATTATGATGTTAGCTATGACATTTTGTTCAGACAAGAAGATAATGGTTGTCACTGAGTAAAGAGGTGGCCGCCCACTCAATAATTAGTAATTAAATCAATAGTTTCAAATTTTAGCCTATAAAAGAAGGCATTTGCCATACATTTAGACATCTTGGTGTTCAAATCAAGATCATTCTCTCTCTTTGTATTTTGTAACGTTCAAGTTTTATTTTATTTTATATTAATCTCTTATTTATGTCTTTCATTTCCTTTACTATTCTTAGTTAACTTATATCATGTTTATGTTCTTATATTGTTTATTTATGTTTTTCTTCTTCATGATGTTTAGCTAAGTTAATATTGTCGAGGTGAAAAGGGTACACTAATGGTGTAAGAATAAATATAATATAAACTCAACATGGACTTTAATGTTTGATACTAACATGTTTTGTATTTGTTATCTTACTCACTCTTAATACCTTGCTTGTTAAATGGTTAATCTAGATTTGTGTTGAACAACCCTTGGCACAACAAATACTTAGCACTTTGATAGCCTACTGTATGTTATAATCAATATTTGTGCTATAAAAGGAATTTGATTTATTGTAACATAAGTTATCACAATGAATACCTGACCACATTTACAAGTATTGGCATTACTCAAATAAGATGATTAATATAATCATGTTAATAATTTATAACCCGATTGAAACCTCCTTTGTATGTGGTTTCCAGTTGAGTAATAAAAAGAGTTTATACTATACCTATTTGAAATACCATTAGTGGATCCTCTAACATTGACAACTGTTTTATCATTGTTTAATCCTTACATTAATATCACATCTCAAAAGTTCTATTCAACTCCTTTTCATTTCTTGTTTATAATTTTATATAGTTCACCTCCCTATGGTTCGACCCCAGTTTTGTCAGGTTATTTATTACTTCGACACTCCTGCACTTGGGATAAAACATCAATCTTTTTATCGTGTCAAATAACATTTTCATGATTAATTTTGTAAGGAGTAATCATGTCAATAAAAAGAGTTCCAAGAATAATAGCATAATTAATATCAATAGTAACGACAAAGAAATTTTTGAGATAAAGCCCGTTATTAAAAATTGATGCTTGAGTTTTATATTTAATATCTAATTTAGTATTATTTGCTGCAAAAACATTTTCAAAAGTGTTTTGTAAAAACCATTTTGGAAATATTCCTTCATTAATACAATTCAGATTTGCACCTATATCGAATAAGGCAGTTATGTCTATTTTAAAATCATTTGAAAAAATTAATGTAATTTTGATGATATATTTTTTTAAAGTGATTTGAGTTAAAACATGCAGAAAATCTTTAGGAACATGTTTAATGTTTGATAATGCATGATTCTCTAGGGTTTGGTCTTCTATTTCTGGTTTAGAATCAGAATAATTTTCTAATTTTGAGAGAAAGTGTTGTAAAATAGAAATCTTTTTGTTGAGCTTGTTTGAGGTTTTATAGTTCAATCTTAAAGGGTTTTTTTTTTCAGATTATAGATTTGGGATAGTAATAAGAGGTTTGAATTTCTTTTTTTCATTGAGAATTTTGGTAAGGTCATAAGTGTTTATACTGGTTGATGGCAATAAAGCTATGGTGTTTCTAAATTATTGAAAGAACTTAGGAGTTTGTCTAGGTGGGTTTTTTATAGTTGAGGGTCATCATGTGTTTTTATAGCTTCAAGAATAAACTCTTAATCTTAGGTTAGAACATGTATTTGTTTTGAAGTGTTGTGGTTTGATGTTTCTAAGTAAGAATTGGAAGTTACTAACTCATCTATTTAGAAAAGTTCTTCAGAAGGGTTCGATGGGTTAGATTCAGTATCATATGCCTTAATCAAAAGGTTTTGGATATGGTGAATGACTTTCTCTTCTAAATATAGTTCATTTAATTTTGTATTGATTCGACAGAATCTAGAGGTATGGCCTTTCTGGCCATATTTGTAACATGTAATGTTTTTTTGGTCAAATTTTGGTTTGGGTTTTTATTTTGAATGAAAAGGTTTTGTTGGCTTTTTAGTAGTCTTTTTATAGTAAGGCTTAGTTTTGGTATAAAGATGTTTTTTATATATATTTATGGGCTATTCTTTTGTGATGTGGCTTATTTGGCTTTGAGGTAATAAGCTTGGAGTATGAACCATTACAGGTTAGCCTTGGTAGGGACAAATCAAACTATTGACAAAAATTACCTAGTTCTTATTGAGTTCTTCTCATCTCCCATTTGAGGTGTCTTTGAAGTTTAAAATCTTAACAAGCTCTCCATATATTAACTAGTCATAAGAGACTGTTTTGAAAACAAAAGTATTTTTAATTTTGTTTCTGACTCTTTCTCCTAGAAGCGTTGGCAATCTAGCAAGGAATTTTTCTTTCTAGAAAGGTTGGTTTGAATCTTCTCGGAGCATGACACGAGAGAGGAAAGTGTTTTTGTACCATTAGAAGCCACTGAGTTTTTTACATCTAAGGTTGGAAATGAGTTCAACATTTTTGTCTTTGAGATGGAAATGATCTCCTAAAAAATATAGAGAAATGGTTAAAATAAGGGTTGAGATTGCATCTTAGATGGTGTTTCTGTCAGAGTTAAGAATGAGTATTTGGTCTTTATTCATTCGGATAAAGTTAAGGATCTCAAGGTGTTGGGTTTTATAGCATAAAAAGAACATTAATATTTTACCTTAGAAACCCTTAACTCTAACTTTCACTTTTTCTTTCCTTTTCTTCTTCCTCCTTCCTCCTTTTTATTTCTTCCCCTCTTCCTCTCTTATTGTCCTCTCTCAAAGAATCATGTTCTTAGTTTTTTTACTTCCTATTTATATATCAAAACATATGAAAATACCCAAAATACCCATCAATTATTTATACCCTTAACAATGCATAAAAAGGCACCATTAACTTTTCAAATCCATTTTATTTTTATTTTTATTTTTATTTTGGGTTATTATAGTTGTTAGAGGTCAGATAATTGGTGACTTATAGTTTATGACAACCTAAACTTGAAAAGTTGATAAAATCTCAAAAGAAGAAATAATCTTAAGGTAATATTTGTTCAAACCCTAAATGACTTTAGATTGTCTAATGGGATTTTTGGCAACTCCCTAAAAAAATTTAAATTACTATTTATACTATATTTATATGTTTTTAGAGACCCAACATAATCACGTAGAGGAAATTGAATGGCTCCCCAAAGCTAGATTTATTAGGTCAATAAGATATATTGGATAGATGTCAAACATAGTCCCTATATTAAAAAAGAATGGCAAATTAAAGGTGTCACACCTAACATCGCGACATTATGGAAACCCATCCTCTTTCCTAAAAGAGAAAAGGGTATTTATTTTTAAAGGGAGAAATTTTTAAAAGTTGTGTTAAATATAAATGAGTCACCATCTAGTATTATGATCACCAGGAACCCTTATTGGTCTTTTAGAGTTTTGAAGTAAGAAACTGATTATGCTAAAGAAAAGATGTCATCATCCTAAAACATCTCACTTGAGGTAAACTGCATTGTTATTTGTCTTTTATTTCTAGTGGTCTATTGTGCCTAATATACTAGTGATCTATCTACATTTGTAAAAAAGAAAGAAATAAATCTACTACAATGAGTTAAATTCTAGGTGGATGGTTTAAGTCTATCCATGTTAAGGTTTAAGATATTTTGTCATTCCTAATAGCTTAGTGAATTGACATATATGTGACCATTTACTCTTAATCATAACATGTGACCTATTATGGTCTATCAAGCCATGTCAATAAATAATTAGGTCGGTCTTTATTGGACTCATTGAACCCAACCCAAATCCTATTAAGAATTGTCACTAAACACTTTGTTTATGCAATAGTGGCCCATGAATAATGGCTGGATAAAGTCCATTTATCTTATAACACCAAGTATCACTTATATTTTTCTGAATGAAGTTCTATACCTTAGCATTAAATATCCAAGCAATGTCCTATTATATGTTCAGCTACTTGGAACTAGGATCTAGTAGCATGAATGTTCTTTTTTGGACTTGGTTTGAACAATGATCTCTATGGATTCATTTTCCTTAAGATGTGTTGCTAATATTAGCAATCACCTTAATATTTCAATTATTAATTGTTGCCCTGAATCAATATTGTATACACTAATTGGTAAGACTTGTTAATGATGCATATTTATAGTAAGTGGACAACTTTATTTGATCATCAAAGTTCTTATATTTATCCTTATTATTGGTATGCATTTTGAAATGTAGCTTACTAAAGGTTTTAATAGTCTTAATTGGAATATGGGCACTATTAATGAATAATGAACTCAAAAGGCTTAGCAATTTTACGAACACATTATTTATTTATAAACAAAAAAAAGTGTTACTCCTCATTGGTGTACAAGGTAATGTGGCTTATTGTAAGTCTAATTTCCCCAAATACTATAAATAAATAACAAATCAAAAACTTAATTTTGATATAAAGAAAAGAAAGTATTTCTCTCATCTTGTTTGAAAACATAGGGAATGAGGTGTTAATCTTTATTAATATCAAAGGTAATAGCTTGTTATAAGTTCATTATCCAAAACACTACGAGTGAATAACAAAAGAAAAATCATAATTTTTATATGATTTGAAAGGAAAGAAAAGGTTTTTTTTTTAGATGATGGGAATTTCGACCTATGTGAACATTTTTTAATATAGGTCAAACCAATAGGCATTATAAACTTGTTCTAAAGCTCAAATACTTGTGTGATTTTATTTTAATTTTTTTTGTTGAAAACTGATAAAGAGCTTACCTACTCCCTAGGCAGTCTCAAAATTAGAATCAAGATGCAATTAAGCAATAACAATGTAAGATATGATTAAGAACATGTCACTCACAAGAAGAAATCTAGTATGGTCTTGACCAAATGCAAGAAAAAAAATGAAAACTAGATAGATTTTAAAACAAACAAGGAGGTTAGATAGGTCTATTGAAAGACCTACTTTGACTTGGGTTTGATTCTACTAACTCAAAAAACAAAAATAGAGACTTTTTTAAGATTATAATGTATATTCTAAACATAGTTGGCAACAACAAAAGAATGAACCATACAATCACTAATAAATTAGCAACCATACTAGGAAACATATAAGGCTACCATGCTCGCATAACAACATTAGATTAAGAAAAAAAAAACCCAAGTTAACCCAACATACACATGTCCTAAATAAGAGAAAGTGTTAAGCTTTCAATATAACATAAACAAGAGTGAGCATGCAAACCCCTACTAGCTTAACTTCAGGCTGTGAATTTTCTTTTAGGTTCCCCAAGGATAAGTCTCATCAACAACTGATCATCAAAACTTCCCACAAAAAAGGCATACAAAATGAGTTCCAATAACAACGGATTCATTACCAAACAAAATTAGTTTTCCATGTACTTATAGCCATACACACATTTTCATAAACATTAAACAAGCATTAAAAACTTAAATAAAATAAGAAAAACAAAAAAATATACAAAAATTGAAAGATTAATGAATGGCTAGAATGGACAGTGGGTTATCCACCCAGGATTCCTAAAAGCCCTAGATTTCCCAGACTTGAGTACTGAGAATCCTCTCAATTCTCTTGTTTGGAATCCTAAAAACCTAATCTTTTCAATCTCAATCTCTACCTTAAATTTTCCTTTAGCTAATCCTTTTTATTCTTCTTACCATTTATCTCTATATATTTATGTCGTCAATCTCCTCTTTCTCTTACCGTTACTCCTTTTTTAAAACCATAAACCAACACATTTATAGAGGGAAGGGAAACCAACTTAGGCTCAAGACCTAAAAAAAAACATTAATCCTAAGATTGCAAATATGCCATTTAAACCTTTAATAAAAAACAAAAAAACAAAATAAAGGATGTACCTAGTTGATAGGCCAGTACGAGAGAAAAATGCTCTCTTACAGAAATTACCACGACAACCATTGAGGATTAAAAAAAGGAACATCAAGGCCTTTATATCTACTTTGAGAATAAAAATTACCTCAAACAACACATCAAAAAACAAAACAAAGGATATACCCAATTGACAGGCCAGTACGAGAGAAAAATGCTCTCTTATAGAAATCACCAGGACAACCATTGAGGATTAAAAAAAAGAACATCAAGACCTTTATATCTACTTTAAGAATAAAAACTACCTCAAACTCAAACAACACATTAAAAAACATGAAGGATAGACACAAAAATCAATCGAAATAGTGCCTAAACTAAGCCAACCAATATTGGTGATGAGGATTAGGCCGAGAGCAAAATGACAAAGCAACTAAGGTTTCTAAGTTTTGGCCTTTGAAGAACAAGACAAAGAGTCATTAAGGATATATATAGAAATCACAAAACCACAACGTTTAATGAGGTAAAATTTCAAATTGTTCCCTAAATGTCAACACCTTTTTATTTTAATACCCTCAAAGTTTTAATTATACAATTTAATTATACAATTGAGTATAAAAATCAAACCAAACAAATAAACTTATTTAATTGGGTCCTTAGAAAAAAATAAGAATCCCTTCAACTTCTTTTATTTTTAAAATGGTCCCTGGATTTGGAAAACTTTTCGATTAAAGCTAAAATTTTCTATAAAATTAGAAATTTATTCAATTAAATCCCTGACTGAATTAATAAGATCTCCTAAATTATGTAAATTTGATAATTTTTGTCCTTGGTCCTTTAATTCTCTCAATTACAACTAGTTTTCTTCAATTACACCATTTGTGTGTCTTTTAAACTTTTGTCGTGTCTAATTAGAATATGAGAAATTTTGATTAGCTTGATTTAAAAAATATTTTTTATTTTATAATATAACATGTTTTGTATTCGAATTTATTTTATAGCAATATTATCTAAATTAAAATATTTTATCCAATAATATATCAAATTAATTGATTTTTATATTGTATCTTAATATATCCTAATGTATTATTTCTTATATAAATATATTAGTAATTTATTATTTTCTAATAATATTATATTTTAAATTATTTTATTAATATATTATTGTTGATATATATAAAAAATAATAATGAAGTATTGTACCACTTTAGTTTTTGGATCCTTCATGGAAAGTATTCTTTAATATTTTAAACAAAAATACACTTCCCTCCATCTAAAACTTATGTTTTCCTTTGACTAATTAATTTTTCACAATGTAGCCAAACATGAGAAAATAAAAAAAGACGTTTTCCAAGAAAACACTTTCTAGTAATACAAACAAGGCCTAAGTAAAAAATAGTTTTTTAAAAAGAAAAATTATTAAATCCAGTGAAGTCCATGACTATGATCGTTGGTTTGATGAGTTAAGTTGTAAATTCCGGATCAATATAATAGGTTTTTGTCTCAATATTAGAAAAATACTAATGTCTTCTTGAAGTTTTTTTAAACCCAAACCACATTTTTTGCCTGGTATTCAAGTTGTTTTAAGGTCCGTCAAGTTGACTGGATTAAGTCAAGACAAGTAATCAAGTTGAGAGGTTTTAAAATTAACCTACTAGATTGAGTTTAATAACAATACTAAATAATTTTTATAACCTGAATATTTTTTTATATATTTAAATAACTTTTGATTCAACTGGTGCCCATGTAAACTAATGTGTGTTTGTGTAAATAAAGCTAAAAGATATTAGTGTTTTAATGTGCATTTTGCACACTGAAACTATTAATTTGCTTGTTGAGGTTAATTTCATTAGGTCCAGAGATAGGGAAATCTTTTTAACAGGACATATTGATTATTGTGAGAAAGGACGAGGTTAGATAGTAATTTTAATTTTTTCATTGCACAGTGTGATTACTTAATTACCTTTAAAAAAGACTTCGGTCAATAGACTTTTTAGTTTTTGACTTAATTTTTACACATTTATGTTATTCATTGCTCTTCAAAATAAATAAAAAATGCCTTTGACTTAGAGATTCTTTTGTCTTTTATATTTGGTAGTTATTAGATGTCATCGAAGGTAGTAGGGTAATTTTATAAGTAAAAAAAATTCAAACAAACAAAGAAATGGATGAACAACAACCGCCGTCTTCAGAAGACGCATGTGACGTTGTTCAGTGGTTAAAACCTAGCTTCGAGGGTAGTGACTGAAGTGTCTAGGTGTCCCCTCCACTTAAAAGCAACGTGTGTTATATAATTGTAACCGGTTTGATACGTGTGAATGTTTTATTCTCTCTTTCCTACTCGATTTTCATGTTGGCCTTTCAAAAAATCAAATCAGCCCCTCAGGTTATTATCCTTAAGATTTGGTCCCTATTCTCTTGAATATTTTTTTTATTTAGAACAATTAAAGAAATTAAAGATTTTTCTCAATTTCATCCCCCATAGATTTTTTAATATTTTAAATTTGACTCTCATTCTTTTTATTACTATTTTTTTCTTTAAGATTATTTCTAAATTTGTTTTTTTTTTCAATTTAATCCTTGAGTTTTTTTTCCTATCAAATATAATATATATATTTTTTGTTAATATTGCTATTTTTTTACCTTGGAAGATTTGTTTAGATTGATTTTTTTTTATTGTTTCATCCTACACATTTAATTGGTCAGGTGTTTAGCTTCTTAGTTGAGCCTGGATTTAAAATCTTACAACTCGTGGGTTTATAAAATTAACCCAAGTTTATGAAGTTCACTCGAGCTTCCTTAGTTTTTCTTTTAATTTGTTTTTTATGAGATTTTTCAATCATTTTAAAAATAACACAGGTTGCCTTAATGTTTTTTTTTCTTTGTTAGATTTAGTTTTTTTAAAAAGTAATTATGTCTTTAAATTTAATTAAATTAATTGCTTTCATCCTCCAATGTTTAATCTTCAAGTGAGTTGAATCCGGGTCTAGAATTTAACTGTTTAACCTGGACTTATAAGGTTCACTTGGGCTTGCTTGATTTTTTTCTTTTTTTTAAGTTTTTTTTTTAATTTTATCCTCGAACACTCTTTTTATTCCCTTTCTATAAGATTTATCAGTCTTTTTAAAATAACAAAGGTTTCCTTAGGGTTTTTTTTGTCCTTGTTATATTTAGTTTTTTTAAAAGAAATTTTGTTTTTTAATTAAATTAAATTTATTGATTTTGTCTTTCAACATTTAATTGAGTGGTTGTTGAGCTTTTTTAGCTAAGTCCATGTCTATAATTTAATGTGTTACAAGTTTGAGAGATTAACCCAGGTTTATAAGGTTGTAAACCTGAACTTAATTGATTTTCTTCTCCATTATTAAGCTTTTTTTTTTTTTGGGTTTCATGCCCAACATTTTATTATTTGTTTTCAATGATTTTTTTATCATTTTAAAAGTAAAAAAGATTAACTTATATTTTTATTTTTAGTTTTTGTTGAATCTAGTTTTTTTTTTTAAAATATTTTTTTAATTAAATTAAATTAATTACTTGAGTGCAAGTATAAGATATTCTTTTCATACATTTTTATTTTATTTATTTTCTAGATCATCGTTCTTGTAACATGTAAGATATCTTTTACTTTTCAGATTATTAAATTTTTCTTCTTCCTTCTAGAATCGTTATTATCACATGATAATTTTTTTTATATTAATAAAAAATTAATCACAGGACAACAGGGAATACAAAGGTCTAGTCTTCTTCTTGTGACGGTGATACAAAAATAAAGAGAAGTGAAAAGTCAAGTCACCCGAATATAATGAAAAGTAGTAGACTAGGATTCCAGGATTGCAAAATAATCTGAGAACAAAACTCTCTGGTTTATTAAAGAGAAGAAGATTCAGTTTTCCATCAAAAGCAAAGGCAAGTATCAGATTCCTTTATCAGAATCTCAGCATAATTCCTTTCTTGTTTCTTTCTTTCTTTCTTTCCTGCTTTCTTTCCATAAAAGTTCCCAATCTTCTCCTCTTTCTACAGCTTTTCATTCAAGATAATAATCAGCCTCCAAAGCTGCCTGCAGAGAATCAAGCAGGTAAGTACTTTTATTCTATTTTTCAATGTTAGATCTCATCTGGGTCTTTGTTTTTTCTTCCAAATTTGACAACTTTTTTTTATTAAATTTCTCTTCAACTTCACTTTGTTAATTAATATTTGTTTGAATTTGTTACAGTAGAACAGTCGTGTATGTTTGATCTCATTGCTTTTTGACATTGCAGTTAGAAAGTTTTAGTCTTTTTTTTTACATGAATCGAAGAAGATTGAAGGAAGAACTGGGATTGTAGTTTAGTTTAGAGATGGCTAGTTTTTGACACTCTCTGTTTTTCTGTGGGGATTGTGGGTTTCAAATTTGGAAAGGAGAACTGATAACATGGCTTACTGTCTCTGTCTCTGTCAACCCTGGTATTGTTGCTCAGCTTAATTAAATTGTTATCATCTGATTATTAAGAATTGAATTGAATGAAATGATGTGAAGTTGCTATTTTCAAGAGAGTGGAATGGTGCA
>Ga0325402_1005104_pt1 | contig 12229 bp, 8 predicted proteins | sample PopdelMetagenome_22_FD_207212 | JGI IMG/M metagenome (GOLD analysis project Ga0325402, IMG submission 207212) | Populus deltoides microbial communities from Bellville, Georgia, United States - Xylem-PdKOR-R3 | ecosystem: Host-associated > Plants > Phyllosphere > Stem > Wood/Secondary xylem...
TCTCTCTCTCTCTCTCTCTCTCTCTCTCTCTCTCTCTCTCTCTCTTCCATTCACAAAAACAAATTGATCTTTTTGTTATTTTTTGTTATTTCTATTCAATTATTGTAAACTCCTTCCTGCATGAAGATTTTTTCATGATTTTAATTGAATTCCCTTATGAGCTTGCATATTTATTTATTATTGTGTAGAAGTTCTAGACTAGGTTATTTACCGCCATCATGAAGTTTGCTCCACATGCATGGCTTGACTCTGTTTCATCTGCGATGATTGTCGTCATTGTATCTGCAAGACCAAGTCATTTACCTTTTTTGTCGCTAAGGTTAGGCCTGCCTTTTCAAATTCCATCTTTTATTTTTTCGTGTTAAATGCTAATTCATTTGAATTTGATGATGGACATGATTAATTGCTAATCAATTAATCAAATTTGTTAGTTAGGTTATGTTATTTTCTTCATCTTTGAATAAACAAGTGCACAATTTGTTGACATCTCTATATTGCTTACCATTGATCTTGATTATTCCCATGTATATTTAACAATCCAAGCTTAAATTGGTTATTCCAACTGCAGTCCCTAACTTGGTTTTTATGAAAAACTGTTTGCCCAGTCAGACCAAGTAATCATATTGAATATTTTTGCAGCATAGTTATTGGGTCGGGGTGAAGAAATGAAAGTAGTGGTTGGAAAGTTATATTGCATGGAGTTGTGTAAATGTATGTATCGTGATCAACAATTATTTATGATTTTGTCCATTTAACTTCATGAATTCTGTTGACAACAATATTGACTTTATTTTATGGTCTCAAACCCTGGTGTCAAAAGTAAAGAATGAACTATATGTACAACGTGTGTGGTCTATTACATTACTATCAATTTGTTATAGTTCAAGCTCATTATAGTAAAACTATTGTCTTGGACTATTAATTGTGCCTTTCTTTGATGTTATATGCCTAAATGTAATGACAGAGAAGTCTTTTGTTAATTTTGTTTTTCTTTCTAATGCTGACGACTGTTTTTTATAATGTAGATTAGTGGGGCATCATCTCGGATGGCAGGTTTGTGGGTGTAACCACTAAGCATTGACCTTCATGTTATGCTGAGAGGTGTGATTATTCAAGTGATCCGAATCAAAGCTAATCCATATGCATGTCAAAGAGACTTATGATTTTTTTCTAACTATGCACAAGATATCTTTCTTGGCTTTACTTCTGCCTTCAGGAAACTGCTGCTTGAATTGAGATGGACCTCTTTCTCGCGGAGGTTGCAAGGAGGTTATTTTCTAACTTTATATATGGATGAACGAACCCCGTGTTATGGCAATATATGATAATTGATATTGTTTGAGGGATTTGTTGTTGCCATCGGCTGTTAGCTAAAGAAGAGTGTGAGAGGGAAATGTTGGATTTTTATGGGGTTTTGAGGGTTTTGTGCATGCGTGAGAGAGAGAGAGAGAGAGATCTTTGTTGATTGAGAAGAGAAGGATCTAAGGTTTTTTCAACTTTTTCTTGCAGGGATCTTTAGACCAACAATATAGTTGCAGGGATCTGCATAAGTTGATTAGAAAAAAAAAAACTTCGTAAGTGGTGTACATCATTCTGTGTAACTTGCAATTTATTACCCGGTCAATCAAATTTTTTCCTTCATTCAGAAATGAGAATGTGATCAATTACTTCTTGGACTTTTCAAGATTTTGATGGCTTCCTACTTTTGCCTTTTTTTTGTTTCACCATTAAACAAATAGTTTACGATATACTATAGCTTTGGATAGGGGCTGGCAGAACTTGGTTGGTTGGGTTGCAATCCTAACACAAAATCACTTTGACAAAACCATCAACAATTAACGTTGGACCACATAGAAGATGTGGTTATTGATGGAAAATAGGTTATAAAAAGAGTTTGGTAAGTGCAATGCTATGTTTTGTATCTTTTTGTTAAATCAAAGGTGGTAAGTGCATTGTTGCAGGAGTGGCTTCCAAGGTTCTTATAATTGGTCTTCCTATAATCAACACTATCACTATCATTGACAGTGGACTTCCAGTATGTTACAATGGTCCCGTATGTTGAAGCCAATAGGAAACAAGTCTGCATGCTCCCATGAACCTGCAATTTCTAACACAGCATAACCATTGAACTTTTTGGTCCAGAAATTTAAAAAGGACATGTAGGTAACATGTATGAATGCTCCTATTAGGTTGTGATTTCTAACACATAACAACCATTGAGCTTTTTGGATTAGAATTTCAATGAAGATCCTAAACATTCATAAGAATGTATATTTACCATTGTGGGCTGTATTGCTTGAAAATAGAGAACAAGCTAGGTGGTTTATTTTTGGTTTGCCCTTTTTAATTCAAAAATTTCTTTCATTCTCTTTATGTTTTATTACTATTGATATTGGATTAGCCTTATCCTTCACTCCATTTATTTTTACTCATCTCATTAATGTCCATGAATAACATCACCTCTTTTTTACAAGAAAACTGAAGCTCTAGAGAGGCTGCACCACCGCTCCAGAAATTTTTTTTGTTGATGCAGTTGTGGCCTTCATCAACTTTTTCACGACTGCTATGTATATTCATTAAGAAACATGAAACCCCATACCATGCTAGACTAATGTGCTTAACTGAACAAGACAATTCAAATATGTAATTGCTTTAAAGGGTTTGAAACAATTCATACGGCTGCTTTGTTATTTTGCATTACAGCCTTGCATATGTTAAAAAAGATAATGCATGTTGCTTTTATTGTGTTTATATGAACATAGAACTAATGTCTCAATCCGCTGCGAACCTGCCCCGCAGCGAAGCGCGGTTAATAAATCTAGTTTAACCTATATGGACAAAAACCACCCAATCTCCTCTCTCCCCTACTTGATCTCTCTCTTTCACGTAGCTTCCCTCAATTGTAAAAAAAAAAAAAACAAACAGAGCTATCAACTTATTTTTATAATATCATACTCTCAGCCACAAACACACATACACAAAACTATCTTCCTCCTCACACATAACAACCTATGGCCACACAAACTCAGTCCTTGGGTCGATAAGCTACAATGATAACCTCTCTTGCCTCCAGCTGATAACTTCAACAACTTACAATGTCTTCTCATTCGTCCAGCCTTCATTGATTCTCCAAACCCGATGACAATTGCTCCTCTATGACAAACCCATATCGGTCAGCAACTAGCCAACCATGTAAGGAGAAGAGGGAAACCAAATGAGAAAATAAGTAGAGAGATAATTGAAAGAGAGAGGAATCGAAACTTAAAGTGGTATGATCTCTATCTTACACTATTGGTGAAGCTCATATGTAAAGCCTCAGTTAAAAATATTACAGTGCTAGTAAAGTATTGGAAAAGTTTAACCCAACAATAAAATAAGATAAAATAATATATATAGCTGGAATGAATTTTTATGGATTGAAACTTCAATGTAAGGTAAGTTGTAAAAATAGAATGAGATGGGATACCTGGTAAAACCAAAAATTACTTGAATTAAAGTATAATGATAGTATTGTAAATATAAATTATAGGGGGTATATAAATAGGTTTCTTGGCTTCTTAAGGAAGCTAAAAGCTTTTGAACAAATGAGAAGAAAGGGGGCAATAATTTCTTGATTTCTTCTTGATTTTCTTAAATTAAAACACTTAAAGAGAGGAAGTTTTAAGTATTTAAAGAAACTTTTAAGAATTTAGAAAGGGATTTCAAGCTTTTAGCGAGGATTAAAAAACTACAAAACTAAGGTTTAGAGCTTGAAAAAAGTAGCGAGAGTGAGGAAGAATAAAGGGAATCCTTGTTAAATCATCCTTGTTTTAGTGTTATTTAGAGGTGAGAAACACCTTCACCTTGATTGATTTAAAGTTTTGGTATGATTTGAGAAGTGGGTCATTTTAATATCATCATGAAAATTTGAATTGTGTATGTCATGTAGATTATTGTTTTTATGTTCAGATGATGTTCCTAGGCAATAATAAATGGGTTATATGATAATTGGAAGAAAAATTGAAAATAAAATGGGTGTTCTTGTGTAATGAGGGTTTTAGGCAAACTAGATGAATGAGAAATTTGACTTTTTGGATCAATAGACTTATAATTCATGATAAATAGTGTTAAAGAAAGAATTTAATTAATGTGTTGTAACCTATTTTTAGGTCCCCGAACAAAAAAAAAAGAAGAAAAAAAATAATAATCAATCAAAAATATAGTCAAAAGAAATCTGAAAAAAATAATAACAGTGAGAATAGAATGTCGGAGTGCCCAGAAAATGGTCAGAATTTGATTGAGGAAGTTCAGAAATACAAAGATTGAAATTGGACAGTATATATTTGACTGATGAAATCCCTATTGACAAAGAAAATTCAATTTGAGGAAGAAAAGTCCAAAATCAAATGTTTATGGACTCAATTAAATTTTATTGTAGATTTAATTGAAGAAGGGTTTGATTGTGATAAAAAAAATTTATTTTTAAGTCAATTTAGGCTTTAATTGAAAGAAATTAAAGTTCTTGAGTCAAATTATAATTTTGGAGAGTTGATTTGGTCCAATCAGGGGCTTAATTGCATAAATATTGAAGTTTGATGACCAATTATGGACTTAATTGAAGAAATCCAAAATAAAGGACCAAAAAAGCATGCAAAATGAAGGGATTTAGAATCTGATGTATTTTGGCGCTAGTTTCCGTTTAAATGAAATAACACGTTTTAGTCAAAACGAAGCCGTTTCATGCATTTCACTAAAAAAAAAAGAAAAAAAAAAAGAAAGAAGCAAACAGTGCCATTTTGAACGGCACCATAAGTCTTCTTTTTCCCCTGGACGCGTAGAGGACAAGGGAAGAAGAAGATTTTTCCCCTGCATCTTCCCGCTCATTCATTATCTCCCTCCCTACTTGCACAAATCCTGACACAGCTCGCGCCCCTCAACTGCCACCATGATGAAGATTGGACAGGGAAGCCATACCCTGCAGGCAGTTGAGGCGACTATACAAAGACGCCTTAGCCACCCTACCCTGTCTCTAGGATTGGGCAGAGACCGGGTAGCTGCTCTCTCCTTTTACCTATAAATACAGGGACATGAGCAGCAAAAGGGGGATTTTTAGGAGTGGAGAAGAGAGAAACCAAAACATCAGGGAACGAGAGAAAAGAAGAGAAAATAGGGGGGAAAGATATAACAGAGGGGGGTGGAAAGGGATAGAGATAGAAAATAAAGAAGGGATGAGCGATTTGAGAAAGGAGAAAGGGGAGGTTTATAGACGAACAGAAAACAGAGAGGGAGTTGTTTTGAGAACTGAGGGGCACGGTTATAACAGAAGAGAAAATAAAGGGAGAAAGGAAAAGAAAAAATAGAGAGTGTGGAGAAAAAGTACAACTTAGAGAGAAGAAAAAGGGAACAAAAAAAATAAAGAAGGAAAACCGGGGATAGCTTTAGAGAGAGAAAAAAAAAGAATAGACAAAGGGAACAAATGAGAGGCTGAAGAGAGACCATAACAATAGAAAAAAGTGAAAGAGAACTCAAGGAGAGCTAAAGCAGGACAGAAGAGGAAGAAATCGGTCTCTGTACAGAGAAAGGAAAGAATTCCAGCAGTTGCCACCGCTCCTCCGAGTCCCTGCCACCACCGTCTTCAACCACCACCGACGACCGCGATCACGCTTCCCCACTCAAAGTAACCTTCTCCCCTCTTATATCCCATTTTTCTTTGTTCATCTTCATTTGCATGCAGAACGTGAGCAATTCACGTTCTGCAGCAAATAAAAAATAATTAAGTAGAGCATAGTAACTACCTACTATAATTAACTGGTTACTGTGCTCAGCACAATAACTAGCCTTTTGTTCTTTTGGGCTGGAACATCAGCCCAATCCACGTGGCTAGGTTGAGTCCAGCTACAAGTAGGTTCTCTTTTGGGCCGGTTTTGGCCCGACTTCATTTTGGGCAGATCTCGGTCCAGTTTCCTTTTGTGCTGGGTCCGGACCATCCCAATCATAAAAAATTCAAAAAATCATTTTTGAAATTTGTGATTTTCCCACGTAAGTGTTTAAAGAAATTTTGATTAATATCGGTTTGTATTTTTATACCATAAAGATACAAATTCAGTATTAAAATACCTGATTTTGGTCAAAACATTAAAAAATAAAAAATATATTTTTGTTTTCATGCATACGGCCAAGTCTCTTAAAGAAAAAATCATATCATATTTTCATACAATAAAAATTCAAAAATATGCATTAGCATGTATTTTAGGCTTTAATAACTAGTTTATTAAAGTCACGAGAACTTGGCCAACATTTCAAAAAATTCTTAAAAAATATTTTGTTTTGTTTTTGTATCGGGGATTACAAATTTATACGTAAAATGTATTCTCGGTATTAAAAAGATAATTCTTTTGTTGACATTAGAATGATTAGGTTTTACTCGAAAAGATAAGGATCTTCTTTGCCGATGAAAACTTTTTTTAAACCGTAGACAGACTGACAATTAGAAAAACACGACAAGCCCTTAGTTTTTATCAGAAAATTAAACAATGTAGCCTACCTTAGGTAGAGTGTAATTGGGGTGCTAATACATTCCATTTACGAAACCAGTCCTCATGTTCGATCTTTGAGACCAGTTAGGGTTCTTAGTAACCAAAATACTAGGTGGCGACTTTTTTTTTCCACTGATAAAAGACAAGAATTCATTGTCTCCTCATATTTTCCAAATAGATACCACACCTGAGGGTGGACGATCGCCACGATGCTGTACACGTGCGACAGAATGGGTAATGAAGCATACCCCTTCATTATTAGAATGTTTCGACCTAAGGTGTGAGCATGATGTTTTGCATTTATTTGATGAAATTGTCATGCATTTTGGTTAGAATTATGTTTATTATATGGAAAATGAGTGAGAAATGTATCAACTACGGAAAATTTAGGAAAATTCATACTTCTTGTGATGCAAATTAGTCCACAAACACCATCAACGATCCGTTACATATTCCAATTAGGCCAATTACAGGGTCCAAAGCAAAGGCATTGAAGGAGGCATTGAATAAACTTGTTTTATAGGTCTTGGCCAAGGCTAATAAAGGAGATCAATTAGAGCATCAAGATGAGGCATTAGTCCATTTAATTTAAGTGCAAAAAGAGGGACAATCCAACCTTATTTTGGCTCTAAAATTTTGGTAAAAAGGCTGTCAATTTTTCCTAAGTTGTAGCAAGCCTTGTCTTTTATGATTCCATGTGTTTTATGGATTCCATATTAACTGTGAAGTCCTTATAGTTTGTGAAAATATTAATTATTTCCTTTATGTATTAGGGTTTTTCCATGTCAGATTAGGAAAGTATGCAACAAAGAAAACAAAAAAGTTCATGTTTGAAGAGGACATAAAGTGACAAAAACTTCTCCTCCAAAATAAAGAAGTAAGAGGTGACAAGTTTTTAAGGAAAATAGTGGCGGCAACAATCTATATAAAGCCTTGTTTCATATTTATTTAGTTTTCTTTTCTTCTTCTTCTTCTCTCATGGCAGCAAAGATAATTTATTCTCATGGGTTTTATTTATGTTATAACTTATATTTGAGCTATCTAATAGGGCCAAAATCTTTGTCATTGTTTCTAATGGGCTTATTTTGTATTGGACTTGAGTTTGATTAATTAGCTAAGTCCGAAGGCTTGTTTAGGCTTAATTAATAATTAGTTCTCAACTATGGCCCAAAGCTTGTTTGGGTCCATATATTTGGGTTTGTTAGTATAGGTTTTAGGTCAGTTTTGTAAGTGAACCAATTTAGCTCACAATGATACATGCATTAGGGTTTTATTTTCAAGAGTATAAATACTCTTTGTAAGGATAAAATATTCAGACATGATAATACTATTGCTGTCAGATTTATTCAGCTTATGTGAGAGAGATTCTCACAGTCTTTGGTTCTCTAACGAATTAAATTGACTTATCAAATATCAATTGGCTTCATTGTATCTTCCTTATACTTCTCATTCACTAATTAATATTTGTAAGGTGGAGGTTCTTATTCCAATAGTGCTAGTGTCTTAGGAAAAGTTTTCATTGTGTCACCCTCCTGTTAGACTTGTTTTGGCTTTTTAGGATTTATTGTCATTCTAGGTAGGGTTATGTGACCATGTGATCACAAGGTTCACATCAGTTAGTATCAAAGCTAGGTTCTGAAATCATGTTATATCTTTTTGAAAACTTTGTTTTCTTTGTGTTCTATAACTTTAGTAATGTTTTTCACTATTCTTCTTCTTTTTTGTGTTTTTAAAATCTTAGTACCAGAAAAAAAAAGTGTTGTTTCATTTTTTATTATTATCTCTAAACATATTAGTAACATAAAAAGCTAAAAAAGAGAGAGTGAAGAATAGATGTTATTCAAGCTAGTTTCAATTATGTCGTGAAAACATAAAAAATAGAGAAACCAAATCAAACCATCTTGAAATCACTTCAAAGTCAATATATTGGTTATTTAGGGTGAAGTCGCGCTATATATTAAATTTAGGCTCTTTCTGATAATGTTTGATTGGGGTTTCAATTCTTAGTTAAATTTTGCTGCAAACTGATCATACACAGGTTTTTGATACCTAGGTATGAGAGAGCGATTTATAAACTGAGATCATAAGATTTGCATGTGATTATGTGGTCACGCAACCCACAATAAGATTGACAACGAATCTCAAAAAGTCGAAACAAATTTGATAGGAGTGTGACACAATGAAGACCTGCCTCATGACACCAACACTATTGGAATAATAACCCTCACCCTATGAATATCAATTATAAACAATTGCAAGGTTGCTGGCCCATTAGATAGCCTAAATAGAAGTTATAAAAAAAATAAAACTCATGAGAATAAATTATCTTTGATGCTGTGAGAGAAGAAGGAAAAAAAATAAAAATAAATATGAAACAAGGCTTTATATAGAACCTTGTTGCCGCCGCTATTTTCCTTGAAAACAAGGAAAACTTGTCACCTCTTACTTTTTTATTTTGAAGGAAAAGTTGTTGCCATTTTTTTTTTCCTCTTCAAGCATGGACTCCTTTGTTTTCTTTGTTGCATACTTTTCTAATCTGATATGAAAACCAATAAATATAAAATCCTAATAAATAAAGAAAATAATTAATTTAACCACAAATCATAGAGACTCCATAATTAGTATGGAATCCATAAAACATATAGAATCATAAAAGATAAGGTTGGCAACCTTGTTACTAAAATTTTAAGGTCCAAATAAGGTTGGATTGAACCCACCCCTCTTGCACTTGTATTAAAAGGTCTAAAGCCTCCTTTTGATGCTCCAATGGATCTCCTATATTAGCCTTGGTTGAAACTTGTAAAAAAGCTCATTTAATGTTTCCTTAAGACCCTGTTTGTTTGCTGGAAAGTAGTTTTTTTTTGGAAAGTGAATTCCGATAATGTGAATTCCGAGAAAGTGAATTATTTTTCGATATTTGGTAGTGTAATGGAAAATAAGTTGGAAAATATTTTCTAGTGTTTGGTTATGTCATGGAAAATGAGCTGGAAAATAAATTATTAATGTTTTATTTTTTCAAGTTTATTAAAATAATGAAGAACAAATCTTACAAATTAAAAAGTTAAATGAGAATGAAATTGAAAAAAATATATAATTTCATAAATTATCTCAAATAAAATAAATAATAATCAAAATAATAGAGATCAAATATAAAAAAAAAAATTGAAAGATGAAGAAATTAAAATAATAATAATTAACATTTCATAAATTATTTAAAATAAAATAAGTAACAATCAAAAGAATGAGGACCCAATTTGATAGATAAAAAATTTCAATTAAAAAATGATAAGGGAAAAGCAAATAACAATTATAAAAATAAGGACCAGAATTAATATAAAAATTAAACTCTAAGGGATGAAATTGAAAAAAAAATATTCAAAACAAAATATATATAGCAATCAAAAGTTTGAGGACCAAATTTAATATAATCAGTAAATAATATGACATTTCTAAATTTTTCATAACTTCCCGGAAAATGTTTTCCGCTCAAAATAAAAAGAAAACACTTTCATGGAAACCAAGCCAAATTTTCCGTTGACCGGAAAGTATTTTTCGTTAACCGGAAAGTATTTTCCGTTGACCAACTTTTCTAATGGCAAATAAACATAGGAAAGTTTGGAAAGTGGTTTCCTGGAAACCACTTTTCGGGAAACAAACGCGGCCTAAATGTATTTTTTTTTTTTTGCCTTGTAATTGACCCAATTGAAACATGCAATGAGTCTTTGATGTTGTTTTTGGGCTGATCCGCATTATCTTCTTTAGAATCATAATTTGTCCATTTGCCAAATAAAGAGAGGATTAAGATGGTTGATATAATTGACATAGAAATTGTATCAAATTGTGTTAAATGAAATAAGTGAAGTGTGAATAAGAATCGAATTGCATGAAAAAGTGAAAGAAAAAATCATATTTCCTTTGTGAAGGACCTGACCTATGACATTTTGAAAAAATAGAATTGAGTTATTTAATATGGTAGAAAATTTATGCTTGAATATATTAATAAGAATACCTAAGGGGTGAGGGAAATGAAAATTGAAGGAAAATTTTGAACATCAAAATATAGTGCCATTATAGACCATGTTCGGCCAAAATTTTGGCAAAGGAGAAAGAGTCAAATTCGATTTGATTTCTTGTTTAAATAAGTTAAAATGGATGAAAAAGGGAGAAGAGTATATACATATAAGGAACTTTAAAAATATTGAACAAAAAGAAAAATTTTGGAATAAGTTTTCAATAGTGTTCATGTTATGATGATATTTGTATTTCTGTGGTAACGGGAGAATCTACGGGTTCAAAATAGCAGTAAAGGACTATATCAAGAGCTAAGGCGCCAGGTAAGTGTTTTGCTCTACCACCATTTAAATTGTTAAAAGTTCTTGTTAAATAACTATAATTTCTTCAGATGTGTGTGTATATATATATATGTCCCATAATCTTTTTTTTTTTTTTTTTTGTGTAACAAATGTCAATGGTTGTTGATGCAGTAAATGATGCAATGAGCCGGGGGGCAATTCAAAAGGCAGCCTCCGAATCCACAGCACTTGTCGTTGCTAGTGTTCGTCAAGTTTACCTGCTGCGCCGCCTGTTCGAGCGAAAGCTTGGGATGCCCAGAGTTAGATTGGGCATGCTCCAGAGTAGTAGGAAAATGCAAGTTGAGCAGGATTTTAAAACTTTCCTTTACTATTTTAATGGTTTAGTGGGGAAAGAGCATCTGTAGGCACCACCTCTTTGAAATTCCTTTGATGATGGAATTATACATGCATAGCTTTCAGATGGTTTTTGCTGTTTTTCAGGCAATCTTTGGCCTTGAGCAAGGTCTGCAAGTGCTTTCTTCCTTATTCTCTTCAAATTGTCTGGGATTCAAGCTCGACCTTCTCTTTAGAGAAAATACGCTGGTGCCAGGTGCTTTCACTTGGGTCTTAAACTTTTCTTGCATTTACACCATCGGCCGCCTCCAGTTGCAGCCTTTTATAAAAAGCAACCCCACAATTGCCTGTGGGGCCAGTTAACCAGTACTGCAGATAGAACCCTAATGCCATCATTAGAGTGTACTCCTTTTGTAAATGAGGGACGACCAAAGCTGTCCCGGTGTTTAAGAACAAGAAGGCGTTGAAGAATTTCCTAATAATTTAGAGCCAAGCTAACAAGATCTAAAATGATTCAGTTTTCTTGAAAAGTATTAGTTATTATTAAGAGACAGAAAGTGCATGTCTTTTTGTATTGAAAGTACAGCAATTCATTCCAAAACTATCTTGAAAACATTCTTTAACCAAACATGTTTGCTTTTTGTCTCTTCCCCATGTAACACTAATCAATCACAACCTTGGTGGCTTTTCTTTACTCACCAAAATGATTGAAAGCAAGGAGATGAAAACATATCAGTTGCATGATAGATACAATTATTGTGTATTTGTTCATTCCCCCCCCCCACCATAACTCAGTTTTTACATCACAAAAAAAATAAAAATCCAGCAGTAACAATCCTACAGCTCCTATCATCTTTAGTAAATATATTGTGGGGACATAGATAGTTAAACATACACTTCGGTTGAAGCCCTTATGTTGGAAAGATCGTCAAGACTCCACATGCGGACTTTGGATGCAGCAAAACCATTTTTTCTGAAAATCAGTAAATTATCCATGTTAAAATGGAAAACATAACACCCATGAATTTATGAGATAGAAAAGATTGTAGCCGGCCATGAGTTTGTTGT
>Ga0325402_1005105_pt1 | contig 12228 bp, 8 predicted proteins | sample PopdelMetagenome_22_FD_207212 | JGI IMG/M metagenome (GOLD analysis project Ga0325402, IMG submission 207212) | Populus deltoides microbial communities from Bellville, Georgia, United States - Xylem-PdKOR-R3 | ecosystem: Host-associated > Plants > Phyllosphere > Stem > Wood/Secondary xylem...
TCTCACTCTCGTTTTTTTTTTTTTTTTTTTTGGGTTTCTTGTATTGTTTTTGGCCTGCAATCTTCTCTCAGGCCTGGCAATGGTTGTTTTTTGTAATAACAATAAAATCTTGAGTTATGATATTGTGTTTTTCATGTGGGTTTAAGGTTTGCCTTGTATTCGTGAAATGTTGTTTTAGGATTAATCTAACGGTGGAAAATGCTTTTCAATCTAGGTTGTGGGGTATCAAATGGCTGATGAAATTTTAAAAAATGGGCTCCGGCTTTGTTTTATGCTCCATCATTGCATTTACGAGGGCAAACATAGAATAAAAGCTTTACATTCTTTTGACGACATTTACCATAAATGTATATAACCTAAGAATTTGAAACATAATCCTTTTTTTTTTTTTTTAGACCTAGATCTTAACAACCAAAATTATCATTGTCTATTAGATTAATGAAATAAATTCTCTTTACCTTAACTTATTATTACATTAAAGATAATGATTTTTTTATAATTATATCAGTTATGATATTCAAATTAAATTTATCTTTCAAGTTAAATCTGAATTTGTATGTTCATAGGAGATTTTTTTTTTAAAGCATGCCTATATATAAATAATTGATAAATCCAAATTAAAATGAAAATATGATGTGGTTTTCTTGTAAAGTATATCCATTTACTATTTGGATTATTGATAAATATAAATTAAATTGAATATATTTATTTGGTTAATAATTTAATCAAACAAACAAACATAATATTTTTCTTTAGTTTGAGTTGAGTTTTTCATTATTTTTTTAGTTTCATTTCAATTAGGGAGTTTCCCTCTTTTATTATATTGTTATCAAACTCATATTTAGCAGAGAGTTAAACGAGTTAAACCAAATTAATTTTAAAATAATATTATTTTTATTTTTTAATTAAAACGACATCATAATAGATAATACTTTAAAAACAAAATCTTGAAATTGACCTGATCAAGACTTACTCGAGTTTGGTTGAATTGTAGGTTGACTTGATCCAATCTCACTTGGGTTTGGTCGAATCGTAAATTGATCCGACGAGTCACCCGAATTTGATTAAGTCAATATCCACCTAGTTAAAAAAAAAAAAAAAACCTTGGCATGGACCAAGTTTTGAGTCAGGGTCATTGGGTCAATCCATTAGACCAAGTTAGTTGAGTTTAATAGTTATGCTTAACTACATTTATTAAGAATTTTTTTTTTTTTGAGAAAATAGGTTTTCAAGACCTTTTAAAAAATTAAGGTGGATCCTTATGTTTAGAATATAAGATTAACCTTAGAAACAAGTATAAACATTAAAATTAATTAACAAAGAAACTAAAACACATCATCTTTTAATATGAATTTCGTATTCGGCCTCTCATATTTTCTATTCATAGCATTATTTGGCATGTAAATTTTTGTTTTTAGTCTCTCAAGTTTTAGTTTTTTTTAATTAGTCATCATTTTTTTTTCTTTTCAATTAGATCCTCTCTCCTCTAAAAATTTGGGTGCTCTTTGGATCCAATTTCAATTCTTTATCTTCCCACTATATAAACAATATGAAAATCTTGTTTCTTTTTTTTATGAGATAAAATTTTTAGATTTCACGTAAAGATGTCAACTAATGATTTCTTAAGATTAGTTTTTTATTTACAATAATTTATTTTAATATTGTTAATGTTTTTATGTTATAGAGATTACATTGAAAAATAAATTTAAGTTTTAATCTTAAAAATGAGTAGATCTCACTTTTAATTTAGCTTCAAATATGTCTATTAAATATGTTTTAAAATAATTTTTTTCAACACTCTCCCATGACTAAAAATTATTTGATAAGTATAAAAGATTTGAAGATTTGTAAAGAGATAATGATTTAATGGATTACCATATTAGGATTAATAACTCTTGACTTTGAACTTTTTTTATTGAAATAGTATTAAATTTACTTAGCCAAATAGTAAACGCGATATCTTAAGCTATTTAGACTTTTATGTAAATTAAGATAATAATATTTATATAGTTCTCTACCTTAAGATTTTCTTTGGTTCTCACAGTTATGTTCATTTTAGCATTAAACAACTTCTAGATTTATGAGTATCGTAGATAATTCAGTCTTTTTCAAATTCTAAAAGAAACAATCATATTTCTCACCTATATATTTGACATTTTATTAAGATTATAATGTTATACTTCACTTAGTATACCAAAATATGAAAGTCATTAAGAGCATGTTTTGCCTTTTATCACTCTACAATTAACACCTTTTTATGAAATTAATTAGTTTGCAACTGCTATCAAGAATGTTATATAATTTAGTTTTTTTTTAAAACCTAGATTTTAGAATCTCCAATCAACCAGGTAGGTTTATCATCATTACATTTTGTTTTTGTTTTTAAAGGTTTTAAGTTCATTCCCTTTGATTAAATTATACACAAGCTATCTCGTCAAAAATCTTCTTAGCGAATCCTAATTTTTTTTCTTAACTTTATATAATCAATAAAAATAATTTTATTTAAGAAAAAGTGTTTAACAATATTATATCTATAGACTTATTATTATATATTATTTTGTGTCATTCCAATTGCAAACTGACTATAACAATGGATACAAACTGCAGGCACTAGTTTTTGCCAACATAGAATATCCTTTAAGAAGTTTCAAAGCCATTTGGCTTCCTCTTTAACACTATGAAGAGTAATAAACCCTGATCTCATTATGGACATTGTGATATATGTTTGCTTAAAGGATTTTCAAGATACAACTACTCCAACGAGTGTGAAGTCATATTTAAATCTTTAGTATTAGATATATAATTAGCATCATTATATTCTTCTAATGTCACCGGGTATTCAGTATATATATTAACTCATAATCTAAGGTTTTTTTTTTTGTAAAGCATACCTATATATGAACTATTGAAAAATACAAATTAGAATGAAAATATCGATTTGGTTTTCTTGCAAAGCATATCCATTTGCCACTTGGATTATTGACAAAAACAAATTAAATTGAATATATTTATTTGGTTAATAAATTAATCAAACAAACAAACATAATATTTCTATTTAGCTTGAGTTGAGTTTTCATTATTTTTTTACTCCTATTTCGTGCTTTATGGATAGTGCTTGTTTGAATTGAATATAGGAAAATTAATTTGATTTCAAATTAAATGGGGGGATTTAAAAAAATAATAATAATCTTATAAAGTATCAAAAAAATATAACAAAACAACTAAAAACACCAATCATATTGATTGTACACTCACACACATTTCACTATTCACTACAGGATTTATAGTTTTACCCTTCTAAAAAAACCAATAGCCTTTGAGTTAGGGGTATTTTAATCTTTTTACACGATTTATTAGTCATTTAAAGATTGAACAAGGATATACATGTCTTTTTCATAATTTTTAAATAGTAAAAAAACTTAATTACTCCTAATTAAAAAGAAAATAAAGGTGTTGACCAAGGGTATTTAGGTCTTTTACTTTTTAAAATAAAATAAAAGGTCAACTTTGCCTTTGCAATCAAAGAAAAATGAACCATAGACCCATGGCTTTTTGGTCTTTTCACGCAGTTTTTGTGGTTAATCTCATAAATATAGAGGTAATTTGGTCATCTTAGCCTAAATTATCATTTCTTTGATCAATAAAATTGTTAGAGTGTGCTTACAACTCGTCAGCTAGTGGAAGACACCCATATTTTTTGGGTAGAACGTGCAGCACCTTCCAGAGATAGAACTAGCCCCTTTATCATTTTGTTAAATGCGCCACAAAGTTCTCTTCCTCCTAGTATGACGTGTGTTGGTGACGATATGGTGGTTGGTCGCCAAAGAACCTTTTGTTCCATTTCTCTCTCCTTCACTAAAAAACGCAGGTTTGTCCTCTTTTTTTTTGGCATTTTAATTTCAATTCTTATTGTTTTGATTTATATATTTTTTACCCTTTTATAAAAGTTTTTTTTTTCAATTTAATTCTTCAATTTCAATTTGTCATATTTTATTTTTTTCAATTCGATCCTCACTGTTTTGATTTTTTTTCCTTGACTCCTTCAATCTAAATTTATGGTGTATTTTTTTTTTTCAATTTGGTCCTCATCCTTTAGTTTTTCCCCCTTTTGTTAAAGTTATTTGTCCTTTTAATTTAACCCTCCAACAAAAAAATTTATATTGCTCTCTAATTTATTTTTTATTTTGATTTCCATCCTTATTCTTTTAATTATCATTTTTATTTTATTTTATACCCTCTTGTGTTATTTATTTATTTTTTCTTGATTTTATCATTTAATATTTTATTTGTTGTGGATTAAGTTTCATAATTTTTTCATATATGGTACTTTTAACCCTAAAAGTGAGTGGATCCCACTTTTAATTTAGCCTCAAATGTGCCTATTAAATATGTTTTAAGATGAAAAATTTCCAATATTCTCTCACATGCATGAAATTTATCTGACTGGTATAAAAGATTTGAAGATTTGCAAAGAAATATTGATATGGTGGATTACTATATTAGGATTAGTAGCTTTTGCCTTTGAACCTTCCTTAGTGAAATAGTATCAGATTTACTTACCTAAATAGTGAACACGATGTCTTGAGTTATTCAGCCTTTTATGTAAACCAAGATAATAATATTCATATAGTTCTTTACCTAGAGATTTCCTTTAATTTTTACGATTATGTCCTAAACAACTCCTAGATTTATGAGTGTGTAGATATTTAGTCTTTTTTTGGAATTTTCAAAGAAATGACCATATTTTTTACTCATGTTTTTGATCTTTCATTAAAAGTATAATGCTATACTCCAATAAATATACCAAAATATGAAATTCATTAAAAGCATATTTTGCCCTTTATCGCACCTGTCGCACCCGACATCACGACGGCCAAAGTTGTCAAAAACGCATTTTTGACACGACACGGAAAATGTAAAATAAACTCGAATCGTAAAAACGAATTGTAAAATCGTAAGAATTTTTTTTCATACATAGTTCAAGCGTCTTAAAATACATGGTTCAAATAGAAATTCATATATAGTTCAAGCACCTTAAAATACATGGTTAAAAAAAAAATTCAACAAAAACAAAGTAATTAAACCAAGTTAATTCCATCATCTAGCTCACATATTATATAATTAAATAAAAATAGTCTAAAGAAAATCAAACACGATAGATTCATAATTCAAATCACGGATTTCACGTATCTGATTACAAAACCTAGATTGATCTAATACGTTGTTGTTCTAATATAGAAAAAAAAATCATCCTAAGATTCTGGTTCATTATTTTTAGTTAATAATCTTTTTTATGTGAATTGATATTTTTTTTAAAATTTTTTAAACAGTTCTAATTATAAAACTATTCTATTTTTTTTAAATTAAAAAAATACAATTCACAACATAAACAACATAATTCATGCCACCTATTTAGTTATATATAAGTCTGAATCATAATCGAGTTGTTACATTGGATAAAATTGTCACGTCAAAATATAAGCTAGATTGCAATAAATTGAATATTGTTAAAAAAGATTGTTAATGCAATAGAAGAGCTTGCAGATGAATTATTCAGTGATAATTGTTTATATTATTATCGACCCATCATTAATAGTTATAAGATCCATTGGGAATCGAGCTTGACAAGGAAGTCTGCCATGTCATCCCCTTTGGGGTGTAGCTGGTAGCACATCTTTTGTGTGAACAAATGGCATGCTATTATTGGTCTGGAGGAAGCATTATTGCAGTGCAGTATATGTTTTTGTTGAAATCGTAAATTCGGTATCAAAATCGTGATGCTTTGCGATTTCATTTGATTTTACTGATTTCACTTGATTTTAACTCAATTTTATTAATTTTTAAGTTTTTAAAGCAATTTTGCATATTAAGCATATATTAACTTATAAAATTATATGATTTTATAAGTTATATCACGATTTAACAACCTTGACGGCGACCTTAAAAATTTATCAACGAAAAGAACATATTTTTGGCATCTTATTCTTTGATGGAGAAATGTCTTGTTTAAGGAGTCGCCACATAGTATTATGGTCACTAGGAACCATAACTGGTCAACATAGATTCTATGGTATGGGACTGGTTGTGGCTAGAGAAGATATTAACACTCCTAGCACACCATACTTGAGGTAAGCTGCATTGCTGGTTTTGTCTTAAATTGCTAAAAATATATGGGTCTATACTATGATGGTTTGCTTGTAATATTCCTGATTTTGGCGTCAGTGAATATTCAACTATGGATACTTCCAACTATGACGTTGATAAATATTGCGTAGCTAAAAAAAATAATAAAATAAAATAAATTTAAATTATTATTTTTATTCATGACTCTAATGTCAGTGAATAAACAAATAAAATAAATTTATTTTTATGTATGCATATACTTTTTATTTTTTTACATAGAGAAATAAAATAAATTTAAATTAATATTTTTATTTCTGATTCTAGTATTAATAAATAAATCAATAAAATAAATTTATTTTTTTATATATACACATATATTTTTTTTACGTGAGGCTAGGCACAACTCAATCTATATAGACTGGACTAGACCCTGCCAGCCCAGCCGATCACTGGCCAAGCCAGTAACCCGGCTGGGGAAAGGCACGCATGCGTGAATTATTCACGCATGCTGTGCATAGTGCGAAGGTAATTAGCACAGTACCAGCCTTATTCGAATTCTACGTAGCTAAAGAAAGCTTACCTGCTCTGCTGGAGTGCTAGCATTTTAGGCGAAGATCAGTGAAGGCGTTCGTTGCTGGGAAACTGAAATTCATCCTTCTACCTTTGCTTTCCTGCCCTCTGTTCTTTCTCTTGTCTTCTGTCTCTGGTGCTAGAGATCGTGAAGGCAATGGTCACTCTTTCCTCTGTGGCTTTTTCTGGCTTTTATAAAGCTAGAGTATGGTCTCTGTAACGAAAATATGCTATCCTGGCTATTTGTGTTCTGGGTCTTTTTTCTTTTCTCACGGTCTCTTCTCTCTCGGTCTCTCTCCCTATTCTCCTTCTTTGTCTGTGTGTTTCTCTTTGCCTCTCTCCCTCTCTTTGTATAATCTCTATCTATCCTCCTGCTTGCCCCCTGTGTTTTTTTTGTTTCGATTCGTGCTCTCCCGTGTTTGTCTCCTTCCCCCTGTTCACTCGTTACTAGTTGCCGAAGACTGTGAACACGATGGTCAATGTCGGTTCTCGTCTTTGTGTTTTCATCCGTTGGTGTTTTTCTCTGGGTTTACGTCTCCTTTGGTTCTGGTTTTATATTCTGTTGCCCCTGTTCTTGAGATGAAGAAACGTAGACAATGGTGATGTCGATTGTCAATGGTCTTTGGTTCCAGGTCGGTTTTTTTCTTCAAGGACGAAGAGAATGGCAGGGCTAATCCTTGTCTATGTATTGGATGCAAATTCAGCAGCAGATTAGTAATGGAATATATATATATATATATATATATATATATATATATATATATATATATATATATATATTAATTTTTTTATATCAATAATGGATTTAACAACATAAAATCAGTTGTTAAAAAATATATTAAAAATCAACAACAAATTTTTCATTGCTAATATGGTAGCACAAAATTTTCAATGAAAAAATATGTTGCTGATAAAGAAAAAAAGATTAGAATTTGACTTTTATATATATAAAAAACAATAATAACGTGTTAATAATTAATTGGTATATTGCAAAAAAAAAAAACCTCACACAGGCATATATTAATCTCAAGAGAAAAACCTTTCATTCTCCAAAAGAACCTTAACCCCGTATGTCCTTTTCTTTCTTTTTCAAAAACCCTATTTTCTGTCATTTTTTTATATTGTTCTCTATGAATATGTGCTTTTAAGGCGTTCTTTTCCAATAACCCTATCTGTCACTTTCTTAACTTCTTCTCTAGTGCTGTGCTTCCAAGGATTTCATCTTTTAAGGAACAAATATGGTGCAACAAATTAAAATAGCAGATATAATTAGAAATTCATATTTGAGAGATTGTGTTTGTAATTTAGAGGGAATATATATTATTTTATTAACTAATTTTATGGATGAGAAGAGTAATTTTGTTCGATCTTTTGCAAATTATTTGTTAAAAATGGTTGTCATCAGAAGCTAATGTTTCTAATTCTTAATGTAATGTTCTTTATCTTAGTAATTTCTATCGGCTAACAAAAGTCTAAAACATGACAAATAAATAATGTATTTCATTTTAAATTCATTAACTGGGTGAGGTCGATGTAATGGAAAACAAATATACATAGAAAGGGGGGTTGGGCTTTGTGTTTAATAGGAAAATAAACATTGGATGGTCAGTACTTGATGATACTATAAACAGGGCAGAGAGAGGGCAACTTAGTTTACTGATGGTTACAATCATTAATTTCATGATTACAATTTGAAATAAAGGAAATTGTTCTTGTTTAGTAGTGTTAAACATAGCAGAGCAGAGAGAGTGTGATTTACATGTTTCAACAAATAAAGGAAATTAGGAATTCAACAAATAAAGGAAATTGGGAATTCAATTTTCTGATTACAGTTGTATGTAATGAAAACAATTTGTAGGCTTGCGGAATGAACATTGTTTCCATATAAATCTATGCTCAATTATTGTCTTTGAAACTTCACCATGTATTAATAACTGTATATGATAGCAGAGGAAGGAAGGAAGGAAAAATTTGTAATCATTTTACTCAATAGTAATTCTAATTGATATTAAATATTAATATATCACTTATTGAATTTTGAATCTCAAAATAACATGATTTGTAGTTCATACTTGTTATAGCATATCAAAGAAAAATTTAAAATTAAAGGTTGCAATTTTATATTTACTTCTAGTATTTATTTATTACTATGTATCTTTTTTCTAGTTAAAGTAATGTTATTAATTTATTTTTTAAATTTCTTAACACTATTATTCTTGGTCATTTTTTTTTTCTAATTTCAAATTGTTGAATGAAAGATAACTTGGTTTATAGAAAAATTGCATTGTCAATGAATCTTGGCGTCTGTTTGCTAATAATGGTGTAATCTGTCTCCAAAGTGTTTTTATTGTTTATACTGCACTTCTTTGAAAGAGAAGTTGCTATTTTGTGTGTTGTGCAATTCAGCGACCATAGATTAGATAGACATACAATCGTATTTTAGTTTATTAGTATTTCTTTGTTTAATGTGATAATCTTAAGTAATAAATTATTGATCAAATAAATATTTAATAGTTTGTTAAAAAAATAATTGTGTCATGTGTTTGCATGAAAACTTCATTTCTACAATATTACTTGACAATGCAAACGATTATTTTTTTTAATATTAGAATCTAGATTACTAATGTTGAAGAAAAAAAATGACGGTGGGAAATAATAAATAGAGTAGTTGCTTGGTGTACCTAATTAATTAGCTAGCTATTTTGCCCACATAATTTTACTAATCCATTGAACAATCAAAACAACATAGTATCTTTTCTCTTTCACATAATTCCAACTACTTAATTATATTTCAACTTCATGCAATACTCCAATGTTATTATCTTTTCTTTTATTGCAAGTTTTCATATATTTCCCTTTTATAACTTATGAGCAAGTTATTAATGAAGTTATTTTGATAATTTATTATATAAAGTGTTAAATATAGATTAAGGAATATATTAAATAATATTCTAAAATTTTGTTGGTTTTAATTATGTTAATTAGATTAATATAGATGATTGATCATGGATGTATCGCCGTTGTAGGGATGGTCATATTTGTCCAGAATTTGTTGCGGGTGTATGAAGATTTATCAATTTTGCATTTTCAATTGATGAAAATGTATATGGAGGTAAAATTAGATGTCCTTGTGTTAGGTGCAAAAATCAAAAGTTTTTAGTGGAAAAAGATGTTTATAAGAGCCTATTTTCAAGAGGATTTTTGCCTGATTATGAAAATTGGACTGTACATGGAGAGTTTTATGTTTCAGAACCAATAATTGTTGGATCTTCATCAGTTGGGTGTAGTCATGTTGTGAATGATGTTTATGAAGAAAATTCATATAGGAATATAGTTCTACATGCAATGGGGGTTGGTGATATATACTATAATGATATGGTTTCTAGTCCTTTGGTAGCAGAGGAACTTCCAAATATAAAGGCAGATAAATTTTATAAATTATTGAAAGTTGTAAAGGAGTTTTTATAGGATCGGTGTACTAAGCAATCCAAATTATCTGTTCGTGTACAATTGCTTAATATGAAGTCAACTCTAAATTTGACTCAGACTGCCTTCAATAAATTTACTGAATTTACAAGAAGTTGCATGCCTGATAATGGAAATTTAGTTTAAATTTCTATGATGCCAAGAAATTTATGTGGTCACTTGGACTTGGTTATGAGAAAGATGATGTGTGTCCTAATTATTGTATGTTGTACTATAGGGTAGATGCAATGAAACAAATTGTGACTTTTATAGAAATTTCCGATACAAACCTAGAAATCTTACTAATAAAGGTTCTAATAAGTTAGAGAAACAACTCCGATACTTTCCTTTGACATCAAGACTTTAGAGGCTATTCATATCTCCACATCATGTAAAAGATATGACATGACATCATTTTCATAGGTCAGATGATGGAGTTTTGGTGTATCCATTTAACGAGGAGGCATGAAAGAAGTTTAATCAAGACCATCAGGACTTTGCATCCAATCCACGAAATATTCGGTTAAGATTATGCATTGATGGTTTTAGTCCATTTAACATGTTTTCAAATGTCTACTCTTGTTGGTCAGTAATTGTTACTGTTTATAACTTGCCTCCTTGGAATTGTATAACCCGACCATTCATGTTTTTGTTAATGATTATTCCAGGGCCGAAGAATCTAGAGAAAAAGCTTGGTATTTTCCTATGACCGTTAATTGATGAATTGACAAAGTTATGACTTGTTGGTGTTAGTACCTATGATGTATATAGGAAGGAAAATTTTCAATTAAGGGTAGCTTTGATGTGGACCATTAGTGATTTTCCAGCCTATGGTATGTTATCGGGTTGGAGTACTCATAGCAAGTTGTCTAGTCCTTATTGTATGGAGCATATCAAAGCCTTTAGATTAAAGCATGGAGGAAAAACAACCTTTTTTTACTGTTATCGACAATTCCTACCTATTGATCACGTATATAGATATCAATAAGATAAGTTTTTGAAAGCAATAACATAATGACTCCCTCATTTACCTTGTCGATCTGGTTCACAAATGTTATCCGAAGTGTCCAAGTTTACGAAGGGACATATTAGAAGTTCATTGTATAATTATAAAATTCCAGGCTTTGGTGTTACACATAATTGGGTGAAGAAGAGCATTTTCTGGGAGCTTCCATATTAGCATACAAATTTGATTCGTCATAATCTTAATGTCATGTACATTGAAAAAAATTTCTTTAACAATAATTTTTATACAGTAATGGATTGTCCTGATAGAAGCAAGGACAATTTAGAGGCTAGGTTGGATATTTAGTTGTATTGTAAGAAGCCAAACTTACATTTGCAATATGATGCAAGTGGTTGGGTTTACAAACCTAAAAGCACTTATTATCTCTTCAAGAAATAACAACAAAAAATGTTGTCATGGATGAAAGAATTGTCCTTTCCTGATGGTTATGCTTCAAACATCTCACAGTGTGTAAAAAAGGCACAATGTAAGGTTTCAAACATGAAAAGTCATGTTTTTATGCAAAGACTTCTTCCAATTGCTTTTCGACCTTACTTGCCTAAGCCACTATGGGAGTCATTAACTGAATTGTCAGTATTTTTTCGAAACATTAGTGCTACAAGTTTAAATGTCCAACATATGGAGTTGTTGTAGATGAATATCATTGAAATTACTTGCAAACTTGAAAGGATTTTTTCTCCATTCTTTTTTTTTTTTAACTTTATGGAACACTTGACAATACATTTACCTTAAAGGCAAAAGTCGGAGGACCCGTTCGATATCGATGGATGTATCCATTTGAATAGTATTTGTCGCACGTGTGCGGCGTCGCGGCGATCGCCCTCCACACTCAAGAGGTGTGTGTATCTATATCTGGAAAATATGGGGAGACAAGAAATTCTTGTCTCTTATCAGTGGAAAAATAAAATGGGAGTCACCACCTAGTATTTTGGTCACTAGGAACCCTAACTGGTCTCAGAGATCGGGTACGGAGACTGGTTGCGTAAAGGGAAGGTATTAGCACCCCAAATACGCCCTACCTAAGGTAAGCTGCATTGTTTTAT
>Ga0325402_1005106_pt1 | contig 12228 bp, 2 predicted proteins | sample PopdelMetagenome_22_FD_207212 | JGI IMG/M metagenome (GOLD analysis project Ga0325402, IMG submission 207212) | Populus deltoides microbial communities from Bellville, Georgia, United States - Xylem-PdKOR-R3 | ecosystem: Host-associated > Plants > Phyllosphere > Stem > Wood/Secondary xylem...
ATTAAAGTGTATAAATAACCTGTATCACCTTTTTATGATAGACATACAATTTATTCAATATGAAATACCTTATAGTTTCCACAATATAAATTATATTATATTGTTTTATATTAGTGATTATATTATATTGTATTGTTTTATTATATTATATTGTTTTATTCAATATGAAATACCTTATAGTTTCCACAATATAAATTATATTATATTGTTTTATATTAGTGATTTGCTAAAAGTCCCAATCACATACCCAGATCAATAGATCACCGTTGACATGAAAAACCTGTGAGATTGTAAATGTGAATTTCTAAAAAAACTATGGTGGAAGAAGATTATTTGTATGAATATCGGGATGGTTGTAAATAAAAACTCAATGTAAACTATGTTGGAAATTTCTTTCCTTTCTTCAAAATCATATTAGTGACATTTCTCTCTTTGTAATTTAAAAGGTAAAAGGTATGTGCCAGGAAAATCTTTTTTAGTGACATTAGCCTTGGTGACTGTGCTTTACTACAGATGCTGGACTATTTTCTTGTATAAAAATATAATAATATTTAGGTGAAAAAATGAGGTGAAAAAAGATATAAAAAACGGATCATAATAAACCTTTAACCAAGCTAATTAGGGTTGAGTTAATATAAGATATTCTGTTAAACCTGTAATCCAGATCATATAATTAAAAAAGTCCAAAAAAATAAAAAAAAAAATTATAAAATCCTTAAAAAAAAACTCTAACTAACTTATCAAACTTGTTAAAAAACAGGTCATATAAAAAGACTTTAATGCTCTCAATGTAAAACTTTTTAACAGTGTAAAAGCAAAAATAAATCATTACATTATTTAAGTGAATAATATAAAGGTCTCTCAATAGCCAAAGTGTTTTCCATATATCAACTAGCCATAGTGAAGAATTCACGGATGCTTGATTAATCAAAATTACTAAAAAGTACAATAATTCATAGAATTAAGGAGATGCTTGATTAATCAAAATTACTAAAAAGTACAATAATTCATAGAATTAAGGAGAATTATTAGTTGCCAAAATTGTCCCACTAACTGGAAGCAGTATGCATACTTGTTTTTTACAAGGGCCCTCTGCCATTCTCATCCGAAGGTGTCTGTGCTTTTATTATTCAAACAAAAAGTTGTCTGGCAAATTGGTGGGGATATCGAAGGCCAGTAATGGTGAGATCCTTAATTCTTCTAGCTTTTCAATTCAAATGGCTTGGAGAGGGGCCACCATTCAATGATCCTTAACTATTCTTTGAAAATCATATCATCAATCCATGCAAAGTAGACTTTTGAGATCATCCAACCAATAAGTATACTGTTTTTTTTTTCCCCGTGACGCTTGGAAATAAAAAGTTGCCCCACCATGATAGAGATGGACATGAAGCTCTCCGTTTTCCTCCCCCCTTTTCTCTTCCAAAGTTGATAGAGATGGATGAGACCGTTCTATGTATAATTTTCATGTATATATATTATTTACTATTATATTTTTTTTTAAAAAAAATTAAGTGATTGATTTTTGTTTTTCTTTTACTAAAATAAAGTCGTTTTAATTTAAAAAAAAGTTAACCCGGGTCTTAAACCGAGCCGGGTTTAAAAACTATGCATAGGGTAGGGTGTGCTTTGTTGTGTAAAGTTATGTAATTTTATTTGTTAGAGAACATTAATTTGACTTTTATCAACTCCACAACCTACAACACTAATCTATTCTAATGTATTGAGAACTCCTAATTATAAATAGGATTGAACCTTCTAGTTGATAACATAGACTTTTATTATTGTGATAAATCATTTTTTTAGTTGATTATGACTCTTGGATGACTGGTCGATCATCTCATCTAGTCATTTGAATTTTCTTAAACGTGGTTGATTTCACTCTTTACAATCCATTTCAACCTTTCCTCTTCTAACAATCGTTATTCTTGTCAAACTAAAATGTGAATATTTATTATTGGTATAAAAAAATTCTCTTATATTTCTTTAATTCTAGGATAAAAATAGAAGTATTACCTTCTAACACGATCAAAATATTGATGTCTTATCCCAAGTGTAGGAGTGTCGAAGTAATAAATAATCCGGCAAGACCGGGGTCGAATCACATGGAGGTGAACTATATAAAATTATAAACAATAAATGAAAAGGAGTTGAAGATAACTTTTGAGATGTTACATTAATGTAAGGATTAAACTAGGATAAAACAATTGTCAAGGTTAGAGGATCCACTAATGGTATTTCAAATAAGTATAGTATAAATGTTTTTTATTACTCAACTGGAAACCACACATAAAGGAGGTTCTAATCGGATTATAAATTATTAACATGATTTATTAATTATCTTATTTGAGTAATGCCAATACTTGTAAATGTGGTCAGGTATTCACAGTGATAACTTATATTAACAACAAATCAAGTTCCTTTCATAGCACAAGTGTTGGTTATACCATACAGTAGGCTATAAAAGTGCCAAGTATTTGTTGTACCAAGAGTTGTACAACACAAATCTAGACTAACCATTTAACAAGTAAGGTATTAAAAGTGAGTAAGATAACAAATACAAAATATGTTAGAATCAAACATTAAAATTCATGTTAAGTTTATATTATAATTATTCTTACACCATTAGTGTACCCTTTTCACCTTGACAAAATTAACTTAGCTAAACATCATGAAGAAGAAAAACATAAATAAACAATATAATAACATAAACATGATATAAGTTAACTAAGTGTAGTAAAGGAAATGAAAAGCATAAACAAGAGATTAATAAAACATAAAATAAAGCTTGAACATTACAAAAAACAAAGAGAGAAAGTAAGAAAATGATCTTGATCTGAAAATCAAGATGTCTAAATGTATGGAAAATACCTCTTTTTATAAGCTAAAACTCAGAACAATTGATTTGATGACTAATTATTGAGTGGGTGGCCACCTCTTGACTTGGTGACAAACATTATTTTCTTGTCTGAACAAAACATCATTGCTAACGTTAGAATTTGAACATATAGTCTTCACGAAAGTTTTGGGCATTTTTCTCAGCTTTCCAACAAAACAAGAATGAGCTCATTTGGACTTCTAGAACTCGAGATATGGGCTGAATACTGAACAGTTTTTAGGCTGCAGGACAGATTCCGACTTCTCTTTTGTTGTTATAATTTGAACTTGAAAACGACCGTTTTGAATCTTGGACTCTCATGAAAGTTTTAGGCCTATGTCTTAGCTTTCCATCCATATGAATCAGACTTAAATCCATGTTCTACAACTCTAGTTATGATCCAATAATCGAATGATGTTCCAGTTTGAATTGAAGCAGCATCTCTTCTTTAACCTTAGCCCTCTCTTTGTCTTCGTAATTTCAATAATTAAACACTTTAATCAATTCTTTAAATTGTGAGATATGTCTGCATTAAAGATGAACATTTACCATAAATTAAAGATATCTTATGTTATCAGACTTGTTATTATAAAACATGCTCAAGTTAGAAAATTTAATGATATTTTAAGTGTAATATGATGATATAAACATTAATGAAAATGCACTTTTGAGTATTAATCATCTTCTTATATTTTTACTAAAATAAATCAAAGGAAACAACTATTAATGATATGCCTAAATGAGTATAATTTTACCAAAATGTCTATCATACTTTAAATTTCTAAGAAGTCATCTAATCAATTTATTTTAAATGAGGGTGTTTTGGCTTTTAGGCACGATATTTTGATTCTATTTACTATAATGCTTGCTAGGTTGTAGTTCTTTAATTAATATATAACTCTCCATCTTCTTCATAAATCTCCAATTCTTCGAGAACAATTCCTTGAGAAGGATAAAATTTATTTGTTTTACGCATTGTAAAAACATTATCCTTCAAGAAGATTATATGAAGATCAATATATGTAGTAAATCTATCCCAACTTGGCCCAGCATTGCTATACAAACTATACTAGCTAGTTGTATAAGATGCAACAATACTTTTGCGAAGAATATAAATGTTATGAGATGTTTTAAAATAGAGTTTGTACTATTTCACCCATAACTACACCCTTGCTTTATATCAGCAATAATTGACCGATTAATAATCCTCATAAGGATGATATTAAGGTAATAAAATAAAATATTATATCTTGATCCAAATTGAATTAAGTCATTGGCTTCTATGTTGTTTCCTCTCACTAAAAAAATTATACTAGGAAACATTTCTATAAGGTTTTTGGCCACTACATGTCATGGTGCTAGAATCTCATTTTATTCATCCTTGTCTGTATGTTCAATCGGTTTCCATGAATCATGCCACTTAGAGTATTTTTCCCATTGATTTGATCTGTAGCAAGGATTGTATGGTTGCCAATGATCTTGCCCCCTACATATTAATTTGTTGAAGATTCCTTTATCTCTTTTGACATAAAAGATATTTTAGGTATTTTAACACAACAATTTTGATTGGTCACCTTTCTTTAAGCTTTGTGACCAATATGAGTTATTGCTAGATTTTCAATAATTCTTAAGATGTCATTTAGAGAGCTAATCGGGTAAGTTCTTCTAAATGGCTTATTTTCTACTCATTTTGCTAAGACTTTATAATAAGCAATGTCATTTGTAAAAGTGTAGATTTCTTAGTGTTTAGTTTTTATAAATCTCTTCTTAATTTTCCATTGCATCCCTTTTAGAATGAGTTTAATGCACTTTTGCTTTGTTATATCTATAATGTACTTGGTTCTTAGAGTCTTGAAACGGAGAGCATAACTCTCTATACACATTCTTAGATCCTAGACTATTCTGGTTAACTCATCCAATGTAACTACTGGTTCTGTTTTATAGAAATGCTCGTGAAAATGAGTCTCTATATTTTCCTAACTATTAATAAAGTTGGGTGATAATGTAAAGTACCAACGACATGATATTTTTGTTATTGATGAAACAAATAATCTTAACTTTATAAAAGGATTTGTTACATTATGGACACCTTGGTCAATGAATATAGCAATGTGCTTCATTATAGATTAATTATCTTTCCTATAAAACAATTTTAAATTAGCAATTTTTATATCTTTGGAAATTGGATGCAACTTATCAACCTACTCTGGATATGGATGATTCTATGGAGACCTAGTTGTTTGTCTAATTTCTAGCTCTATTTTCCTCAAATGTTGGCTACTTCAACTATGTCTATCCTTCCCTAGCTTATGATTATAGTAAAGGCTTGTTGCTCAAGAGGATTAGTGTTTTCCTATTACAAAATAACTCATATAATATTAAATGACCTTATATTAGGTTGTTGTGGTTGGTAATAAGGTTGTTAGGCCATGTGATTGGCTTGCGATTGTTTATATACTTGTGGACAAACTAGTGTATCAAAGGCAACTATGATCAGGCTTGGATGTGGTTATTATAGCTCTTGATACATTATAATACCCTATATAAAGTATCATGGATCTAAACACCCATACTAGAGTACTTGTGACTATAAAACTTACTAGGACTTGACCCCAAGTTCAATATGTTCTCTATCCTTGTCTTGTTGACCCTCATATTAATGTTAAAGAGAATAAACTATTGATAAAAAGGTGTCACTTTAATATTAGCCATGTTAGCTAGTTGGTATTCATCATAGCTAGTTGTGACCACCTAATAATGCCTTCAAGCTCATAGAAAAGGTTACATATAAGGTTGTGTTTGAGGCACGTATACATCTATTTACCTTTCTATGATTAGTGTGATGTCATCATTGGGAATGGTGAGAATGTGAGAGACTAAATTAAGACATTAATATATTGTCCATATGTGGTTTTATATTGTAGACTCGAGTTAGATGAAAAAAAATCATCTCGTGGCACATTTAACACTAGTTGCCCCATATGGATCTGTGATGATGAAGGAATATCATATTCTTCTCAACCATGAAACTGATCCCTATATGTTACATATATCGATTGTTTAGAAGGTGTTGCAATGATAAGCTTACCTATATTTTTTTATGGAATAACTATTGATTAATTGAACAAGTATTTGATCCTATCTCATTAGATGTGCCAATATGTTAATTAATTAGATATTTATATATCAATTAAACTACTTGTTATACCTTCTAATAAGGAGAATCTTTAATATGAAACTAAATCCTAATAAGAGATAGGTAGTAGCTATGCAAAGTCGAACGAAATGTGGGCGTTCCAAGATTTCAGAACTTAGAAAAAGGTATATCTATTTTAAGTAGCACCACGCCATAAGAAGAAGGATATATAAAAAAGAAGGGAATTGAAAACGAGATGCTAAAGAAATAAAGTAACTAAATGAAAGTTGTAAGTACGAAAGAAAGGTAACTTGAATAAATTGAAGATATATAATTGCATATATATTTCTTACCACCTCTTCCAGTAATTGAATGACATATTTATAATGATACAGTGTTAGAGCTTTGCATAAGCATTTAATTCTAATACTATATAGATTGTTTCTACTAGATAGAACGAACAGAGATAGAAACAGACCGATTCCCTAAATGCTTTTCTGGTTATTCCTAAATGTCCTGGCTATTCATGGAAGGTGCGAAGGAGATGAATAATCATATACTTCCGGAAGAAATTGAAGAATTTCTTGAGAATCCTACAAGATCCATTCATTTTTTTTTCTCTGATAGATAGTCAGAACTAATACAATCTAAACTACCATATATCCTTTTAGTGATAACTATGTGAATCCTAACTGATCTTTAACATTAATTAGTTCTAATTTGTTAACCACTCCTGATTTTTTTAATAAGAATGAATCTACCGATTGACTACATGGACTCTTATATATAATCAATTATTTTCTTTCGATTGACCATGACTCCTAGCAGACTAGGTGATCATCACCTGGATTTCCTAAAGCCTAAACAATTTTATTGTTAATGATTGATTTTAGTCAACCTTCTCCTTGTTGGTGTGAGCAATCATTGTTTCTATAAACAAATATATAGATGCATATTTAATACAAAAATACTCACATTGAGGATTTATTAAATCAAACACCTATTAGGCTAATAATTAATGTTTTATCATACAACGGTGTTTTTAGAGAATGTCAGCAAATCTTGACTCTTCTTGAAGTCATGCCATGGATAACTAGCCAGAACAAAAAAAAAGTACTGAGAAATTTGGTAATTTCTTGGCCTCTCTAGTGTTAGTTTAAGCCATGCCTTTGAATTTTAAATGTTAAGCTTTGTCATCCACTTGCACAATACCCTCGAGGAAAGTTTTAGAACTATCCTTTAGCACCAATCCTCCACTTGTCTGATAAATGGCAAAATTATGGTTTCGATCCACAATTAAAGTACATAAAATATTGCACACATTTAGTGAAGTTCAAATAATTGTTATTTCACTTTTTTATGTATACGCTATTTAGTTATAAAACCAGATGATTGTCATGCACTACATGCTCAGATCAAAAATTTCTTAAACTTCAAATAAAAAAAAGTATAAAAGTGTTGTTAACATGTTATTTAGCTAAAAAAATATAAATTTTGAATTCAAACTTCCTTGTATAAATTCAATAAAATAAATTAAAAATTATATGAACCAATTAATGTTAAAAACGTTATTAACACAAACTAAAAACTAAGTTGTGAAGTTATAAATATATATTGAATAAGATATTCGGTCTTATGCTATAGTGGATTCTTTATTTTTTTTAATTTAATCATATAAAAGTATTTTTTTATAAGAAAAGTAATAATTAAAATTTCATTGAAACAAACTAATTTGCTATCAGAGTTCTTCCATTCCTTGATAGTATTTTAAATTTCTACAAAAGAACATAACGTTTTTGTTATATATCATTCATCTAAAAAAAAATAAAAACAATCAGAACACATACCAAAAAAATCTAAATGATTTAAAATAAGAATGAAAAAAAACCTTTCTAATTAAAACTCCATCTTAGAGCTAACTATTTTTTTAATTTTTTTTTACGATAATTGTTTTTATAGATAATATCTTAACCTAATCCAAAAACCAAGGTTTAATTGAAAAAATAACATTATAATAATTTTATCTCTAGTGTATTAAAAACATAAGAATAACACAACGTTTAAGTATTATCATGGACAACTTTTTGGTAATATCATTAAATCATATTGTTTTTATTTTTTCAAATTTAGCCTTTGTTTTTTTTAATTTTTATTTATTTTATTTGAGATAATTTTTCAAATTAGATTTTTTTTTTATAATTTCTTCCTCCTTGTTGTTTTTTCATATTAAATTCGATCATTCTTCTTTTGATTGCTATTTTTTTACTCTGAATATTTTTTTGGATTGATTTTTTTCTCGATTTAATACTTCAACATTATATTGGCTGGAAATTGAGTTTCTTGATTGAGCTCGAGTCTAGAATTTAATGAATTGTGAGTTTTATACATTAACCCAGATTTAGAAGGTTTTCCAACATTTGCTTTTTTTTTTCTTCCTTTTTTAAACTTATTTTTTTTCAGTTTTGTCCTTCAATATTTATTCAATTGGAGATTGAGCTTTGTTATTTTTATTTTTATTTTTATTTTTTTGCTTTCTATAGAATTTTTTACTATGTTTGAAAATGATCTGGGTTATCTTGGTTCTTCTTATTTGTCATTCTTTGTTGAATTTACTTTGGTGAATTTTTTAAACTGATATTTGTTTTCCCAACTTCATCTTTCAACATTAGATTGATTGAGAATTATATTTTCAATTTCATCCTTTAAGGTTGAAGTTTTTTGATATTGGAGTTCATGAATTTCTTCAATTTGCTTTTTATTTATTACGTTTCATCCTTCAACATTAAGTTGTTTTGGAATTGAGTTTCATAATATTTTTGGTATACCTTCTATTGGGTTATCTCATTCGCATGATTCCGGTAGCGGTGTTTGGTTTGCTTGCTCAATTTGCTAGTTTTTCTTTGTCGTTTTTTTATTAACTTTTTTATTTCAATTTCATCCATCTAAATTTGATTTGTTTAGAATTGGACTTTATTATTTTATTTTTTTTGCTTTTTCGTTGGCTTAACCTGGTCGCATAACTTGTCTTGTATATTTAACATGCTTATTTAAGTTGGCTCTAGTCATTTTTTTTCCTTTTTCTTTTTTTTCTACATTTGATTGGCTGGAATTTTATCTTCATTATCTTTTTGTTTTGATGATTGTTCTTTTTTGCAACTTCCCATGATTCTTTTAGTTTAAATTAGTTCATTAAACATTGTTGTCTATTCTTTTATTATCTGATTAGACTATACCTATTATTTTTACTTAGTCAGATCTATGTCTCGAGTTATGTATTGTTTTACTTCTATAAAACATGTCTGTGTCGCTTGAACATATTTTTTAACCTATACAAAAAAAAAAGTTACAGCCCGCAACATAGTGGAGGACACAAATCTAGTTATAAACTAAAATAGAGGGAAACAATTCATAAAAAGAATGAAAGCAAAAGGACACGTGGTTATTTTCTCTTAAAACTATTATGATGTTAAATCTAGTTCATAAAAAAAAAAGTGAATTGTTAAATCATGTATATAAGGAAGGTTAAGTTTGAAGAAAAATATGCTTCAGATGAGAGTTTCAGAACGTAAAAGCATCAATAATATTAAAGCAAATGAGTCAACTAGCTAAAGAGTTTACACAGAATAACGCAACACATACTCTTGACACACAAGGAGTATGTAAGAAATTCTTGAGGCGAATTGGTCCCTAAAGAGTTGGAGAGCCTTCAAACTCCTAGGGATAGTTCCTGTGTAAACTATTAGCAACTAGATGTTCCAGTTATGATGATAATAGTTTGAATATCATCAGGTGTAATGGCAAGCTACTACAGTAGAAGACATAATGTGGTCCTCTATCTCAAGTAAGGTAGTATAGACACAAATGGTTTGTGGTCAGATTCTGATTAGTACTTAAAAGTGCATTTTTATCAAGATTTTATATCATCATTTTGCACTTGAAGTATCAATAACTCCTTTACTAGAAGTTCAAATAAACCCATTCTTTTTGGGTTAGAAAGCTTAAACAAATATCTACAATTTTCATAAAGACTATTTATTCAGATTATGATGTTATCAATAACATTGTCAAGCCACCAAATCAATAGTTAGTCACAATATTAATAGTTTTATATTTTAGCCTATAAAAGGAGGCATTTGTCATATATTTAAACGTCTTGATTTTCAAATCAAGATCCATGCTTTTGCTTTCTTTATTTTATATTTTTATAATACTCAATCTTTATTTCATATTATTTTCTTTACTATACTTAGTTAATTTATATTATAATTATGTTCTTATCTTGTTTATTTATGTTTTTGTTCTTAATAATGTTTAGTTAAGTTTATTTTTGTCAATGTAAAAAAAGTACACTAATATTGTAAGAATAAGTATAGTACAAACATTACAGGGACTTTAATATTTAAATTCAAGAAAGTTTGTTATTAACATGTGTTACAATTGTTATCTTAATCAATCTTAATATTCTCATTGTTAAATTATGAGTCTTGATTCATGGTGTACAATTGTTAGCACCACAAATACTTGATTCTTTCGTAGCCTTTTGCAAGGAGAATCGATGTGTTTATTTATGAAAAGATCTTAATTTGTTGTTGACATAAATTAGCACCATGAATACTTGATAACATTTACAAGTTTACTAGACATTACTCAAATAAAGTAATTAGACATAATTAATATGATTATATTAATAACTTAAATGAGTCATTAATGATAAATTATCTGATTAGGGCCTCCTTTATATATGGCTTCCAATTCAGTAATAGAAAGAGTTTAGAATATATTTATTTGAAATATCATTATGATCCTCTAACCATGAAAATTATTTTATCTTTGTTAAATATTTACATTAATATAACATCTTTTAGATTTTTTTAACTCTATTTTTTTATTATATAAATCAACTCTGATCTTGTCGATTTATTTATTATTTTGAAATTTTTATACTAGAAAACAAAATACCAATTATTTGATAGTATCATCAACCTTGATAAGAAAGAGCCCTAGTCAGTGCTTTGGACACAGTGTTGAACAACATAGGCAAGAGTCTGAAAAATAGTAAAGAGGATGGTAGACTGAAAGGTGCAAAAGCAATTGAATTTTGGCATCATTAAAAGGGATAAAGTGAAAAAAAAATAAAGAATATTGAAGACAAACAAAGAGGAAGGGGTGAAACACTAGAACAAAGATATGTTTGAGAGGAGCAATAGGTAATAATTAGGAAAAGGGAAGAAAAGATAGGCAAGCAACAACAATAAAAATAAACATAGTTGTTAAACCCGGCCCGGTCCAAGGCCTGGATTTAAAGTTTTGAATGAGTCACCGGATTTTGACCAGGTCACCGGGTCAATTTAAAAAAAATTCAAAACGGCGTCATTTTAGTAAAAAAAAAAGTCAACGGGTTGCAACCAGGTTTTTGACCGGGTTTTGCCGGGTCAACCGGGTCGCCAGGTCGGCCGAGTCATGACTTTTTCTATTTTTTCTTAAACTCGGGTCAGCCGGGTCCCAGGTCAACCTGCCAGGCCGGACCAGGTTTCAAAACTATGAAAATAAAAACAGAAAATAAGTAGAAACAATGGAGGATAATCAAGATGCACAACAAAATTAAAAAAAAATTAAATAGAAAAAAGCTAAAAGCATACTATAATAAGAGGAATCGTGTAGGAAACGTTGAACAAAAATTAAGGCAGAAGGAAATTAGAAAGAGACATTCCTAATTAAAAAGAAAAAAGAAACATGTAATGAAAAAAAGCAAAGGTGAGAATTAATGGTAAAAAGCGTAAAAAATAGATTAAAAAGTCATGTAATAAGCTTACAATTATATCCAAAGCGGTTGAGCATTTAAAGATTGATGGGCTTGCAAAACAATCGGTGGGGAGGGAGAACAAAATACCTTTCGAAGACTAATCAAAAAGCACCGTACAATCTAAGCTCTCTCTCTCTCTCTCTCTCTCTCTCTCTCTCTCTCTCTCTATATATATATATATATATATATATATATATATATATATATATATATATATATATATATATAACATTAGCTAAAGGGTATAGCTAATTCAAAGATAGTACAAGTAAATCAAGAGCAATGAAAAAAAAGTATGAGAAATAGAGAAGTTGAATGAAAACAATAAGAGGCATTGGGGGAAGCAAAGTCATCTTGTAAATAGAAAATTTCCAAAAAAAAAGGGCAATAAATGTTAACAGTAAAGAAGAG
>Ga0325402_1005107_pt1 | contig 12227 bp, 6 predicted proteins | sample PopdelMetagenome_22_FD_207212 | JGI IMG/M metagenome (GOLD analysis project Ga0325402, IMG submission 207212) | Populus deltoides microbial communities from Bellville, Georgia, United States - Xylem-PdKOR-R3 | ecosystem: Host-associated > Plants > Phyllosphere > Stem > Wood/Secondary xylem...
CATGTGGAACTGATAATCATTAGAAGTCCTGTGTTAAGCCCCGAGGCCTCATATTAGGTAATGAGGCTTTGCTTATTTATTTGTACGACTCTTAACATAAAATATTAAAAGTCAAGAATAATTATTTCCCCACATTCTTAGGAGCTTAAAAGTCTCTTAAAGGCCTACATATTTCCATCAATATTAATATTACGTAAGGAATATCTATCCATCATTAATGTTATTAGGAGAAAATTATACTTTAACCCCTCCATTCAAGCAATATGACAAGGTTCATAGGTTATATATACCCTTTAAACCATCTAGGTAAAGAGTTCACTTTTTTCTATTCTCTAAGTATTCATATATAAATAAAAACAAACACTTATGTTCTTAGAATTGAAAGTTCATTCTCTCATTTATTGTAATTCCTTATTAAAAGTTGTTGTTACCCAATTTTTGATAAATTTCAAAAAATAGCAAAAAAAAAATCAAAAATATATTTTTGATGTATTTGCATTGTTTGCGGCGTCTTTTCCAAAGAATTTAAAATAAAAAAGAAAAAGAAAAATGCATTTAATTTTTTAGTGATCTAATTGTAATTGTGGAAAAGAGAGGACTAATTTGAAAATCGAAAACCCTCTCACCAAGCAACCCATTTTTTTTTAATCAAATGGTCTATAATCATTCTCTTAATCTAGGGGTCCATTTTTCTTTGTTTTGTCTTCAAGTTATCAAATGAATGGTTGAGATTTATTTTTGAAATCCGATAATTTATCTTGGTTTGCTTTGCTTTCAAGCCAAAGAAAATTTTAACCTATAAATAGAATTAGTTACACACACATAAAGGGACATAAATTTAGGGTGAAATTATGAGGGAGACCAAAACATAAAATAAAAAATATTCACACATTCCACTCTCTAAGCTCACACACTTAAAAAAAAAAGACACAATACAAAAAAACTCTAGACCCAATTAACCTAGACTGGCCGCCGTCACCACTGGGAACCGACCACATTAGTCAACCAAACCCTCCATCATCTTCCCCAACTCGCAGCCACTAAAATACCAAACTACTACCTCCTCCACCACACACCAACTCACCACTCACCACCCACAGTGTCCCTCGCCAATGTCTATTTCTTTCTCAGAACTAACAAACCTAGCAAATCACCATCGCAAAGACCCAATCACCACTAGAACTAACCTTTTCAACCACCAAAAACCATAGCTTCCCCTAGTAGTAGCCCTAACATCAGTTTCCCCTCTCAGTTACCACCAACCCAGCTTCAATAAGAGCAGCAGTAACAAACCCAACTATCATACCCGGCCAGAGGTCTCGGCCACTCCTTTGGTTCCCCCAAAATGACACCCATTTTCTTTCATCCTCTGCCCAAAATGTTTCCCTCTCTCTTCCTTTTCCAACTATCACCAAGAACCACCTATGACAACTCCTCCACATCTCAACTGATGCCTCAGCTCTTCTAACTGGCCATAACTAAATAACAACAACAACACTAGATGAAATAACAATTATAGTTGATCACCAGGCTATCCTTCTCCATCTACAATAGCAGCAGCAACGGCAATATCTCCTCCTACAACCCACAACACTGGACAACCTCCACAATAGACCCGTAGTGGTATATAATAGTAAAGAATAGCAGATGAAAAAACTAGTAATGAAGGAGAAAGAAACAGATCTGAAAGAGAAACAAAAAGCCTAAAGAACTGAAACTTTGCTTGTGGATTTTTTTGTCTTTGCAGGTGACGGTGAACTTTACATCTAGTTAGTAAGAAGGAGGAGGTAGCGCTGCTCCAGATCCACCAGGTCTCGGCCTTCCATGAGTGGCGATGCGTGAACCCACGCACCTCCAATAGCGAAGGCACGTGGAACACACGTGCCGCCACTGTTTCTTCATTTCCAGTACTGTGTAGCAGCCTCTTCAAGCTACCCTCAGCTTTTGAAATGTTCATTTTGGAATTTAGATAATTTTTTATGTCTTTTTTTTATGATTTATGGTTAATTATAATGTTGTGTAAATATTTGAAATTTGTATGGGTGTGTATGTTTGTATTTTCTTATATGTTTTTGAATGTTTAAAACCAAAAAGAAAAAAGGAATTGAAAGTTTTAATTGCATACGGCTAAGTCTGTCAAAAATATATAAAAAAATCATATCGTTTAGTATTTCCATATGAAAAAATCAAAAACAAAACAAATTTGCATGCATTTTTAGATTTAATAACCAGTTTACTAAATCCATTAGAATTTGACCAATATTTTAATAATCAAAATTTTAATTTATAAGAATTAATGGTTAATATTCTGGTATAGAATGTTGAACCTATAAGTGAGGTTGGTATTTGAATATCAAAGGTTGATTAGAAAATTCTCAGAGTTATTCTAAATATTCATCAATTTTAATTGAAAGTATTTTTCACTGTAATATACAAATTATGAAAAACTTTTTTCATAAGAATTTATTGGGCACATGAGCCCATAATAAATTCTTAACACTAGATCTATTCACACAAATAAATCTCAATCCTAAACCACAGATGGACCACTCATCAGAAAACAATCAGAACCTCTAGTGCCTATTTATTTTTGCGTTTCAAAAACGTTAAATTTTTTTTATTTTTTTTGTTTAAAATTAATATTTTTTTATGTTTTCAAATCATTTTGATGTGTTAATGCTAAAAATAATTTTTTAAGAATAAAAAAAATATTATTTTGATACATTTTCAAGAGAAAATACTTTGAAAAGCAACTGCTATTACACTTACAAACACCCCTAAACCACATCAAACAATACAAAACAGTTACCTCAGGTATAGTGTGTTAGGGGTGCAAGTATATCCAGATTTTTTAGTAACCCTGAATCAATCAACAAGATGGCAATTTCTAACAACCATCTGACACAGTATTTTCATGTGTGACAAAAGTTATTGACTTTATTATTGAAGGATCACTGTATCTCACTAAATTATCACAAAAACAACAATATTTAATAAGGCATGATTTTGATGTTCAAACTGATTCGTTTCATTAATTATCAAATAAAGTAACATTAATTATAAGCAGGATTCATGTGGTTTGCAAATAATAATAAAAAAAACAACCAACTTGTTCTTGCTCTGGAATCGCAAACACAAGCCCTGCATGGAGATTAGACTAAAGCAGTCTCTTCTAATATATCCCCCGAAAACCTAACCAGCTTGTCTTAATTCTTCTACGTTTTCATTTGTTTTTTCATTTTGTGATTAGAATTAATAGTTCTTCTGAACCTGACAGTTTTAGAGGTCCCCATGGGGAAGGCTGGTTCATTGATGAACAGGACCCCACACGAAATGCCGTGTGTTTACTTCGTCAAACTGGAAGAAAAACAAATCGGAATGAGAGATTCCTTGAACTTTCATAGAAATCTCCTCACTCGTTCTCTAACCCATGCACTCCTATATTAATAGAAAAAACTGCATCCCAGACTTCCATCTTCAAAACAACAATAGCATTAATTCACTCCCTCTGCTTCTTCAAAACCATCTCTTTCGGTGTCTCCTGAACTGTAAAGAGCTCCTCTTTCCCTACATATCATCATCTTTCCAACAATCAAGACCATGAAGGTATGAATTTGTGATCAGAACACAAGTATATTTGTAGCTTGTTCGAAAAAATATATTGTAAATTACTTTCTTGTTATTGATTAATTATGCTAAATTATTGCAGCAAAAGATAGTGATCAAGGTGACGGTGAATGGGCCGAAGTCCCGCTCCAAATCCTTGCAGATTGCAGTTGGGTTTTCAGGTAAACAAAACCTTCCATGCACACAAGTTTTTGAATTGCAATACCTAATAGAAACCATGAATTTGTGGGCAAATTCAGATGATCAATATGTTGACGGGCTTGTGTTTTTCTGTGATTCTGTAGGTGTTGAATCTGCTGGTTTAGGAGGGCAAGATAAGAGCCAGATAGAGGTGGTAGGCGTTGGAGTTGATGCAGTAGAACTTACAAATTGTCTGAGAAAGAAAGTTGGCTACGCAGAGATAGTAAGTGTAGCAGCTGTGGGAGAAAAGAAAGAAGAGAAGAAACCGGAGGCAGTAGTGCAGCCGGTTATTTGGCCCATGTATGGTGGAGGCGTGCCTCAGACCTATATCCATCCGATTCACCCCCCCAGCTATCATCAGGACCCTTCTTGCTCCATCATGTAATTAACAAACAGGATAGCCAGATGCAGAGAGCTAGAGAGAGCTTGAAGCAGAGTCAGTTTGTTTATTTGTAGAACATGCTGGACCGCTGCTGTTCCATGTCTGAAGGAAATTGGGATTCTATATATACCAAGTAGCAATACAAGATCGGCTTCATGTCTTATTCCATGTGTATCAACTTGTCATTTTACAGGAGTGATAAATTTTGATATTGGGTGAACAAAGAACATGGTGATTCAGTCGTTATTCAACAAAAGAATAATAATAAAATAAAAATAAAAATTGAGACACTATACTGTGAAATCCAGTCACCATTAATTATCAACTTGTGAATTTTAATCCAACATTTATTCCTTTCTGGACTTAATGGCGCATCTTCTCCTTTTCTTTTTGTACTTATGAAAGATAGTCAAAGAGCAATCACATCAGGCTATACATATCACGCCGCATGTCACTGTGCCTTTCTAGCCGTCAACGCTCGAACTCTAATAGCTTTTCAAATTACGAGTATCTTTGGTATTGTTTTGGTATTCTTATATCTTTTATAGTTTTAGTTTTATAAAAATTGTTTTATAAAAATTATTTTTAATTAAATTAGTTTGATATTTATATATGATTGGTTAAAATTATAGTTGAAATTGAGGTTGAATAAAAAATATTTTAATGTATTTGGTTAAAAATGCTTTTCAAATTGAGATTATAAAATAATTTTAAAAAATATATATTAATGTTGATGATTTTTAATTTTAAATATTATAGATATAACTACTGCTATTACATCATGAAATAAATAATACTTTATATAAAATATTTTTTATTGTTTCATTAAACTATATACAATTTCATCACGTATAAAATACATCCGACAAGGAGTACAGTTTCCTTGGTTTCTTAAGCGCGCAACAATATCAGGTAAAATATAATCATGAATAAAATTAGAATTGCGATTAAATTCTGCAAATGCTACGTCATCAAGCGATCTCCGTCTAATTTATGTAGTGATACTTTATAATATTAAGCAGTAGTTTTTTGAATAAAACACAATTAAAAATAAAAAAACATATTTTTTTATTTTACTAGGTCGGACTTGGTTCAATGCATTTAGCTCTGGACCGGACCCGACCCGGTCCGGCCAGAACAGTGGAGAGTGAATTCCTCTCCACGGGAAGAAGAGGAAAGCAACATTGAGCTGCTTTTAATGACCCTGCGTTTTAAACGCAATTAATGGTGGGGTCCATGAATAGCAAATAAAGTTTTACTCGTTACCAAACAATGATTTTCCGTGGTTTGCTTCTAAAGAGGCTCTACATCATGTTGTTTACTATTTAAGAAATTTTATAACACATTAGATATAAAAAATAAAGTGAAAATGATTGCAGATTAAAAATTACCTTCGGTATATCAATAATGAATAGGTTTGAAGCAGAGTCAACTTATTTATTTTGTAGAACATGTTGGACCGTTGTTGTTCCATGTTAGAAAGAGGGGAGATAGTATGGGAAATTGGGATTCCATATATACCTAGTAATAACATAAGATCGGCTTCATGTTTTACTCCATAAAAAATTTATAAGTACGGTTATTGTACCTTACAAACTCTTTAATATTTTTTTAAGTATAGATATTGCACTTATACAAACTACTTAAAAGATTTCTTCTTAAATATTTTATTATGGGCATTAAACCCATATATTATACAAGTTTACAAAATATTTCTCAAAGTAAACAAGGAAATTAATGGCAACAATTTCATAAAATATTGAAATTTATAACAATATAAAATGTATTATAGAAAGATAAACCCCACATGAATGAGGTTGTTTACAAGGCTAAAGAGAGTTGGGGGCTAAAGCTTGGATATCTAGGCAAGGCTCCTTAGCAAGATATTCCTTATGTTGAGCAATTGCGGCCGTAGCAGGGAACACATCTGTAAAATCAAGCATACGAACATGATGGAAGACAACACTGAATCCACCTGCATTCCTTTTGACTGATTAAAGAAGTACATGTTGGACATGGCAATGAAGATCTTGTCCTTAACTATTTCAGTCAGGGTTGTAAACCCTTCAAAAAAATCATTGAACTCCTCAAGAGAGTTCCTTAGAGCCTTTAGTCGTGCATGAGAGTTTTGGTATTCTACCTTGACAAAAAAGAGCTCAACCCTCAAACTATCTTGGGTGGCCTTCTCCTTAAGAATCCCCTGATTTAAGGTAGCCATTTTATTATAAGCCATCTGGAGCTCTTTTTCAGTTGAGCCTAGTTGAATGACAATACCTTGCATTGGCCACCTTGAGGTCCCTTAACTCGGCCTCTACAACAACCTTCTCCTTACTTGGTCATTAAAGGATAGTCTGGTCTGCATTGTGTTTGGCAATAACCTTCCTTACCTAGCTTCTCTCAACCATCCAGCACCTATTGGAATGAGTATATATTATGAAAGTATGTCAAAGACAAACAGTGGTTAGAAACAATAGTAATGAACTAAAGTAAATAATGAGATTAGATAAAAAAAAAAAAGTTTCTTACATTAAAGGTCATTTATCTTGTCAAGGCTAGATAATAGTTATAGCTCTCATCATATATCATCAAGATATTTGAAGGAATGATGATAACCCTCTCCAGGTGTTTCAATACCTCTAGGCCAGACCTCTCACTAATAACGGCTTTCATGGCTTACCTCTCCTCCCCAATCAAGAAAAGGTAAGTACAGGGGGCTTGAACAAGGACAAGGCTAGTAAAAGCATCCATAAACCTCTTTTTAACTTCCTCATGAGCACTTTGGATAAAGTTCCTAACAATTGAAGTCTCTATAACTGAGATCAGGGGTGGGGTAGTGGGATTGCCAAGATAAAAAAAGCCTCCACAACCAAGGCTACATTGCAAGTCTCCATAAGGGTGGAGACCCTCTTTCTATTAAAATGTGCAGTGGCACCCATAATTACTTCAGGAAGGGTCAATTTTGCTTGACCCCTAGCTAGGAGAGAACAGTTTCTCCCAACTTTCATTTCTACGGGAGTGATGACTTCCACCATTATTTCCTTAGGAACAGTGTCCTTATAAATAACGAGCTCATTTATATTGATAGGGTTGTGCTTCATCTCTTCTCTAGTCTCGACTCCACTCAAGTCAAGAAACGAAAGCCCCCTTCTTGATACAGACAAGCTCTCCTCTACAAACCTTGTTGAAGTTTTTCTTTCTCTTTTAGTTGTTAATCCTACATAAAAAAAAGTTAGAAATAAACTTGAATGCATAAAAAAATAAAGGATAAAGAGGCTATATACTTTGCAATATGGTTTGGTAATGCCTTTTAGCCATTTTATTAATATAATACTCGGTTAAGGCTGTTGCTAATGAAGCACATGTTTTCTCCTTATCCAAGCTTAGACAAGGCTTCTTATTCACCTTAGAGGAATGCACTCTCGAATAATAGGAACAACCTTATATTTGATGCATCCTATCTCTAAGTTAACTGGCTCATTATACCTAATTATTAGCAATCTCTCACTCCATTTCTTGACATATACAGGTTTGCTTTGCAAAGTCTCCATCATGGTTCATATAGGTTTGTTAGTGAAGGTAAAGAACTAATGAATATCATTACCACTATTAATGTCAGCGACCATATGATAACAAGTCCTAAAAATATTAATAGTAGGCTCAATTCCAACAAGCCTAGGGAACTTATCAAAAGTGGCTAAGATTATTCATCCATTAGGATACCCCAGGCTAACTTGTTCAACCTTGGCAGATAGTTGAGTTATGTATCTCTTAAATGCCGACCATTGATAAATACCATTTTTTTATGTTTAAAATGTTGGAGGCATCATCCTCGGGGGTTTGAGGTAGCTTTACTCTCCCCCGAGGTTCCCTGGAAGTGGTAGTGAATGGACTTCTCTAATGATGAGAACTACCCCTTACCAGAGGTGGACACTGGAATTCCACCTCCTCTAGTTTTATTGGCCAGTCTAATAAGCCCATGTCCTCTACTGCTTCCTCTGAATCTGGTTGAAACCTGAACTCATCATTGGAGGAAGCAATGTCCTACTTTTAAGGTTAGATCTGACTCTTTTAAGGTCCATTTTTTCTGGTAAGGAAGAAGAAGAAAGAAATTTATGGGTGAGAAATACCTAAGATGACAATTGCTTTTAAAAAAATATCATAACTTGCTCAAAACAATCTTCAACAAATTATTTTTACAGAGAAATTGCAAATTGTGAAAGTAAAAGAAAAAATGGAAGCAAAAGTAGCTAACGTTATAAAGAAAATTTCTTACCCTTACCGTTAGATGAATATCCTTTCATGTCACCCCAGATCTCCAGAAATCTACTTGATTACTGTATTAAATGTATGCCGCCATTTTATTTTCCAAATGAGACCTCTTTTAATAAAGATAAGCCACCTGAAAATCTCTTTCAATAATGACAAGCCACTAGCCACAAGAATCCCAATAATTTTACTTGACACACTTAAATCTCATGGAAAATGTAAAATGTCTCTTATTATAGAACCAATTTGTTTTCACATTTTAAAAGCGCTTTTGAAAAATAAAAATTAAGAATTTTTTATTTTTTTATTTGTTTTAAATTAATTGTTTTAGGCTATTCAGATCATTTTGATGTGTTGATGTCAAAAATAAATTTTAAAAATAAAAAAAATATTATTTCGATGTATTTCCATACGAAAAGTACTTTGAAAAGCAAGCACTACCACAATATCAAACGAGCTCTTTAGATAACCTTTCAAATATTTACATATTCAATACACAAAGACTTAAGGGGCTATTAATGGATTAATATATTTTATATATGTTATTTTTGCTTAAACCAATGTTTAAAAGGGCTAAAGACAGGATAATAACCAAACATACCTAGGCTTGGCATAATGCCAAGCCAAAATGGCATATTTGTGGCTTTCTTCAAGGCCCAATATCTTTAGATTGAGCTACGTGTCGAGCCCATGGATCTGGCAAAATATCAGACCTAATATCATTGGACTTTATTATGTGTTGATCCCAAATATATATATATATATATATATATATATATATATATATAGAGGTCTGGCAAGCTACCAGACCTAACATCTTTGGGCTCAGCTACGCGCTCAACTTAAATACATATGGGTCTGGCAAGCTGCCAGACCCAACATCTTTGGCCAAATCTAACATTATTGGGCTAAGCATGTACATGTGAATCTAAAAAGCTGTCAGACCCATCACCTTAGAGCTCATCTATACACTAAGTCCAAGTACATGTGGGTTTGGCGAGCTGCCAGACCCAACATCGTTAGGCTCAGCTATACGCGGAGTCCAAATACATGTTGGTCTAGCGAGATGTTAAACCCAACATCCTTGAGCTTAGTTATGTATTGAGTCCAAGTACATGTGGGTCTAGCGAGCTGCCAGACCTAACATCATTGGGCTCAGCTATGCGCTGAGTCCAAATACATATTGGTCTAACAAGAAACCAAACTAACATCCTTCGGCTTAGCTACGCGTTGAGCCTAGGTATATATGGATCTGACAAACTGTCAAGCTTTACACCATTAGGTTTGGGATCATTCCAAGTCTAAATGCATATGGAACTGACAATTATTATAAGCCCTATATTGAGTGACGAGGCTCCATGTTAGGTCTTGAGGCTTTACTTGTTTATTCGTACAACTCTTAGCATAAAATGTTAAAAGTTAAGAATAATCATCTCCGTATATTTTTATGAGCTTTCTTAAGAACCTACTATATTTCTATCAACATTAATATTACGTAGGGGATATATGTCATTCATTAATATTGTGTAAGGGATATTTATCCCTTATTAATGCTATCAGGAAGAAATAACACTTCAGCCCCTCCATTTATGCAACATGATAGGGTTTATAGATTATATATACCTCATAAAACACCCAGGTAAAGAGTTCACTTTTCTCTATTCTTTAATATTCATATTTTTATTCTCAGAGCAATTGTCATACACAAGCAAGAATAAATACTCCTGTTCTTAGAATTTAAAGTTCATTCTTTTTTTTTTTTTTGCAATTTCTTATTAAAAGTCATTGATTTTATCATCAAATGGTCTCTAAATCCCACCAAAAAAGACTATTTTACAAGTGTTAAATTTTTTATAGCCAACTATCAACTTCATGAACTCAAAAAAATATATATATATTGACATAAATGAATGATTACTTTTTGTCTAATCTCTTAAAAAACTTCATTAATGAACATATTAAATTTTACAACATTACCAGCATGGAAGATGAACCGAGAATAGTAAATTATCACAAAAACAACAATATATAATAAGGCATGATTTTGATGTTCAAACTGATTCGTTTCATTAATTATCAAATAAAGTAACATTAATTATAAGCAGGATTCATGTGGTTTGCAAATAATAATAAAAAAAACAACCAACTTGTTCTAACTCTGTAATCGCAACCACAAGCCCTGCATAGAGATTAGACTATAGCAGTCTCTTCTAATATACCCCCAAAAACCTAACCAGCTTGTCTTAATTCTTCTACTTTTTCATTTGTTTTTTCATTTTGTGATTAGAATTAATAGTTCTTCTGAACCTGACAGTTTTAGAGGTCCCCATGGGGAAGGCTGGTTCATTGATGAACAGGACCCCACACGAAATGCCGTGTGTTTACTTCGTCAAACTGGAAGAAAAACAAATCGGAATGAGAGATTCCTTGAACTTTCATAGAAATCTCCTCACTCGTTCTCTAACCCATGCACTCCTATATTAATAGAAAAAACTGCATCCCAGACTTCCATCTTCAAAACAACAATAGCATTAATTCACTCCCTCTGCTTCTTCAAAACCATCTCTTTCGGTGTCTCCTGAACTGTAAAGAGCTCCTCTTTCCCTACATATCATCATCTTTCCAACAATCAAGACCATGAAGGTATGAATTTGTGATCAGAACACAAGTATATTTGTAGCTTGTTCGAAAAAATATATTGTAAATTACTTTCTTGTTATTGATTAATTATGCTAAATTATTGCAGCAAAAGATAGTGATCAAGGTGACGGTGAATGGGCCGAAGTCCCGCTCCAAATCCTTGCAGATTGCAGTTGGGTTTTCAGGTAAACAAAACCTTCCATGCACACAAGTTTTTGAATTGCAATACCTAATAGAAACCATGAATTTGTGGGCAAATTCAGATGATCAATATGTTGACGGGCTTGTGTTTTTCTGTGATTCTGTAGGTGTTGAATCTGCTGGTTTAGGAGGGCAAGATAAGAGCCAGATAGAGGTGGTAGGCGTTGGAGTTGATGCAGTAGAACTTACAAATTGTCTGAGAAAGAAAGTTGGCTACGCAGAGATAGTAAGTGTAGCAGCTGTGGGAGAAAAGAAAGAAGAGAAGAAACCGGAGGCAGTAGTGCAGCCGGTTATTTGGCCCATGTATGGTGGAGGCGTGCCTCAGACCTATATCCATCCGATTCACCCCCCCAGCTATCATCAGGACCCTTCTTGCTCCATCATGTAATTAACAAACAGGATAGCCAGATGCAGAGAGAGAGAGCTTGAAGCAGAGTCCGTTTGTTTATCTTGTAGAACATGTTGGACCGCTGCTGTTCCATGTCCGAAAGCGGGGAGATAGTAAGGGAAATTGGGATTCCATATATACCAAGTAGCAATAGAAGATCGGCTTCATGTCTTATTCAATGTGTAAACAAAGCTTCTTTGGTTGTATCAACTTGTCATTTTACAAGAGTGATAGATTTTGATATTGGGTGAACAAAGAACATGGTGATTCAGTCGTTATTCAACAAAAGAATAATAATAAAATAAAAATAAAAATTGAGACACTATACTGTGAAATTCAGTCAACATTAATTATCAACTTTTGAATTTTAATCCAACATTTATTCCTTTCTGGGCTCAATGGCGCATCTTCTCCTTTTCTTTTTGTACTTATGAAAGATAGTCAAAAGAGCAATCACATCAGGCTATACATATCACGCCGCATGCCACCGCGCCTTTCTAGTCGTCTAACGCTCGAATTCTAAGAACGTGTTTAACAGTATAA
>Ga0325402_1005109_pt1 | contig 12227 bp, 6 predicted proteins | sample PopdelMetagenome_22_FD_207212 | JGI IMG/M metagenome (GOLD analysis project Ga0325402, IMG submission 207212) | Populus deltoides microbial communities from Bellville, Georgia, United States - Xylem-PdKOR-R3 | ecosystem: Host-associated > Plants > Phyllosphere > Stem > Wood/Secondary xylem...
CATGGTTGAAAAGACGTGTTCTCTCTGTTGATTTTCTTAAGTCAAGTTTATATTATATACATGATCAAACTAACGAAAATTAAATCTTAATTTGAGATTTTTTTGAAGAAAAGTTTTAATTTTAATTAATATGCAAGATAATTTTATTATTAATTAAATGAAACAACAAGAAATAAATGAAGAGCGTGCAATGCAAGGAATAAATGATTGTATCCAAGTAGATGAAAATGAAGCATCAGCCATCAAGGATGATGAAAATCAAGAACAGACTGTGAGATAGACAGATGGCCAACTTGAGTGACATCAAGCTAGCTGTTATATATTCCTAAAATCCTAAGCTCACATGGTGACAAATCCAAGCTGCCATCTTGAAATCTTTGGCCTTTGTATCACGACCAGGCATGGGAACTAGAGTCAAGTAAGAGAAAATTAAAAAAAATAATAATAATTAAAAAAATCAAATTGTAAAAAAAATCTGATTAAAATTTTGAAAAAACCGATCGGTTTGATTTCGGTTTTATAAGCCTGAAACTGAAAAACCGAACCGAACCCAAATCGAAAAAACCCAGTCAAACCGGAAAAACCAAGCCAAACCCGAGTCAAACCGAGACAAATCAGTTTGAACCGGTTTTGTCATAAAAAACCGAACCGAAACCAGTCGTTTTGAACCGGTTTCAGTTTTTTTAAAAAAAATAAATTTTAATTTAGTTATTTTTTAAAAATAAATATGAAATATGAAAATAATCATCCTAATGGGACAACCTGGATACCTTGACGAAGTTGATGCATGGAAGATTTTCATCACCTATTGGCTATGCTCATGACGTCCAGCTATTCGACGGAATTAAAGTCATGATCTAATTAATTACTGCATGACAAAAAGAATCCTGTTTTTTAGTTTAATTTTCAATAATTATCTTTGATCTTGTGTTTTTTTTAAGAGATTTGCAATTCTTTAAATAAGCCAAGCTAGAAACTGATATTTACAGAGTAGATAACGAAATATAAAATCTGAAATAGAGCTGGAAACCAGAAAATAAAAGGGAAAATAATAAAATTAGTTCAAATAATATTTTTTTGAGGTCTAAATTAAAAGTCTTCCCTAGCTAAATTGGTCACAAACAATAAGCTTTCATATAAATAAATTTATAAAATCATCTGATGAAATTTAATTCAAGTCGAATCTAATAATTAGCAAATAAAAAGTTGTAATTTTTTTTACATCATGTTATTAATTTAGCACAAACAGATTTTTTCTAGCTGAATTTTATATCCGCAGATTCTCAACTAATTAATTGATTGATTGATTAATATATATATATATATGTTAATAATTTCACACTTTATTTAATTTACAAAATTTAGCTTGGCTTTGTCTTGATTAGTTCTTATTGTTTCTTGAAGTGTCTAATTCGATCCAAAAGGCATAAATCTTACAATTTAATCCAATCATTTACAGTCAAAAAATAAGAAACATTTATTTTTATTTTGAATATAAACAATATATTTAACTCAGCTGAGTATGTGCGTGGTTTCCCTGAGTCGCATCCCTCGATGATGCTCGTAAAATTGAAGATCCCACGAATTCGATGTGCCCATGATTGAAACTTTGCATGCACGTTTGACAAAAACACGAGTCTTCCACCCACCGAATTCTCCCACCAATACAATCTTCCCTTGATAACCTAACCTTACCTAACATTAATGTGAGTTGTACGTTATTGGTTAGATCTGTTTTTTATTTAAAAATTATTAAATTGGTGATTTTTCAAGTGTTTTATTTATAATTTTGATCAACTAATATAAAAAATATTATATTAATTTATTTTTAATTAAAAATTATTTTGCAAAACCATCTTACTCTGCATTAATAGTAGGTGTCTGTTTGAGAATATGGTTACGATTATTTTTTAAAATGTTTTTCATTCCGAAATGCATTAAAATAATATTTTTTTTATTTTTAAAAAATTAATTTTAAGATCAGTACATCAAAACAATTCAAAACATATAAATTTTAAAAACACAAATTTACCCGTGTTTTCAAACATTATCTTATTCGTACATAGCAACTTTTGACCCACCCGCCCACTTCCAACCTTCCCCAGCTGCAGCAAGAAAAAGGTTGTGCAAATCAAGAATTTGATCGATAAAATCAAGAGGGAACATCCCTTCCTTGGTAGAAATTGTAAGCATATTTAAACAACGGGAGGCTTTATCTTATTAATATATTATTGATAGAGCCATGCCCTTTTTATAATTTAATAGTTATGATTTAACCTTTCTATGCATATCTTAAGCCAAATCCGCAGCACTTGCATTTTCTAGCCCTTGTTGTTTAACTTGGCTTTCAAATCATCTGCTAGTCAATGTCATCACCATGAAAGCCTTCCCATTTCCTGGTTATATGTCACCATAAAGCATTTATCTGTACAAGTTGAAGAAACATCAATTTAATTCCGATTGCGTGTATAGTAGCATGTTACGAGAGTATGATAGAAAATGTTTTTTAAGAATTTTTATTTGAAAATATATTAAAATAATATTTTTTTAATTTATTTTTAATATTTGTATATCAAGAAGATAAAAAAACAACAACAAATATTAATTTAAAGGTGCAAAAAATTTAAAAACACGATTATATCACAATGTTAAACGGTATTAAATACTAAGAAAATATTCTTGATAAAATCAACATTATTCATTGTATATTTAGTGGACTTATCTAGTGTTCACTCGTATGTTGAAGCTTCCATAAAACAAAAATTAAGGATCTATATAGTATTTAGTCTGGATTCAATTTTCAAAACCATGAACTTGAATACACCATCGAGTTTTAAAAAGTAAGCCGATGCCCAACTTATTTTTATTGAAACCTTATTATTATTTACAATTAGCATGCAAACTCAACCATAATAACAAAGATAGAGTAAATGATTTCGAGCTTGTTTGGAAACGCGGTGCAAACCATGTTTTCAAAAAATTCAATTTTTTTTATTAAAATTTAATATGTTTTGTATGTTTTGGATCGTTTTGATATGCTGATATCAAAAATAATTTTTAAAAAATAAAAAAAATTATTGATATCCATTTCGATATAAAAAATTATTTAAAAATCAACTACAATTACACTCTTAAACGGACCCAAAAAATACAACTTGAAATGTTTTGCGAGTATGTTTATGAATCAAGTAAAAAAGGCAAAGTTTTAGAGAAACCATGAGGAAATCCAACACTTTTGATGCCCAGTCCTACAAAAACAATCATAATTTTAGATTTGATCGTTTGATAAGGCCAGAGTTTCACCGAATCATTTTAAAGACATGGTTTTATATAGAAGCTGATATGCTATAATCAGTTGAAATTCAAAATAATCTCATATTACGGTCAGAATATCTTATTTTTACTATTTGAAATATTTTTAGTTGAATTTGGATTTTAATTACTTTAATTTCCTTCTTAGATTTTGATTTTTTCAAGTCGGTTTTAATCTCTATATAAAGCATTGATGTGTTATTTTTTTTTCACCAAATTATTGAATCTTAACTTTTAAAAAAATATAAATTTTATGGACATGTTTACAAGTTTGACGAGTTTAACTTTTTTTTATAATTTTTTTTCAATTTTATCCTTAAATATTAGGTTAATTGAGAATTTAATTTCATAATTGATTTCGTTTTACTTTTTATAAGGTTATCGCGGTCTCAAAAAACCTCGATATTGGGTTGATGTTCGATTCTGTGATCGTCTATTTTTGTTATCATATAATTAAATAAAAAATGTTTTTTTTAAAAAAACAAATTATAATCCCATTATAATCCATAATCCGATGCACAAGTTTGACGTGCTAGCTTGAGTTACCTGGTTCACGGGTTTTATGAGCTTACCCACTGAACGAATATGCTATTTTTTGTCCTTTAATTGTTTTTATTTTTTTTCTTGATTTTGTCTTTTAATATTGGATTGATTAAGAAATAAACTGCCCGATTTATTTTTATTTGTTTTCTATAAAGTTATTATTGTCTTGAATAAGTGTTTGCTATTAGATTGACACTTAATTTTATGAGCATATTTTTTTATCATATAATTAAATAAAAAAATTATTAAACTTAATAGAATCCATGACCTGGGTCGTGCGGGGACCAAGATCAATATAACCTGTTATTGTCTCAATATTGTTTTTTAAAACAATTGTCACTTTGAAGCTTTTTTAAAAGCTAAATTATATTTTTACTGGTCATCATGATTATATTTAAATCTGTAAAAATAATTAATTTAATTCGGTCTAACTTTCATGTGATTTAATTTAAAATTTAAATTAAAAAAATAATTAAATCTAAAGATTTTAAAATTAATTTAATTTGATCGAGTTTAATAATACTATAAAAAAAATCATCATATTCTTCATGGTTTTATTTATATTTTTTAAAAAATAATCCGACGAGTGGCAGATGACAGGCAATTAACGATTACCTATATTATACACCGTGTCATTATAGCATGTAAAAAGTTATGAATAAAGGAAAACAATAAAGAGAACAAGCGTAGTGAAGCAGCAATCATCATCATTGCAGCATGGTTATTAACAATTTTGACGTGGTAATTAATTTTTTAAAATATTTTTTTATTTGAAAATATATTAAAATAATATTTTTAATATTAATATATTAAAATAATATAAAATATAAAAATTAATTTTTTTAAAAGCACCACCGCAATAACAAATTTACAGCACCGTGGCTGAACAGTAAAGTTAACCACTGCACAGCTATCTGGTATTCGATCTGGGCGCCTGCTTTTCTGATAATTATGTCTCTATTTTATTTTTTTAATTATTATTTACTAGCGAATGAAGAATTCGTAAAAAGTGGGGCCACCAGAATTATATATAATAAATCAACTCTACTAGATTGCACACGAAACCCAACATAATCAGCCCTTATTATTCTATTGGCCGTGTTATATTGTTTCAAAATTTTGTCACTTGGTCACACGTGAAACTTTTTAATGTTGTCAAAAGATTTTTGCTATTTTTGGTTATTAGCATATTTATTTAAAAAATATTGGTGAAATAACATATATATATATATATATATAAATAAATAGACGAAGTAGTATGATTTATATATATCCCCATTGAGAAATATGATATGTATAACTTATCGTTAATGGTAATAATAATATAAAAAAATAAAATTAAAAAAGCAAGATAAAAGATAGAAGAAAGAGAAAAAAATCTGGAGACTTATCAAAATTTTGATTGTAAATATTATTAATATCATTAAAAAAATCACGATGAAACAAATTCAACAACATCGAAGAAGATCGTCAATAATAACCCGAGTGAGCTATATTTATTTTAAAAGACAAATTAATTACCCGTCAACTTTGAGCGATATATAAATAAGTTATGGTTGAGAAACCCGATTTTAAATTAATGTCACATTTTGAAATCCCGACGACTACCAAAACACTAGTAGAGAAGATTTAATTTCACAACATATTAAATTATTGAGCTTTAGAACCATGACATCTATGAATATCGCGACTAGAAAATGTGACAAGCTAAAATTGTGTTATTTCAGTATTTTTTATGAAAAAATTGTGCTATTCTACTAATTTTTTTAACTTACCATTCTATTTTTAAAAAATCTTTTATTTTGCATGGTAAAATAATTTTAAACATTCTAATTAATATTAAAATAAAAAAATTAATAGTGGGTGTCTGTTTGGGAGTGTGGTTGCGGTAACTTTTCAAAGTGTTTTTCATTCCGAAATAAATTAAAATGATATTTTTTTTATTTTTTAAAAATTATTTTTAAAATCAGAGCATCAAAACCAACCAAAACATACAAAAATAAAATGGTTTTTAGTAAAAAAAATAAAACTTTTAAAAACACAAATTATCCCGCATTTCCAAAAAAATTCTTTTATTAATGCATAGCAACTTATGACCCACCCGCCCACTTCTAACCTTCCCCAGCTGCTGCAAGAAAAAGGTTGTGCAAATCAAGAATTTGATCGATAAAATCAAGAGGGAACATCCCTTCCTTGGTAGAAATTGTTAGCATATTTAAACAACGGGAGGCTTTATCTTATTAATATATTATTGATAGAGCCATGCCCTTTTTATAATTTAATACTTATGATTTAACCTTTCTATGCATATCTTAAGGCCAAATCCGCAGCACTTGCATTTTCTAGCTCTTGTTGTTTAACTTGGCTTTCAAATCATCTGCTAGTCAATGTCATCACCATGAAAGCCTTCCCATTTCCTGGTTATATGTCACCATAAAGCATTTATCTGTACAAGTTGAAGAAACATCAATTTAATTCCGATTGCGTCTATAGTAGCATCTTCGAGAGTATGATAGAAAATGTTTTTTAAAAATTTTTGTTTGAAAATATATTAAAATAATATTTTTTTTAATTTATTTTTAATATCTGTATATCAAGAAGATAAAAACACATAATAAAAAAATTTAAAAACATTATTGTACCGTAATGCTAAATGGTATCAAATACTGCCAACCAGCCAGCATCCTCCATGGCTATTTTTCAGATCATCAAAATATGGTTCCATGTAATCTTAATAATCCCTTAATTTCAATAATTACTTCATAGAAAATATAATGTTTTTTTTTGTATATAAAATAGCTTTCTTTAATTAAAGAAAAGTTACATTTCAGTTTAAAATCCATGACTATTGAAAAAAGTAGTCGTCTGGGAAAAGGGAAGTGGAGGATATGGACTCCTGATCTCGCGAAGGCGAAAGCTATGGCGCTCTCCCTCCACTTAAACCAAGAGTCTTAGAATTAATAATTTTACTCAAAATGCATGTCATGTCGTGGCTTTATCCAGATTTGTGAAAGAGAAAGCAAGAATCCTCCCATCTTTTATATATATATATATATATATATATATATATATATATATATATATATATATATATATATATAACCTGGGGTATTCAGACCAGTTTATGCACACCACGACTAATCTCCGGACCCAATAAACATCCTGCAAGTATGTAAATTACTCGTTTTGTAATATTAAATATCTTGTTCTATATTTATTTATCTACTTTTTCATTTTTGTTTTTATTTATTGTTTATGATTTCTTTTTTTAATTTCTTTACACATTGATTCTTTATTTATTTAATTATATGTGTGAATATGTTTTTCAATTTGCATTTATGATTTTTTATTTAAAAAAATATATTAAAAAAATCTATATGTCCTTAATCTTTTTATAAAATTTTTATTGTTTTTAATTTTAATCTTCAACCTGAGTTGATAATGCTTTTTTTTCATTTGGATGTCATTTTTTTTACCTTTTTTCCTCTTGACAATGTTTTTATTATTTTTAATTTGTCTTTTAAATTGAAAATTTATTGTTGCCTTTCAATTTATTTTTTATTTTTATTTTAACCCTCATTCTTTTAATTAGTTTTTTTTTCCGATTTAATTCTTCGATGTTTCATTTCTTAGGGGTTACGCTTCTCAATTTTTTCGTGTATAATGCTTTCAATATGATAACTTGGGTTATGGGTTTAAAAAGTTAACAAGGATTTATATCTTTTTTGCCTTATTTTCTTTTCCATAGCTTTGCCGAGATCAATATATTTTTAAAATATTTTTTTTTCATTATTGCCTCATTTTTCATTGTATTATCAAATTAATCAAGATTTAACATGGTTATCAGATTTCTCTCACTTCTCTAAACACATAATCGTCTCCTGAACTATTTGTTAGTATGGCCTACAAGCCACTAAACTAAAGGGTGTGTGAATTACTGCTCACTCATACCTAGTGCATCGTGGATTATAATAGAAATCCATGGTGTTTTGTGTTTTTTTTCTTTTGCTTTTTTCTGTTATAATTTTTTTAAAATTTATTTTTATTAATTTCATCTTTTAATATTATGGTGGTTGAGAATTTGAATTGATAATTTTTTTTCTTTTTATTTTTTTTAGGGTTAGCATGATTTGCAAGTTTGGTGGGATAATCTAGGTTGCTCCGGTTTACAAGTTTAGTGGAGTGTTTTTTTTCTTTTTATGATTGAACTTGGCGATTCATAATGTTTTGCTTTTTTTTCCTTTTCTTTTTTTTTTTAAATTTTTTTTTATTGATTTTATCTTTTAACATTAGGATGATTGAAAATTTAGTTTTGTGATTTTTTTTTCTTTTTCCTTGCCTTTCTATAGGGTTAGCGTGACTTTTGGGTTTGTTTGGGTAAACCTAGGTTATCGTGGTTTACGGGTTCAGTATGATTTTTTTTTTAAATTGAACTTGATTTTTTTATCATCTATTTTTTTCTCACATAATAATAAAAAAATTCAGAGAAATCTATGTTATTAAACTTTATAAATTTCATGGACTTGTTCACAGGTTTGACGAGTTTAACTTTTTTTTATTTTATCTTTAAATATTGGGTTAATTGAGAATTCAATTTCATAATTGGTTTCATTTTGCTTTTTATGAGGTTATCGCAGTCTTAAAAAAACTCGATATTGGGTTGGTGTTCGATTCTGCGATCGTCTATTTTTGTTATTAAATAATTAAATAAAAAATAGTTTTTTTAAAAAAACAAATTATAATCCCACTAGAGTCTATAATCCGATGCACAAGTTTGGCGTGCTAGCTTGAGTTACCTGGTTCACGGGTTTGACGAGTTTACCCACTAACCGAATATGCTATTTTTTGTCCTTTAATTGTTTTTAATTTTTTTTCTCGATTTTGTCTTTCAATATTGGATTGGTTAGGAAAAAAACTGCATAATTTATTTTCATTTGCTTTTTATAAGGTTATTATTGTCTTAAATAAGTGTTTGTTTTTAAATTGATACTTAATTTTGTGAGCATATTTTTTTATCCTGTAATTAAATAAAAAAATTATTAAACTCAATAGAGTCCATGACCTGGGTTGTGGGGGGACCAAGATCGATCTAATATGTTATTATTTCAATATTTTTTTAAAAATAATTGTCATTTTGAAGCTTTTTAAAACCTAAATTATATTTTTACTAGTCATCAAGATTGTATTTAAACCCATGAAATTAATTAATTAATTTAATTTGGTCTAGCTTTTACGTAATTTAATTTTTAATTTAAGTTAGAAAAATAATTAAATCTAAAGATTTCAAAATTAATTTAATTTTACCGAGTTTAATAATATTATTAAAAACATCATCACACCTTTGATGTTTTTATTTATATTTTTTTGAAATTAATCCGACTAGTGGCAGATTACAGGCAATTAACTATTACCGATACTATACACCGTGTCATTATAGCATGTAAAAAGTTATGAGCAAAGGAAAAAAATAAAATAAAATAAAGAGAACAAGGGTAGTGAAGCAGCAATCATCATCATAGCAGCATGGTTATTGACAATTTTGACGTGGTAATTAATTTTTTAAAATGTTTTTTATTTAAAAATATATTAAAATAATATTTTTTATTTTTAATATTAACATATTAGAATAATATAAAAATAAAAAGATAATTTGTTTAAAAGCTCTGCATGACTGCAACAACAAATTTACACCACCGCAGCTGAACAGTAAAGTTAACCACTGCAGTCTGCACAGCTATCTGGCTTTCGATCTGGGCGCGGGCGCCCTGCTTTTCTGATAATTATGTCTCTATTTTTTATTTACTAGAGAATAAAGAATTAGTAAAAAGTGGGGCCACCAGAATTATATATAATAAATCTTTAGTAGCGACGAGAGACTCTGCTAGATTGCATTGCACACGAAACCCAGCATCCTCAATCAGCCCTTGTTATTCTATTGGCTGTGTTATATTGTTTCAAAATTTTGTCACTTGGTCACACGTGAAACTTTTTAAAGTTGTCAGAAGATTTTTGCTATTTTTGGTTATTAGCATATTTATTTAAAAAATATTGGTGAAATAACATATATATAAATAAATAAATAAATATAGATAGGTGAAGTAGTATGATTTATATATATCCCGATTGAGAAATATGAAATGTATAACTTTTTGTCAGTCGTAGTAATAAATAAAATTAAAAGTAAAAGGACAAGAAAAAAAAGATAGAAAAAAGAGAAAAAAATCTGGAGATATATCAAAATTTTGATTGTAAATATTATTAATACCATTAAAATCATCATGATGAAATGAATTCAATAATATCAAAGAAGGTCGTTGATAATGACTCAGGTGAGTTACACTTATTTTAAAAGATAAGTTAATCACCTGTTAATTTTGAGCGACATATAAAAAAGTTATGAATTGAGAGACGTGATTTTAAATTAATGTCACGTTTTAGGACTGCAACAACTATCAAAACACTAGTAGAGAAGATTTAATTTTACAACATGTTAAATTATCGAGTTTCAGAACCATGACATCCATGAATATCGCGACTAGAAAACGTGACAAGCTGAAATTGTGTTATTTCACTATTTTTTTAAGTACAAATTATGCTATTCTACCAATTTTTTTAACTTACTATTCTATTTTTTAAAAATCTTTTATTTTGCATGGTAAAATAATTTTAAACATTCTAATTAATATTAAAATAAAAAAAAAATTTAGTTGGGTATTTTTTTTCTTATATATTATCTAGGATACATATTACAATAACTCTTTTGAAATATTATGAAACTATAAAAAATATTTTATCTCCAAAATATCTTTTGTGTTCTAAATTGTTTTTTTATTGTTAAAGAGGATCATTTAAAAAATATTAGAGGGATACAGAAAAGGATTTTTGTAACTTTTTTTTTTAAACAAAATGGAGAAGATTTATGTAAAAAATTTAAGCTTTTTTTAGATGGTCATGTATTTTTTAATAGCCGAGAATGGTTTTAAAATATTTAAAAAAATATTAATTTTTTAAAATTAAAAATTTACAAAATTACTGTTCAATACTAATCCAAAACTGTGCATAAACAAGAAACGTTTAGAAAATGTTTAATATTACAGTTGCTTTCTTTTAAAAATGTTTTTTTAAAAAACTGTATCAAAATATTATTATTTTTTATTTTTTTAAATTTATTTTTAATAATAATATATTAAAAAAATATTTTAAATAGGTTAACAAACGACGCCTAAGTCAAGATATGAACAGGTGAGAGAGGTCAAAACAAATCTCTGTCACCTCTTTGTTTCTCTCTGTCACCGTCTCTTTGAAATTCATTTTCCAAACACGTCAAATCCCCAAAACACGGCATGCAAAAGAATTATTTTTATTCATTTACCATCATTATTACTATAAAATAATAACAAATTAAACAACAAAGTGGTGCGGTACTGTGCTGCTTGAGAATTGACAATGAGAGAAGTACGGTGACTCTTACACGTTAATCTCTTCGATTCTCCCTGTAAACCTCTCATTTCTTCTCCTCTCTCTCTCTCTCTCTCTCCTATCACACTACCTTCTCTGATGTTTCAAGATCTTCGGAATCAGACGCCCCAATATTTGTCTGCTTCCCGCAAGATTGCTTCAGATTGCTTCTTCTTGATTTATTAGTGCTTTGTATTACCAGCTGCTTTCTCTCGCCGATTTTTACCCTTTTTCTATTTCAAGGTTTGTCATCTTTTCTTCTTTCTCCTTTTAATCCTTACAAGCTATAGTCTCATAGCTACAATGCCGCTGCTGAATCCTCTTTTTTTTCTTCTTCTTTTTTTTTTTCCTTGAAAGTTTGAGAGTTTTTTTTTTTAATTATCTGATAAAACTGGAAATTTGTGTTTTCTCTGTTTACGAGATCTGAAACTTTTTTTTTGGGTTATCTAGATTGATAGATTTCTCAGTTATGAATATCAAAAGACTCTGCTTTTTCGCTGAAAGTAGATTCGTTTCCTTTTTTTAGAAAAAAAAGAAAAACAAATTCATCTGACAAGTTTATTTGGTAATGTTTTGAAGAGGGAATGTCTTTATTCAGTGTTCGTTGTTAAATTTCCTATTTCCTTGTGGGATTAAGTAGAGATTTCAAGAATCTATAGTTCATATAATCTATGTTAGCATTAATAACAAGTTGATCAGTAAAGGTTTAAGCTTTCTTTCTTTGCATTTCACTAACATCGCATGCATGCAACTAATCAAGCTAACTAACTACAAAATTAATTTCCATTTCTCTTTCTGGGTATTTTGGGATGCCAATTCAAGTTTGTTCCACAATTTTTGACCTTTTATTAAGGTTACTGTGAAAATTGAGGTTTATATGCCGAAAGAGAGAATGCATATTAAAGGTTCTTCAA
>Ga0325402_1005111_pt1 | contig 12225 bp, 7 predicted proteins | sample PopdelMetagenome_22_FD_207212 | JGI IMG/M metagenome (GOLD analysis project Ga0325402, IMG submission 207212) | Populus deltoides microbial communities from Bellville, Georgia, United States - Xylem-PdKOR-R3 | ecosystem: Host-associated > Plants > Phyllosphere > Stem > Wood/Secondary xylem...
TTCAGTCCGTCCATTTAAACCCAAATCCTATAACTAAAAAAAATAACAAGTCTGTATGCAAAAGAAGACCACAATTCTGAAAACCAAAACCTATAACAGTAACCATGGCTCAACACCCATCATTTTTCTGATATTTAATACTGCCACATTCGTTAGTCTCATGCAAAAGGAAACGACTTGAGCAACACCTTTATACTAAAGCAAATACAGAACTACAAACACAAACCAACGGCTAGCTAGCTCTTTTTTCAGAAAAAACAATCAAAATGAAAACATGAACCGAAAGTCTGCTAAAAGACCGCCTTGACTCTAAAGGGACTTCCCTCGTGTTTTACTTTCTAGATAGAGCTTTATTTAGGAGCCAAACTCAAACTATGCAACATCCTAAGGCAAAGAGACACTCGAACAAAGAAAGGGAAAGATAATGAAAGCCTTTAAAGCTCACGGTTCCTCATGGCAGGAGAATAAGAAAAGAAACGTAACTTTAACATGAACAAAAAAATCTAAACTCCAAGCCATGCATAAACCGTGGGCAAGCAATGTCTTTTTTTTCTAACCAGAAACGAATATCCAGAGCAAAAGGAAGGAACATGTTTGGAACAGAAAAAAACAACAGATGTCAAGTTTGAATATAGCAAGGAAGAAAAAAAACTGGAAAACTAACCTGCAGATCTTACTTGTCTGAATGCAGAAGATGAAGTTTAGATAGATGGAAAAGCCTTTGCCTTTCGGCCTTGTTTTTCTGTGTCTCTCAACTCAGCCTTATGCGAGTTCTCTCGGTTTTTTCTTCACTCTTTCTTTGCGTCTCTCTCTGCTTTCTCCTCCCTTTGTTTTTGGTCTCTTCTCTTTGTGTTTTACTTTCTCTCCTCACTTTGTTTTTCTTTTTTAAAGTCAGGGGATGGCTGCTTTGTTTTTAAAAGATGAGAGGGGGCTGCGGTTCCTCTAGAGAGGGTTTAGATTTAGGTCTTTTTTTTGTGTTTTCCTCTCTTTTCTGAAAAATTACATCTCCCCTGAATATTTTTCTCCCCCCTCTTTATTATGGCTGGAAGTTCACTTATATAGAAAATCTCTATGCATGCTATTCAAGGAAATATTGCAATAATTATTGCAGAGATTATCTTCTATAACCAGCATCAACAAATCCTATATATATATATGGTATTTTATATTGTAGTGGTTATTTTCCATAACCTGCACGTGAGGTCCAAAATTGAGTAACAACAATAACTTATATCTCTGTCTCGGTCAACCTGAAATCCCAATCTAGTGATTCCCTATAACTAGAACTAAAATATTTGTCTACAGCTCGGTTAACCTAAAATTCTGATCCAGTGATTCCCTTTAACTAAAACCAAAATTTTGTCTATAACTCGGTTAACCTAAAATCCTATTCTATCAATTCTCTTTAACCATAACCAAAATCTCTATCTACTAGGAGAACTGTATTCTCACAGCTATTCTCCTGCACAACTGTCTTCTTTCGTAGCTCATTTGATCTAAAATCCTGAATCTCAGCGATCCCTTTCAACTAGAACTTTCTAAGGGTGACTTGAATTCAAAACATTTTGATTGTGGAGTCAAAAATAAGATTTCTTGTGGCAAGGTTCTCAAAACTCAAATTCTTGATGTTAGGCTTTTCTTGTTCTTCCTGATGGCAAGGTTCTCAAAACTTTCTTCTTCAACTTTCCTGGTGATTCATGATTGTAGAGTTGACATTTGTCCTACTTGATGACTGAAATTAACTGGATTTCCTGATGATAGGGTTGAAAACTTGGTGCTTTCTGATTGCAAGGCTGACTCGATCGATATTTCTTGATCGCAAGGTTTGAACACTTGGTGCTTCCTAATTGCAGGGATGCCCTAAAGACTATTCCTAATGACAAGGTTGATCTTCTCATTTTCTTGAGAATTTTCTAATGGTAGAGTTTATCGCATATTCTTCCCGTTCTAGGGCAAAACTATGATTCTTTGCTATCATTAACTCAATGATTCTTTCTTTGTCCACTCAGATTCATCAGAATCTTGTTGGATTTCATTAAGGATTTTTCTTGTGAAAATTCAAAAACATTTATGCAATGCTTTGGTTTGAAATATAGGCCTCTCTTTTTTATGCTCCATCATTATAAGATGTCTTTGTTTGTTATCCAAAGCTTTCTCTATTTTGTTGATTCACTAGCTAATTCAAATTTATCGTGTACTAGTCCTTCACTCAAATGTAAGTGCAGTGTCCATCCTGGGTCGCCTGTAATGATTACTACTCTCGTTGTTTATGAAGCTTGACCATGTTCTCAAGTGTGGTGTTGCTTTATTCATTATTGAGGAGCTTAACATCTCATTCATTTCCTGGATTCTCTCAAGAACTATTCTCTTTCAATTGAAAAATCATCAAGAGGTTTTTTACTGTCGATCAATTTCATCCTAGATTGCCAAGCAACCATGAAGTTACTTTCAATTGAAAAATACTCTTCAAGTATATGTTATCATCAACCTTCATGAAACCTGTCATAACCCATGTCTAGGTTTTTTTCAAATTCATCTTTTTACTTTCCAAAATAAAAAACATCAAATAAAGGCTGGTGTTTTGGCAAAAGCAAGCTGGAAGAATTTTACATGTAGAAAAAATCAAGCTGCAATTTTGGATGGAGTCGATAGCTTAATTGTACCTCATTTTACCCAAAACTATAGATACAATGCAAATTCAAGGTCAAGTTACATGATTATTAGACAAAACTGCACAAAGCCTAAGCCTAAGGACATATTTAGATTTTTAATAGGTCAATTTAATTTAATCATGGGCCAATTTAAAGTTTAATTATATTTAAGAATTAATTTAGGTGCAATTGAAGGATTTAATTATGTAAATACTTAATTACACTTTAAATTAGGAGACCAAATTTAATTTTTACTAAGTCAGTTGATTGAAATTACGGGTAAAATTACAAGAAAATCAAAGTTTAGTGGTCAATTAAGGATTAAATTGAAAACAATCTGAAACCAATGACCAAATAAAATGGATTAAAATCTAAAGCCTAATTGAAGTTTGTTAGGGGGAAAATTGAACAAAATTGAAAGTTTGAAGTCAATTAGGGAAGTAATTAAGAGAAATCAGAAATTAAATGACTAAAATGAACTTTATCAAAATGACATTGTTTTGGGGTTAAATATTCATCTTCTTCTTCAGCTTTTCACCGAAAAGTTGTTCAAGTGGCCTATTTCGCAAGATGTTTAATACGTCATCTCTTTACCAAATTGGACAAAACTTACACACAAATGATCACCTAACATCTGGCTACACCACAATGTGGTTTGTTCTAGCCGATTGACACCACAGTGGTTGTGGCATCATCGCAAAATTACCAAACCAACCAGCCCTTTTTCCTGCAACAAATCTGACAACCCATAATAGCCACTTTCAACCAATAGTTGGGATCCATTCGAGTTGAATCAAAGGCCAAGATTTGACATCATATGAGATAAAGTGTTCCTCTTCCACCCCTCTATAAATAGAAGTGAATTTCATGCCCCAAAGAAGGAGAAATCTGATTCCAAAGTTGGCCAAAAATCAACTCCCTCCCTAGTTTTTTTCTCCCAGCCAACATTTCTCTCTCTTTCTCTCTCACTGCCACCTCTTCAACCATTTCCACCTCAGCTCCTCGCTGGTGATAGAATAGCCACCACGAGCTCTTCTCTCTCTCCTTTTCAAGCCTTTTCTTCTTCCTCCTAGAGTTGACACCAAACACTTCTTATTCCATTAACAACTGAAATTCTTGCGACGGACATAAAAACCCAAAATCAAACGAAATAAAAAACTTTTATGGACCACTTCTATTGAACTCTTCTCTCTAATACGAACCCATTAACACCAAGCACCAATTAACACCAAGCTTAACCCATTTACATGTTCTAAATGGGTCAATGACTCGGTCTAAGACAGGCATTGATTGCATTGGTTTTGAAGGTTTCGACCAAGTCAAATTTGAAGGGTCCGTTGGAGTATCAAGAGGAGGCCTTAGTATATCTTATCCATATGTAAGAGGGGCCCAATCCAACCTTATTTAGGCTAATTTTTCAAATTTTCAACCAACTTTGTGTTTATGATGTTTCTATGTGTTTTGTGGATTCCTAATTAATTTTATACTTCTTATTATGTATGAGAACATTAATTATTTCCTTTAAGTATTAAGATTTATTATTTTGTTTATTTCCATGTGAGGTGGGGAGGAGAAAACACAGTAAAGGAAACAAAGGAATCATACTACAACTTGGAAACAACATAGGCAACTACCTTTTCCTTTAGTTAATATGATTAATGGGCTGAATGGAAGGCTATAAATAAGCCTTGAATTAGTTCTGTAATATTTTCTGTCCTTCTCTTCTTCTCAAGATAGAACATGAATTTAATATCATGGGCTTTATTTTATTTTGTTAGTTAAAGCTCAAGACTTGTTTGAGCTTAATTAATACTTAATTTTCAGATAGGATCCAAGGCTTACGTGGATCAAGTTATAGGCCTTTTAGTTTAAGGTTTTTGGTTCAGTTTTGTAAGTGGGTCAAATCAGTCCACTAAGGTTAATTTTGAAGAACTATTTAAACTCATGTATCCTAAATTTCAGCAGCCATTGATGAACAATACTTCTAAATTTTTTAGTTTTAAGGTGTGAGAGTGATTCTTGCATTCTTCAATTCTTGAATGAACAAATTCTAACTTATTAAAGATTAACTGGCTTCGTGAAGTCATTTGACTTCATTCAAATAGTGATGGTGCCTTTGGGCAAGTTTTTATTCAAATAGGAATTAGAGTTATTTTGACTTTTTAGGATCAGATCTCAATTTTGATTGTGAGTTGTGTGACTAAAAAATCACGAGGTTCACATCACTCTTCCTTTCCTTGACCTGGGTCAACCCAAAAGGAAGTCCATAAAAATATAAAACCAAGGTTCCTTAGGTGGTAAAGGTGTATATAACCCATGAGGAATCACTTTAAACTTAACTTGTTTACATATTATGCACCTATCGCAATTTCTTTGCACATCTGTTTTCATGTTAGGTTAATAAAAAAAAAATATTCATGTAAAACTTCGTAAGTCTTAGAATCCCAATGTATCCCATTAATCCGCTAACACTCTTACAAGAAATTCACGCATAATTAGACACACCATCTTTTATCCTTAAATAAAAACTCATCATGCCTAAAAAATTTATTTATTGTCGCAAGTTCATATTGGAAATAAATTTCATCAAAATCAATATCATTAGGATACAATTATTTAACATACTCAAATTCAAAAAGTCTAGTATTCAAAGTATTAAGAAAAATATACTTTCGTTATAAAGCATGTGTTTAATGATATATAGGGATGTCTCAATAAATTCCATCCATATGGTATGTTTACGATTCAACTTACCTTAACTTTTCAAGTGTCTCAAATATTGGTGATCAGTATGAATCACAATTTCTTTAGCCCAAAGGTAATGTTTCCAAGTCTCCAAAGTCTTCACTAATGTATACAACTCTTTATATATATATATATATATATATATAAAGTAAGAAGTGTATTAACCATAAAGGAACAAACCAATAGCATAGAGCAAGGCCCACAAAGCTCGAATAGGAGAACAAAACCTGCCTAACCTAAAACAAAATAAAAAAACACAAAATAAAAGGGGCATACATCGGAGAAAAGCTAAAAAGATCCTTAAAACCTAATAAATAAATAAATCAACTAGAATAAAAAATATCATTAGAAAAACCCCATGAAATATGAAGCCTTCTGGTAGTATCTGAGTAGGCCATATCACGAAAAAGGATTAACTTTAGAAACAATACACTTATCAATATCACTGTAGACAACTAAACGAGGAGCCTCACCATAAAGTCAAGCATTCCACTCCCTCCAAATGTAGTATATTGAAGTAGCTAACATCAATTTAAACTTAAAAAGAAGGGTGTAAACACCTAACAAAAAAAAAAAGGAAAGCCAACAACAACTCCACCGTCGCTATCGGTTCAGAAATTGGCAGTTTTCGTTGATGATTTCTGAGTCGATAAAGTGCATCATGGGGATTATAATCCATCTCGTAAAGTTGAACCTAATCTACAAGAAGCTTCAAATGACTCAATAACAAGAGCGAGAGCGCAACACCTTCAAAGGGCCTTGACGAGTCAAATTGGAATGATTGAAGCTGCTTCAGAGTTAAAAGTTAGCAAGATATTCGAAATTGGTTCAAAGGTTCTTATTTGCATACAATTGAAACTTGGACATGGGCAAAAGCCATTAATGGTTCTTTTGATGTTGGGCTACTTGAGTTTGGATTGATAATGCATATAAGTGAAGAAATCGATGCTATTTACAGTCTAAATAATAGATGAATTTGAACCCAATTTTGAAGTCATCCATTGCATGTGAATATAAGACTAATATAGGTGGATTTCAAGTTCAGAACGTGATTTTTCTAGATTTTCCAACCATGATTGCATTGGACTTTTTGGAGAAAGCTTTGAACGAAGTTACTTTTCAGTACGACATGTCATCCACAAACTGATGGACAAACTGAGGTAGTAAACTGGAATTTATCTTCTTTGTTACAAGCTGTTATACATAAGAATTTGAAGAGTTGAGATACTTGTTTGCCTATTGTGGAGTTCGCATATAATCGTAGTGTGCACAGGGCTACAAAATTTTCACCATTTGAGGTTGTGTATGGCTTTAATCCTTGTGTTCCTATTGATCTTGTTCATATTCCAATTGAAGAGAGGACATCTATGGATGGAATTAGAAAGGCAGAATTGATGAAGAAACTACATGAGCAGGTTCGATTACATGTTGAGGAGAAAACGACAAAGTATGCTAAACAAGTTAACAAGGGGCGGAAAATGATTAGGTTTGAACCTGGAGATCTTGTTTGGATTCATATTAGCAAGGGCAGATTTCCAAGCAAACGTAAGTCCAAGTTGATGTCAAGAGTTGATGGTCCATTTCGGATTATGGAGAAGGTGAATGACAATGCATATAAGGTAGATACAACATATCAGCTACTTTTAATGTGAAAGACTTGACTCCATAGTTGGATGATATTGATGATACTGATTTGAGGACAAATTATTCTCAACCCGAGGTTGATGATGTGCATCATTGGGATTATAATCCATCTCATAAAGATGAACCTAATCTACAAGAAGATTCAGATGGCCCAATAACAAGAGTAAGAGTGAAACAACTGCAAAGGGCCTTGATGAGTCAAATTGGAATGATTGAAGCTGCTTCGGAGTTAAAAGCTAGCAATCTGTTCGGAATTGGTTCAAACGTTCTTTTTTGCCTACAATTGAAACTTGGACATGGCAAAACCCCTTAGTGGTTCTTTTGATGTTGGGCTACTTGAGTTTGGATTGATAATGCAAATAGGTGAAGAAATTGATGTTGTTTACAGTCAGAATAGTAGATGAATTTGAACCCAATTTTGAAGTCATCCATTGCTTGTGAAGACAAGACTAATCTAAGTGGATTTCAAGTTTAGAACATGATCTTTCTAGATTTTTCAACCATGATTGCATTGGACTTTTGTGCAAGAAGTTATATCCGTTTTAAATTTGGTCTTTTATGTTTCAATCAAGGTTGGAAAACGTATGGTAGTTAAATTTGTTTAGTTACTTTGTCAAAGTCTAATTTTTGGGCTTGACTTCTATCATGTTGAATTTTCCTAACTATGGAGGGATGTTCCAATTATAAATATAGTATCAAAATATATAATAAACACTTTTGGTCAAGATTTTAAACTTAATTCAAAGATTAAGAGTTGTTCTTCCAATTTGATTTTGTGAAGAATCCTACCTGACTTATCACTCTTCAATCACAAAGATTGCGGCATCGAAATCACTATAATTCTAGTCTATCCTAGATCGACTAGAATTCTTCACAAAGTGTGAAGAATCCTAGATTGATCTTTGTGGTGTCCAAATCAACTTATCAAAGTATCATTCAAGTCTATCCTCAATCTTATTTACATTAAAATCACTATAATCCAGCCTAAACACTAAAGCTTCATCCATTTTCGTCAGATTCAGACCCATCCTTCATCCATTTTCATCAGATTCATTGTTGTCCATTTTCGAAGCATTCATAGCACATCAGTCGACAGCGACTCAGTTTTCGTTGATGATTTTCAAATTAATGGGCGGCAAATTAAATTTTATTTCCAAAGCTAGGAAGGATTATTTAATAATTCTCCTAGTCTAAGAAGGAAACTAATTAATTTAGAAATTAAGCAGCAAAGATTTCCAAATCAAAATTGATATTCCTAGTCTATTTGGAATTCCTAAAATTAGCATCTGACATCCCCTTATCCGGGATAAAACACCAATCACATACCAAATGGAAAATAGGGTAATTTTTTTTATATAGTTTTCATATAAAAATCTACCGAAATTTCAGCACAGTCTCCCCTATATCGGAAGGTCTCAAGTTATCGACATATAACTTGTTTACACTTCTAATATCCCACATCTCATAACAAGAAAAAGCTATTTCAACATGTATTTTCTCATTTTGACATAATTAAACACATGTCATCAAGCTAAATATATCAAATTAAACATTCTCCTCTTTTGATGCATAATTGACCAAAAGCATGGCCTTAAGGAACCAAGAGCTCCCATGCTAATTTCATTCGATTCAAACACATATTCACATAAAAAATAACCTATTGTAATAAATTAATAAGGAAAACCATAATTTTCCCCTTTCCCACTTTGCTCTTCATACCCATACATTTCTTTGATGAATCATCATGATTTCATGCCCCCAATCACATACAACACAAAAATTAACTTGATTTTAACAATCAATACATTTCCCCCAATTCAAGTCTAAGAACCCTAATTAAAATTTAACACTAAGGCATCAATTCATAATCGAATTCAAAATGACTTATAGAACCATGTTTAGAACTGTTTATGATAGGCCTTGTGATACGAACCAAACAAGGTTAGATTTGGATTTTGGCGTAAAATTTTCTACCGTTCAGTTTTACGCTATTGAGCATAATTTCAAATCCAACCGTTGGATCGAGCTGAAACTTTACCAGAAGATTCCAGAAGTGTTTGTCTATGTTGGGGTACATTTTCATGAGAATCCATGTTTGGAAATGACTTGTAATATAGGTCCGAACAGGCTATACAAATTCTGTTATTTACTTCCTTTTGACTTATGGACTTCCTATTTGGCAAGGATCCTTTTCTTACAAGGATGTGGGAGCTTGTTTTGGGAATTTTCTAGTTCCACAAGGATCTTTAATGAGCTGCAATATAATCTCCAAGTGTGACAAGGATTCATTAATGTTTCAGAATCCTTTTCTTATAAGAATTCCTTATTAATCCTAGCTACAAAAGGAAAGAAGGGCTGATGGTATTTAATGACAAGTTAGTTATTTTTATTATTTTCTTTCATGCTTGTGCTTAATTAATACTTTGTTTTCAGTTAGGATCTGAGGCTTGTTTAGATTAAGTTATGGGCTTTTCAGTTTTGAGTGGACCTCATATAAATCCACATAGGGGGTCCATTAGGGTTAATTTTTCAAGAACTATTTAAACTCATGTAACCAAAATTTCACCAGCCATTGATGAATATTACTTTTGAATTTTTCACTTTTAACGTGTGAGAGTGATTCTTGCATTCTTCAGTTCTTAAACGAACTGAATCTAACTTATCAAAGATTAACTGGCTGCGTGGCGTCATTCTACTCAATCCAATAGTGTTGTGCCTTGGGGCAGGTTTCCATTCTTTAGACCTATTTCGGCTTTCTAGGATCAGATCTCAATCTTGATTGTGGGTTGCGTGACCACGTAATCATGAAGTTTGCATCAGCTTACCTAATAAGAATCATGGTCTCGATCCTCAACCAGTCAAATATTTTCGACTCCCCCTTTTCTAATGACAGTCGGCCCTCCCTTCTCTCTCTACCTTTAAAATTTTTTGTTAATCCTTACCCACATGTGTTTATTCTACCTATAAATCCTTAATCTTTGGATGTTTGGTGTTTCTCTCTTGAATTGGCAAGAACAAAATCAAAAACTCCCTCCCTCTCTCTTAGTAGCTTCTACCGGTTTTGATGAGCAAGGAAGAGGGGTATTTATACCCCATAATTTCTCATATTTTCACTTAGGCCCTATTTCCTTTAAGTATATTATTTTTATCCCCACATCTTTTCTTCTTATAATTAAGCTATACCTCTTTTTATTTTTTATAATTCAACCCCTCAACTTTTTAGTTTAGTTCATTTTCTATAATTTTAATCCAACTCTCAATATTTTCAGAAATTTCTAAATTCCTGTTTTATTTAAATGTACATGAATTTCTTCATTTTTATTTTTTATTTATTTAGTGTGCAATTTACACCAACATTTATTTCCCGGGGTTTAGATGGCAACTCTTCCTAAACATGCAAGGAAGGCTTATTCAGTTATAACACTTTATAAACTAGGGAAATCAAACTTATTATCTTTTAATTTTTCTTTGTTACTTACGACAGCAACTGTGAACCTTTATTTTAATTGTAAGGGTTTGAGTCTAATTTTAAGTAGGCCTTATACAAGTCCAGAACTTGGGTCCATTAAGTTTTAGAAGCTTAAGTATCAGTATCTATAGCTTTCTTATCAGACGTGTATAAGGTTGGGACCATAGGACCAACCCAACACCAATATTAATCACACCATAAACCCATTAGAGGAGCTAAGTGGGCCATTACAAGAGATAGGGCAAAGAAAATTAAAAAGCCATTAAATAGCCTTGTTCAGAATGTATAGATCAAGATGGACCTAGAGATATTGTTTACTTGAGGTTCAATTCTGCCGCAAATTGATCATACAAAGGGTTTGGATACGTAGATATAAAAGAACGACCTATAAACTATGTTTTGTTGTTTGTTTGGTATTAGAATAATAAATATTGAAATTGAGGTAATTTCAAGATCGTTTGGTATGGGTTTCAATTCTATTACATAAAAATTGCATAACATGTCAAATTAGCGTCAAGTTCCAAAACCTGATCCTTACTGTTTGTTTTTGTCCAATTCTTTTTAATTATATTATAACTGGTTATTTAGGAGTCAAGTAATTGTTTACGCTAATATTCATTTTTGTTTTATTTCATGTCTTCGTTCCATCCACAATTCATATGAATTTGCATTGCTAATCGCGAAATCATAATCATAGTTTTGTTTTGCTTTGTTTTCAGTATATTTATTGATTCTTGAGTCTAAGAATTATAATTGGATTGCACTGCGAAGGCTACTGACTTTGATTTGTTGATTTTAGTTCCTAAAGAAGCAAAAGAAAGCAAGTTGTGAGGTAAAAGGCGTAGTGAGCATATTTGATGCGAACCTCTTGAACACGCAGTCAAGCAACCCACACGCAAAGTCATCAATTCCCAAAAAGCTAAGTAAATCAGGTTTGATAGGATTGTAACACAGAGATAACTTTTACCTAGGCACACCAGCACCATTAGAAACGAAAACCCCCACCCAACGAGAAGTATAAAGATAATGCCACGAAGTCAGTTGTTCTTTGATAAGTGATGTGCCGTGAATGATTCAAAAATCAATAATAATGAATCTGATGAAAAATGGATGAAGGATGGGGAAAGGTTGGTTGTGTGATTTAGCTTTACGAGATGGATTATAATTCCCATGTTGCACATACACAAAATGTGGCAAACAAGATGTTTTATTAATCTGAATTGTCTAACTTATATGTCTGCTTATGCATTTATTTATGTCGGCTCTATACTGAAGCAAACCCTGATGGACCTTTTATGTGATATTATGCCCACTTATAATAAAACCCAAATGATATAAATAAACCCTAAACTAAGAAGAAAATAATAATAACAATAATAAATCTGAATTTAATATCCGAAATATAATAAGATTAGATTTGCTGCTCTTTAGAACTCCCATATAAGTTAGGAGAATCAAATCTGATGTTGCCTCCTCTTTAGTTTCCTTGTTTTCAAAGTATTCTTAGCTGATTTGAAAACTTATTTAATGATAGATTCCTACTATAATAAGGATAGAATAATGATGAGGATTAGCCCAACACCAAGTTTAATCATGCCAACGACCCATTAGAGGTGCCAATTGGGTCAATTACAAGAGCTAGGGCGAAGAAGCTTAAAGAAGCATTAAATGGGCTTGTTCAGAACATATGGAGCAAAATGGACCTAGAGGGGCTTG
>Ga0325402_1005119_pt1 | contig 12220 bp, 4 predicted proteins | sample PopdelMetagenome_22_FD_207212 | JGI IMG/M metagenome (GOLD analysis project Ga0325402, IMG submission 207212) | Populus deltoides microbial communities from Bellville, Georgia, United States - Xylem-PdKOR-R3 | ecosystem: Host-associated > Plants > Phyllosphere > Stem > Wood/Secondary xylem...
TAGCTTTAAAACTCTTTACTTTAGAAAAAAATATTTTTCTAAAAATTATTTAATTAAACATTTTAATTAAATCCTAATCCTATTAGGATATAACCAAAACTCAAAGATTTTGAATTAAATATTTTAATTCAATCCTAATCTAATTAGAAAAATTAATATTAGAATTAATTTAATTTAGAGTTTTAATTTTAAAATATAAAATCAATATTTGATATATGAAGGGGAAAATGTAATTTCCCCTAATAATACCACAGAAGTAATTAGGCATAAGTTGCAGAGATAGATTTGTAATTCTACTCCTTAAAACGCTTAAAAAGACTGCAGATGTAGAATCATAAAATCTACCCCTTCTTTTTCTTGTTGCAGCAACAAGGCTAATGCAACTACTAGCATGCGCTGCCCACGCTGGTGGTAGTGCAGGGCAACAACCCTCACGCTACCTAGTGTGGCGCCCATAGTAGTGCTTGATGTTAGTGTGGCTTTTTGCCGGTGATGATTGGTTGTGCACGTAACATAACCAGGCATGCCAGCGACGCTGATGCCGCCACTAATGGTTATTGTAGCCACTAGAAACCATTTTTTTAATTTCAAGTGTGGATTTCGGCCATATCTAGCATGGATAGTAACCATAAAGTTTTTTTTTTTTTTTGAAAAACATGAGAAAAAAATATTTTTGGTAAAAATAAATTTTCAAAGAAATTGAATTCACAATTAATGTCAATAACAATTAAAACATGCAATTAGCAACCCTAATTGTCTAATGAAGGCTCTGATATCATTGTTGGGTTTTTCAAAACACATACACGCAACATAAATAATAAATTTCAAATTTTTCTAAAGTTTCAAGGATCTGTTAGAAAGATCTAGAGTTATTTAAGGTTTATGTAAAGATTACCTAAAGATCAGATAAATGTTTTTTTTCAGCTTTAGATAGTTGCTTTAAGGCTAAGTTATAACAAACCACAAATGAATGTTCCGATTTAAATATTATAACATAGAGTAAGTCTGCTTTGTTAAATCGTTTTAGTTCTCAATATTATAGCCATTGATTATTTGAATAAAATTTTGTTATGTCTGCTTTGTTAAATCGTTTTAGTTCTCAATATTATAGCTATTAATTATTTGAATAAAATTTTAAAACTCTTTCAAAACTCATTCCACCTTGGCCAAAGATTTCACAATCAATACTATTTGAGAACAGATGAAATATATTTTTTAATTCACCTAGAATGATAAATTTTCTCTTGATTACTCAAATACCTTCGTATAGTTTATGTTATACTAAAAATCTACCTATTTGTTACCCTTTATTAAGACAATATATAATCAGGATCAAAACATAATATTTTTTAAATTTAAAGATTATTTATATTATCACGAGGGCCTTTCAATATATAAGTAATCCCTCCTTATGAAATTCTTTTAAGGATCAGTTCAGGATTTTTTGAAATCAATTTTTCATTCGCATATAAATTTTCTAATTAAAATAAATTTCCAAAACCAAATTAAATGCCTAAAGAAGATCAATAACGTCCACAGCATTTCATCTCCCTCTAGTCTTCAATTCAGCATTGCCCTTTAATGTTTTCCTCCCTTCTCTTTCATGAAGTCCTTGCGCGTATATATATAAGAATAACAAGAGATGGGTAATATCCTGTGAAAACCCGGTAACTGAGTCTGAACTCCTTCAACAAGTACAGCTTCATATATATTACTACCTATTCTCTTGTTCCCTCTTGCTCACCATGGTGCCAACAATCCTCAAAACATCAGTTTCTGGCATCAAGCTATCATCGGTTGTGCCAGCCGAAGTGACAGGTGACAACGAGGACCGAAAACTAACAAATATGGACTTGGCCTTTAAGCTCCATTATGTCAGGGGTGTGTCCTTTTTCAGTAACGAAACAGTCCAGGGTCTCACAATATACGACTTGAAGGAACCCATGTTTTCATTGCTCGCACTCTATCCTACTGCTTCGGGAAGAATTCGGAAATCTGAATCAGGCAGACCTTTCATCAAGTGTAATGATGGTGGTGTTCGGATTATTGAAGCGCACTGTGACAAAACCATTGAGGAATGGTTAAAGATGAACGATCACAAACCTCTTGATGATTATCTTGTCTACGATCAAGTTCTTGGTCCAGATTTAGAATTCTCTCCATTGGTCTTTATTCAGGTAACGCCTATTACCCCCTATCAACACTAACATTCATTTTGTTTTCTTTCTATTTTGGTTTACATGAAGCATATCTGCCCGCAAAATTGGATAGTTGGAGTTCTGACTATGATGCAAACCCCAAGAATCTTGTAATTTATAATCTTGGAAAATTAAAAATCAGTTTGAAAAACATATGATACAAAGATTTTTCTAATTAAATAACTAATATTATTAGAATAAACCCCGCAAATCACGAACAAGAAACAAAAAAAAAACACCACAAAGATAATATTTTTCAATAAGTTAAATTTAATTATTTAAAGAACTAAATAATAAAAAAAATACCTCACACACAACAATACACAACAAAATCAATGTATTATTCAAGAAGTCTGAAAAAAAATTAAAATCTAAACCCTACCCTAAAATATATGGGCTGAATTAGATTCATTTAAAAAAAACAAAATATACTAATTAAAACCAAAAACCAGAAAATAACTAATTAAAAATAAAATTTGATGTGAAATTATTGCTGCCGCAAAATATGAATAAAACATAACATGAAATAACCTAATTCCCTAGTTAAATTTAGGATAAGGCTGTATACATGTCCTAGATAAACTAGGAAGGAAACTGTTAACTTTATAACTGCTTTTTATGCTAGGAAATCAGATCTATTGTAGTAGTAATTGTCACCCCATGTAGTTTCCTTCTTAGGCTATGATATTTAATTTGTAAGCTTAAATAATCATCCTCTGAGTTGGAATGTTGATGTCGCCCATGCCTTTCCTTGTAGAGCTAAAATTCTCTTTTATGTAAGTGCCCCTTTAGATTCCCTTTTTAGTTAAGATTTAATTAATTAATCCCTCTCGGAAACATTTAGTATAGTAATTAATAGTCCTTGTAGATAATGAAAACTCTTAATTAATTGCCACACCTCCAGAACTCGGAAACACAATCGCCAATTTTAATTTCTTATTTTCATCATTATTTTTTTTAATATTAGATTGATCGAAAATTAAATTTTATAATTATAATTAGTTTTTTATGGGATTATCATAATCTCATAATTAGATCGCGAGTTAAACAAATTAACTTAGTTTTTTTTATCATTTTTTAATTGATTTTTTTCATTTTCATTCTTTAATATTGAGTTGTTCGGGAATTAGATTTTATAATTTTTTTTTTGCTTTCTACGAAGTTATCTCAATCTCCTCACCCGGGTTTGACAGGTTAATCCTAGTTGACTCAGGTCATTATTCTGTCCTTTTTTTATTTGATTTTATTTTCAATTTAATCTTTCAACATTAAATTGAATGAGAATTGAACTTCATAATTTATTTTTAATTTGCTTTCTATGAGTTATCAAAGTTTTATAACTCAGGTCACGGGTTAAGCTAGTTAACTTGGGTTTTTTTTCTCTTTTTTTAGTTGATTTTTTTTCAATCTCATCCTGCAATATTGGTTTGACTGGAAATTAGGTTTCATAATTTATTTCAGTTTATATTTTATAAGGTTATCACAGTCTCATAACACAGGTTACAAGTTTGTTTAGTTAACTTAGATGGTTTTTGGTATTGCAAGACGATTCATGGACCTGATTATATTTAATATTTTTTTTTCATTAGAATGTATTTTTTATAGACATGAGCATAAAATCAATCAAATAAAGTTTAATAAAAAAAATCATGAAATGTTGTGCAAAAAAAGTGCTTTTTAATATTATAAATAGAACTTTATAATATTACTTGAAAAAAAAAAAGAATTGAATGATATCTAATAAAATAACTTTCAAAACAAAATCTCAACTAATTTATTTTAATGAAGAATAATTAAAATCAAATGAAAAAAAAAGGATAAAAAAAGGTTAGGTGTCTAGGTTTAGATAGGCTAATGTGCTTTGCCCAAAAAAAAAAAAAGGCTAGACACCGAATGGGGGTGTTACAAGCCCCTTTTGCTTTTTTTTTTTCCTTTAAATGAAAAGATGACATATCATTGTCTATTTTATAAAAAAGTGAGATGTCGTGTTATTCACTGATTTTGCTCCAGCCACGTCATGTGACCAAAAAAATAGGTTTCCACCTTTTCTGTCCATTTCCAACCCTTCTCCACCCAAAAACACATAACAAACACTATATATACCTCAATTAATCATGACCTCAAAACAAACAATAATCAGTCCTGAAAACACAAATATTAACTCGAGTTTAAAAACTTTCGAGCCTTGATTTACTTGTTTTGGTAATAAGACAAGTCAAAAACACCTAAAATTTAGTTTTTTTTTTGCTGTTAAAATATAAACAACTAATAACTTTCTCTCTTATTTTATAATTTTTAACGATTCTTTCTCTTCTTCAAACTTATGGATTGAAATCTAAATAACAAAAAAAGTATTGAACCAAAATATAAAGGTTTCAAAATAAAGGGATAAAAAAACTTGAGGGACATAAATTCTAAAAAAGTCGCCTCATGCATGGTAAAGAAAAGAAAAAGAGGTTGTATTTTTTTCACTATTAAATTTGGTCTTTAAAATTTTAATTTTGTTTTTTTAACAAAATTGAATCTTATCCCATAAAATTGAGCATCAATTTAATGATAATTTTTTTAAAAAAAATTGTGATTTCCCAATAAAAAGGTAATTGAAAGGGATTATTGCCCCAAATTCTGTCAATAAAATATTTAAAAATAAAATAAAAAAAAATTAGTGATCGAAATACAAAAATCTAAAAGATTAAAATGAAACACTACTTTACCTCCCCACGCGTCCACATTAAATATAGAAAACCATTTAGTTTTTCCTTTAATGAATACGGGATATAATTGATAAATTCACAGATTTGGGTTGAAATTGAAAGGCATATTAGAGTCACGAATGAAAATGAGATCTTTCGATGGAAAAAACTCTCATTGGACGTAACTTTCTTTCAAACAGTACTTTAAAAAAATTATTTTATTCATTTTTTTTTATAACTATGTAATGGTACTGGTATTTGGCAATTACGAGTTACAATTGTGCACTCATTTCACTGTTTGCTTTTTGTTCTTTTTATATTTTATGGAGTCTATACTTAATTTGGTCATTTGATGAATGGTGCTTATCAGTTCACTTGGTTCAAGTGTGGAGGAATGTCAGTGGGACTCAGCTGGGCCCATGTTCTTGGGGATCCATTCTCAGCTTCAACCTTCATCAACACATGGGGCAAAATGATGCAAGGTCACGTGCCATCAAGGTCTCCCCACGTGCCAAACACTAAAAAATCCAAATACCCACTTTCAACGACAAGAAGGAAGCCATTTTCCCTAAAACGGGTCGACCCAGTTGGGGACTATTGGTTAACTACCACTAACTGTAAAATGGAAACTCACTCTCTCCATGTCACTGCAGAACAACTTGACGACATACTATCAGACAATATTCGTGGTCAAAAGCAGCCAACTGAGTTATCCCATTTCCAAGTCCTCTCTGCAATAATATGGAAATCTTTGTCCAAGGTTAGGGAAGATTCAGGGCCAAGAATTGTGACAATTTGCACAGGAAATTCTCGAGTCAATGACCCTGAAGTTCCAAGCAACAACCTGGTGTTTAGCATTATTCAAGCAGACTTCTCGGTCGCGGAAGGAGAAATCTATGAATTAGCGGAATTGATTGCTGAGAAGCAGGAAGAGGAGAATAGCTTGATAGAAGATATAGTAGAGAGCGACAAGGTTGAATTCGACCGGATAGCATATGGAACAAATTTGACGTTTGTGGATTTGGAAGAAGCAAATATTTATGGGCTGGAATTGAAAGGGCAGAAGCCTATTTTTGCTAATTATTCCATCAAGGGAGTCGGTGAGTCAGGAGTTGTTTTAGTGCTACCTGCAGGGCCAGGAAATGGCAGTGGGAAAGTCAGTTCTGGGAGGACAGTGACAGTGACTTTGCCTGAAAATCAACTTTCAAGGCTAATGAATGAGCTCAAGTCACACTGGGGTCTTGCTTGATGCAATAAAAAAATGGCATCTGCAGTTTTAAGATTTCGCTTGTTCTGTTATTGGATTTGCCATGTACTGCGAAGTATGTGATTTGGGTTGCTGTTAGTGGAGTGCAAACTACTTACGTTGACAATCTACGATTAGGAAATAATATATTTATCATTTGTGTTTGATGGTTTGATTGTCATGCAATTAATTTATTTTGGCAACATACATTACAGTTGGTCAACTTGTGACCTAGCCAAAAACCTATCAAAAACCCAGTTGACTTTTAAAAACAAAATTAAAACACATTGTTTTAATTCTTTTTTAAAATATTGACTCGGGTCAACTCGGGATAACTCACCCGATCCCCATCTTTGACCCGAGCCTTGTATCAGTCGATCCTCGAGTTGAGTTTAATAATTATCCTTGACAGTTTCCAAAATGAGCTAAATCCCAAATAGAGGGCATCATAATGATTCATGACGACAAGGTCTTACAAAGAAAATCTTTTTAGTTCTTTATCAGTAATGATGTTTGGAAAAGAAATTTAGCATTAAGTTAGAGGATATTTTTTATTATTGAATCAAAAAATATTGACAAATAACCAGTAACTTTAACCAATGAGTGTTGTAATCCAAGTAATAATTTTTTTCATCAAGTGATGAAGTCATGAAAACTTCAGACAAGAATTAGGCTTTTCATAAATACATCTTTGGGTTGTTGACTAGTCTTGACTTTGGTCCAATATTCACCTACAAAATCAAGTGTTCTGTTGGAATAGGGGATCTTTAATGATTAATTTAGCAAAATTCATGAGAAGATAATAATATATCGTAGGAGAAAATAGAATGAAATTACATGGTATATGTATATGTTTGTTGTGTGTTTTTGTCCGTGAACTTGTATGACTTGGTGAATAGTTATTTGTGGTTTTAGGAATTGCTGAGCTACTGGTGGCTCTAGGAATTATCGAGTGGTTGTTAACAGCTTTAGAAATGGTTGAGTGGTCGTATGTATAAAGTTGCACGGTTTGGCCTTTAATGGTTGTGAATGGTGTGTGAAGTCATGTGGACTAGCTTTTATATAAGAGGTCATAGAAATTTTGATAAGGATCAACCCAATACCAAGCTTAATCATGCTAAAAACCCATTGGAGATGTCAAGTAGGCCAATTACAAGAGATAGGGCAAAGAAGCTTAAAGAGACATTGAATGGGCTTGCTTAGAATATATCAAACAAGATGGACCTAGAGGAACTTAGGATGCCTAGGGGAGTATGCAGGACAACAACGAAGGACAACCTCTATTTTATCTAATCTAAGTCCAAGAAGAACCTAATTCATGTGGATCAAAGGGTTGCCAGATCAAAGAAAACTAAATTGACAGGTATAAAAGAAGGAGATTTTCTTCATTAATTGTCCATGCAAAATAAAGAAACCAAGCACAACAAGGCAAGAAGACTTTAGAATTAATTCCACATTGAGATCAAATTGCCTAGTCTATTTGGGACTTCTTAGGGGTGACAAATCTGATTCTAGTTTATCTAGGATATTAATTTTGGATTTTTATTATTTTTATTATTTTCTTCTTAGTCTTTGGTTTATTATTACTTATGTGTGTCAATTGTAAGTGGGCTTCATATAAGTCCACATAAGGGGGTCCATTAGGGTTTATTTCAGTTTAGAGTCAATATAAATAAAACCATAACCAAATGTATGGGGGGCTACGCAATTCAGATTAATAAAACTTCTTTGTTGCACCTTGTTGTGTGAGTTGGTGAGATATTCTTCCTTCCTTGGTTCTCTAAAGAACTAAAAATGACTTATTGAAGAACAACTAACTTCGTGGCATCATCCTTATACTTCTCATTCACGAATCAATATTCGTTGGGTAGGGGTTTTTTGTTTCCAATAATGCTGGTGCCTAGATACAAGTTATATTTGTTTCACACTCCTATCAAACCTAATTTACTTGGCTTTTCTGGGAATTGGTGTATTTGCATGTGGGTTGCTTGACCGTGTGTTCAAGAGGCTCGCATCATTTGGTATCAGAGCTTGGCTCCATTAATCAAGTTATATCAATATGAAATTGTCGTTTCTCGTTGATTTCTTAGTGTCCAATTTCTTCTTCTCCTTGAGTTTTTGGCATATAAAAAAAAGGTTTTTTATTTCATTCTGTTACTGTCCAAAATATATCAGTAGCATCAAAAAAAGAGAAAAGAAAAGAAAAGGTCGTTCAAAAAGATACTTAAGTGCTTCTATTGTAGAAAACTAAATAAGGGGAAATTGGATCAACTCAACTTAGAATTAGCTCAAATTTGATACTCTGATTACTAGGGTCCTAATCGCACTACATATTAATTTTGGGATCAATTAGATATCATTTTCATAGGTTTTGAATTTCGAGTTTAATCAAGTTTGATTCATAATGTTTTTGCGTTAGCATATCAAACCTTATCATAAATTATTCAAATTTAATATTCTATCTATTTGGGTTGAAATGACACTATATCTCAAATTTTAACTTAATTGGACATCATTTACCTTAGATTTTAGATTCAGACTAAACTTGTCATAAACGGGTCTGTTTTTGCGTCAACTTGTGAAACTCATTTTGTTTTTGTTGTTTTCATTTCTTATAGTATATTTACAACATATCTAACATATTTGGGTGTTGTTCCATCATATTGCATACTTCATTTCTATTTTTATTCGAGTCTTGAGTTTCATTCATATTTCAAATAAATTCGCTTGCTACTCGCGAGACTATCATTGCATTTTCATTTTGCTTGCTTTCTGTGTTTTTATTGCTTCTTAAGTCATATACACCTGTTGTGATGTCGCGGTCGCACAAATTAATTACTCTAACTTAAAACACAACACACAAGATAGTATAGAGCAAACAAGGGATCGATCCCACGAGGAAGGTTCAAGTCAAATTTTTATACTAGATGATATGCAATTTGGGGGGGGGGGTTGGAGGTTATCTAGGCTAAAGCAAAAGTAAACAAAAAACTATCAAGTGAAATTAAATAAAATCAGAAAATTATCAAGCAAACAAACCTTGGTTTCAAGTAAACGTCCATCTACAGAAATCAAAACTAATCATGGAAATGAAACATCAATTTATACTCTGAATATTTAACTTTTCTTATGTTGATTAGTTAACAAATCCATTGTATAACTAATCCTAACCATCAAACAACCACAATGTCCGCATTAGTAATTTAATTCAATGGCAGCGTTAAGAACCAGATGAGTTGATTAATCTAGACAACATAACTGTTCGCAGTCCATGTTTGATTTGATCAATCGAACGTTCTCCCTAAGGTTAATAATGTAGATCCGCCACAATTATTAAACTCAGTTGCTTCACAAGTTCGTATACCACAACTCCAGTTTTGATATCGAACTTAGCAATAGATTGTCTACAATAATAACTTAAAGTCCACTCTAGCAATTAGAATAAACAATCATAGAAAAAATAAGTATAGGAGAATAAACATATTCATCATATAAACTGAAAAGAAAATGTTAAATAAATTTCACAGTTCTTGAAATTCGAAGGTTTCCGTGTCCTTGTAACCAAGAAAAAAGAGTTTAGCCTTGCATGTCTACTAAACAATTAATCAAAAAGAAGGAAGAAAACATGACTTCGGGTTCTATTGGAGGAATATGCAATTTTTCCCTATTGGCTGGCCGTCCTCCCTTTTCCTTTCTCTCTTTCTTTTTATATCCTAGAAAACCCTAATCACTTTTTTACAAAATAGTCCTTTTCTAAGTAGACAATTTACATTTAAGCCTTTCAACAACTATTTTTCTACAAAAAAGAGAAATAGCCTTGTATAAAATCTTCAAGCTTTGACTTTTGACTTAGAGGAGCTAAATTTTTGAAATAAAGACTTGGATGACGGTTTGGATGCTTTGAGAAGTACTTTGGACTTGTTTCTTCATAAAACCTGTCTGCTGGCAGAATTCATGTGTCATCTTAGAAAAATCATATCTCTCTCATTTTCTACTAAACTTTGGTAGACTAATAATTCTTCAAGTCAGGAATCCAACAACATTGAGTTTGCATCAAATGGACTTCTGTAGCTCAAGATATTCAAGTCGGAATGGTTGAAGGTCAACACTGGCAAAATTTAAGATTTGACTTTAAAGGCTGCGATTTCCATGCTCTTTCTTTTTTTTTTATTTCCTTATATGTATAGAAATGTATGGATGTTAGCTTTCTAATGCCACTAGAATTACTTCATTTCAACCCCTAGAGCTCAAGCTTTGCACAAAACATCGACTGGAAGTCAAATATATCAATTATCTCCAATTTATTTCTTTTTGAATCTTTCATCCAGAAGTGCCTTCAAAACATAAAACAATGAATATCAAAGCATTTTATGTATAAAACATAGGCAAAACACTAGGTAAATATTGGTACAACTATCAAATAATTTGGTTGCATCAACACCTATTTGGATTGCACCGACGGGTTGTTTCTATTTGGTGTTGGTTTTAGTTCCGCAAGAGCTGAAAGAAGGTAAGCGAGGGGATAAGCCTAATTTTGAGCGAAACACTAGCGACATAAGGATATTTTTATACCACCAACTGATTAGTACTTAAAATTGTATTTTTATCAAGGTTTTATATCATCATTTTGCACTTGAAGTATCAATAACTCTTTAACTAAAGTATGTTTTATAATAACAAGTCTAATACCATAAGATACCTTTAATTTATGGTAAATGTTCATCTTAAATGCAGGCCTATAACATAAATGAAATGATTGATTGATGAGTTTAAGTACTGAAATTGAAAGGACAAAGAGAAGGCCAAACTTAGAAAAGAGATGTTGGTTCAATCCAAACTGGAATACTGTTCGGTCATCGGGTCATATCTAGAGCTGTAGATCTTGGATTTAGGTCTGCTTTATATGGATGGAAAGCTAAGACATAGGCATAAAACTTTAATGTGGAGTCCAAGATATAAAAAGCCGTTTTCAAGTCCACATTGTAGCAACAACGGAGAAGTCTGAATCTGTCCTGCAGCCCAGACACTGTTCAGTATTTAGCCCATATCTTGAGTTCTAGAAGTCCAAATGACCTCAGTTTTTTTTGTTGGAAAGCTGAGACAATTTTCTAGAACTTTCATGATTCAAGTCTGTTCGAATTATGACATTAGTAATGACATTTTATTCAGACAAGAAGATAAGGATTGTCACCAAGTCAAGAGTTGGCCACTCACTCAACAATTAGTCATCAAATCAATAGTTCTAAATTTTGGACTATAAAAGGAGGCATTTGCCATGCATTTAGGTGCTTGGTTGTTCAGATCAAGTTCTTGCTCTTGCTCTCTCTCTCTCTTTATATTTTTGTAATGCTTAAGTTTTACTTTCATTAATATCATGTTTATGCTTTTCATTTTCTTTCCTTTACTTAGCTAACTTGTATCTGATTTATGTTCTTATCTTGTTTATTTATGTTTCTCTTCTTCATTATGTTTAGCTAAGTTTATTATGTCAAGGTGAAAAGGTTACACTAATGGTGTAAGAATAAGTATAATATAAACTCAATATGGACTTCAATGCTTATATCCTAAACAACTTGCTATTAACATGTCTTATCATTTTTATCTTATTAGTTCATAATACCTTACTTGTTAAATGATTAATCTAGATTTGTGTTGTATAATACTTGGTACAACAAATGCTTGGCACTTTCATAGCCCAACCGTATGGTATAACCTACACTTGTGCTATGAAAGGAACTTGATTTGTTGTTAACATAAGTTAGCATCATGAATTTCTAATAATATTTAAAAGTTTGGTGTTACTTAAATAAGATAATTAATATGATCATGTTAACAATTTATAACGAGCTATTAATGACAAATCATCCAATTGGAACCTCCTTTGTGTGTAGTTTCCAGTTGAGTAATAAAAAGAGTTTATACTATACTTGTTTGAAATACCATTAATGGATCCTCTAACCTTGACATTTTTTTTTATCAGTGTTTAATCCTTACATTAATCTTACATCTCAAAGTCATCTTTAACTTATTATTATTATTATTATTATTATTATTATTATTATTATTATTATTATTATTATTAT
>Ga0325402_1005120_pt1 | contig 12219 bp, 17 predicted proteins | sample PopdelMetagenome_22_FD_207212 | JGI IMG/M metagenome (GOLD analysis project Ga0325402, IMG submission 207212) | Populus deltoides microbial communities from Bellville, Georgia, United States - Xylem-PdKOR-R3 | ecosystem: Host-associated > Plants > Phyllosphere > Stem > Wood/Secondary xylem...
GTCTAAGATAATGCTTCAAGGTCCGGGTATCAGTATGAACAGTGAAATTTATGCATAAGAGCACTAGATGGATAGATAGATCAGAGAGGGCAATGGATTATAAGTTTTCAATCAAAGATGACATTCCGAAACACTGGTAAAACGTCCAAATGTTAATGCTTCCTAGCGATTCCTCTGTGCAAAACATGCATGACAGGACTCCTTGCCATAACATGGGATTACTCTATTATTTTGACTCCTGGGAGCAATATAGTTATGTCGACGGTGATGCTAGCCAGCATATCCAATTTCTGATCAACGTCCTTCAATGGCGATTCTTCACCTTGCTCAAGAAAGGCGTCCTGACACGTTTCAGGATATGAAGCTATGGCACCAAGCATTTGAGTCAGTCTGTCCGTGTCGTGAGTGGAAATTGCAGTCAAAGCATCATTGAGGTCAGTGATTCCAGCTTCATAAGACTCTACGCATATGTCAAGAGAGTCCCTCATCGTGGCTGATAAAGAGGTATCCTTGCTTAGTTTCGTGACCGTGGCTATGGCTTCCTGAAAATCTTTGTGGAGAGCTTGTATCCCCATTTCAATGACTGAAATGGGATCGGCTGCGCCAGTTTGATAAGGAGCAATGGTGGCAAGACACTCTGCCTGGAATCTAGTCGCACCGCATATTTTCGTCAAAACAGCATTGTGAACGGAAGGTGAATATGGCAATAAGGGTTGTGCATTTGTTGGAGAATCAGGCGGTGACAGGGAGGATTCTGTCTCTGTCGAAGAAGCTGGAGATGGCGATGAGGAGGAAAGTGGCAGAGGGGAGGAAACCGGAGATGGCAATGGGGAGGGTTCTGTCTCTGTTGAAGAAGCTGGCGATGGCAATGGGGAAGAAACCGGAGAAGGCAATGGGGAGGATTCTGTCTCTGTTGAAGAAACCGGAGACGGAAATGGGGAGGATTCTGTCTCTGTTGAAGAAACTGGCGATGGCAATGGGGAAGAAACCGGAGACGGCAATGAGGAGGATTCTGTCTCTGTTGAAGAAACTGGCGATTGCAATGGGGATTCAATAGGTTCTGAAGATGCGAAAGACAAGGCCGGTCCTAGGCAATCAGGACTAGCACTATTGCCGGCATTGCAAGGGTCGCAAATGACCTCAGAAAAGAATGAGAGAAGGGAGGGAACGAGGAGGAGGAGGATGGATTTGTTGAGTTCCATTTTCTTCTACTGGAGGAGAGAAGAAATGGAGAGAGAGAATGATGAGGGCAGCTGATCTTGGCATTGAGAACCGTTTAAAGTATATTTATGGGATCTTCTGAGTGGCGAATGGGTTACCCAAGAAAACAGGAAAACCATGCAAATTTTGCCATGCTTGAAGTCCGGCTGTCTGCTCAACTATTTTTTGCATTTAGGCATTCAAAAGTCATCATGTCAAGGATTTCCAGGTTGATTTTTCCCGGAATAGTTACACAGAGTGAAGAGCATTTAGGATGACAGCAGAGCTTTTTCCTTATTTTTGCTTGCCTCTAAAATAATTTCTTGGTCTTCCTAATCGCTGTATCCTGGCATGCCTGAAATTGGCCCTCTAATTTTCTTAATACGGACAAAGTCATAAACCTTGCAGCTATCCCCACTTAGATTGTGGTTAGATTTCAGATAACAATACAGCAATACCTGGTGGCTACGATTTTTGGAGAGGTAAGTTGTTGACATGAACCGTGTCATGAAAAGCATCAAGCAGGGTGTTTCTTTGATTTGCTTGACTGACTTTATGAAATGATCTTTTCGCCAATTCTAGTTCTCTTTTCCTTTTCTTTTCGCTTGTCTCAGAAAATATATATATATATATATTTTAAAATAATTTTTTTTTAAATTTATTTTTAACATAATACATAAAACTATATAAAAACAAAAAAAAATAAATTTTTGCCAAGCTTCTTTAAGCCTCATTTTTAAATGGGGGCTAGGAGGGAATGGTTTTGTGCGAATTAAAAAAATCTCTACTTCGACGTGTGTGATTTATGTTCATCTTGCTTTATGGCCATTTCCTCTGTGGCTTTTGCGAATTTCTTACAATCATCGAAGAAACTATGATCACATTCATTAAAAAAAAATGCCAGACCGCCTCCTTGCTGATTAAATTAAGAGCAATGAATCCAAAAGCTTTTTAGGTGGTTATGGAATAGGATTCGGGTATTATTAATGATATGATCAGAACGTGAAATCTATATTTTTTTTTCCTGATTTGAGCTGCAGCTTGATTATGATGAACTAGTTACAGTCTCTGTGCCTTCTTTCTGGGTTTCGGTCTAAAGTCGCTTGTTGAATTGCTTCCTGGAAATGGGTTTCTTGCTGTTTTATATTGGAAGGTAGTATAATAAATTCAGGACGCTAGGATTTTATGTTGCCTTCTTGATAAGCCACCCCTTTTAGCTAATCTAATTGTTGCCTTCTTGATGAACTGAAATTATTGCTTTTGTTCTCGGTATGAATGATGAAATGTTATGCATAAGACCAGCAAAGAATATAGAGCAAAGGAATACTATTTTCAGTCAAAGAGGATTATTTTGAAATGCTGAAAGCATCTTAATGCTTCCTCGCGATGCTAAAATAACATTCCTCTATACAAAAGAACGCTGTAAGAGACACAGCAATAAACAGTTAATTTAACTCCAGTGGAGAGATGCTGAAATTGCCAGGTTGATGCTAGCCAACGTAGTCAACTTCCGATCCATCTCCTTCATTGGCGAATCGAGTCCTGGTCGCTCAGCAAACGCTTCCTCACATGTGTCAGGGTATGTTATGGTGGCACTAAGCATTGTACTCAGTTTGCCAATGTCGTGGGAGGAAATTGCAACCAAAGCATCATTGAGGTCAGACATTCCGCTATCAAAAGACTCTAGGCATGTGTCCAGGGAGTCCTTAACCACGGCTGATGAAGAGGGATCCTTGTTTAGTTTTGTGGCAACGGCAGTGGCTTCCTCAAAACTTTTGTGGAGAGCTTGCATTCCCATTTTAAGGACTGAAATGGGATCGGTTCTTCCTGTTAGGAAAGGAGCAATGGTGGCAATACATTCTGCTGGGTAATCGGTCAAGCCACATATTTTCGTCAGTGCATAATTGTTGGCTGGTGATGGCAGTATCGTTATTGATTTTGTTGGAGAAACAGGTGGTGATGGGGAGGAAGCCTGTGGGGAGGGGGAGGGATCTGTCGGGGGTAATGGGGCCTGAACGGGCGGTGAAGATGGGAAAGACAAGGCCGGTCCTAGGACGAAGGCAGGCCCTGTAGCCTCATGATTGCTGACGTTACGAGGGACACAAATGGCCTCGGCAACGAATGAGAGAAGAGGAGAGAAAAAAAGGAGAAGGATGAACTTGTTAAGCTCCATTATCTTCGCTTGGAAAAGAGTAGAAATGGAGAGACAAAATGAGGACAGGCAAGTATATATTTATGGGATCTTTAGAGGGGTTGACTGGGTTATCCAAGAAAATAGGATTACCAAGCAAATTTTGCCGATGCTGTAAGTTTGGTGTATCTATTTTTGTATGTATAGTATATTAGTGGTGAGTTACGGCATCCAAACATGGTTTTTCCCGGAATAGGTTCACAAAGGTGTAAAGCGTCATGGGCAGAGCTTTATCCATCCTCATCCTTCTCTCTTTTTCCCCCGCTCTAAATGCTGTCTTGTTCTTCCTTGCCATGTCCAGGCAACTCAGAAATTAGGGTTCCTATTTATTTTCCATAACCAATGCAAAACCTTGCAGCTATCGTCCTCTTGGTTTTGGGTGGATTTAGATAACAAAATGACTTGTTAACATTAACCAGTTCATGAACTACAATCAAGTGTATCTGTGATTTGCTTACCACTATGATATATGCGTATCAATCCTAATTTTCTACGTGCAAGTCTGTATACGTATTTGTAATGTATTGTTTCATTCAACATCTGAATCAGTTTCCAAATGTTTACAAGAGAAGCAACATTAAATTTTGCAGGCCAAAAGAATAGTTCTTCAACTAGCGCTTACCATCTCAATTTACTTGGTTTTTGCTCCAAAAAATACCTTTTTGCTCATCAAAATTTTCCATCTCGTTCAATTTTCTTTTCTTCTTTCAATATCTTGAAAATAAAAACACAATAAATCTGAAAAGAACATGGCATTGACAGAAGGACTAGGTCATAAATGGGTTTGTGAAACTACATGCGTAAGTTATAAATAACTCGTAAAAGAACGGGTGAAGATTAAATAAGAACCCATGAAGGCCATCCAGTATAACAAGCTACGAGGCATATATACAAAATTTCATCAGCCATGTAAGAGAACAGCCAACACTGCTTTCAGGAGAACTTAACAGTGGTCATCCACAAGGCAACACAAAAAACAGCCACTCCCCAACTCCCCACCAATCACAACTACAAAATCTATCCCAAAAAGAAATCCTAATAAATATTCCCCCACTTTGAACTTTTCAAATTCCTCACATTGTTGTATTGGGACATCAAAAGAAAGCTTCAAACTAAGTAAAGTCTCCAAGTTGACTACCTTTGAGATATTCATCGTCCTTCATGAAGATCTTCTGAGAAAACTGCTGTCCGAGAGATGTTGTCGTTATCAAAGGCGCTTAGACCAGAGTACGGACCAGATGAGAACATTGAAGATGTCCCATCTGATTCAAAGGTAGTAGATGACTGTCTCAGGTTGGCCCGGGCATTGGGGGCTAACATGGAATCTTGATATTCCATTACTCGCTGCACCATTTTAAGAGACTGAACCACTTCACCCATAGTTGGTCGCTGGCTTGCCTCAGGGGCCACACAAGCTGCTGCAATTGTGCAAACTCGTACAAAATCCTCCTTCGGATATTTTCCTCCAAGCCTTGGATCAACAAGCTCTTCTAACCGATCCTTGTCTCTCAGAATGGGCCTGGCCTGAAAGCAATTAAAGAGAATTTGTTAACCTCTCCAGAATTTTAATAACTGTGAGATGTTTTTATATTGCCAAATATCAAGATATGAAACCAGGAATTCAAATGATGGGTTGAAATGGTCAGTATCCTACTAACCCAAGTGACAAGGTTCTCTTGACCGGATGGCTGTGCCATATCAACAGGCTTCCTTCCAGTCAGCAACTCAAGGAGGACAACTCCATAGCTATAAACATCACTCTTTACTAGTAGATGTCCGGTCATAGCATACTCAGGGGCTACATACCTATAAATCAACACCATTTCATCTCAATGCCCATCAAATTGGGAAAACATACAATTAAGAAGAGAGAGACTCAGACAAACCCAAATGTTCCCATGACACGAGTAGACAGATAATTTGCTCTGCCTTCAGGCGCCTGTTTGGCAAGTCCAAAATCAGCAACTTTAGCCTGAAAATTGTTCTCGAGCAATATATTGGATGCCTTGAAATCTCTGTGGATCACACAGGGTTGTGAATCCTCATGTAGGTATGCAAGTCCTCTTGCAGCATCAAGTGCAATCTTCATTCTGGTATCCCAATCCAGAGGACAGTTTACACCCAGAGGACCTGAGGCATGCATGTTTAGAGCAGCATTAATATTTTGAATAATATAATGCAATACTACTGTAGCAAGGATTCAGGTATGTGTGTACCAGCCCAACTTGTTAGATTCTCAGAAATCAGATGCAAGCATAGTAAAACAATCATTAACTGTTAATGTTTATACCTGTTATCATTCGTCCGCTTGATATTCAACAAACTCATAAATTTGGTTCAATTTGATAAACAGACCACACTAAAGAAAATCAATTTCAATTTGTTAGAAGCATAGCTGATGGGGCCAATTTAGGGTCCAAAAAAGGTCTGTTGATGGTTAACATTCTAGAGAAAAAGGAACCAGATGAGGGAACAATCCAGAGTGTATTAAATTTCATATCTCGTGGGCGCCCATGCTGTGAAGTCATTTTTACATCCAACATTAGAAAGAAAACAAGCCAGGTGCAAAACTTCACTGCTTGGACTTGATGTTTGCTCTCGCACACTAGTGTTAACCCAGGTTGAAACCAGTACATTCAACTAAAGAGCCAGACATGTCCAGAATAGGTAATGAATAATGCCTAATTTTTTTCACATATATTCCATCTCCATGCAACCAAATTAGAAAGAAAATACCATATCAAACACTAAAATGCTGGAAAGATATGAAATTGGAAAGAAAATATCAAATTACCATGGAGCCAGGCCTCCAGGCTTCCATTTGGAACAAGCTCATAGCACAGTAGGTTTTGTGAAGAGTCACGACTGCTATAGTAGCCCACAAGTTTGACAAGATTACGGTGATGCAGCCTGCTAAGCATCTCAACCTCCACCAAAAATTCTTTATCCCCTTGTTGCCCTCCATTAGTAAGCCTCTTAATTGCTACAGCTGTGCCATCACTTAAGACACCTTTGAAAACTCTACCAAACCCACCCTCTCCAAGTATGCTTGCAGGTTCAAAGTTGTTTGTTGCTACTTTAAGTTCTTCATAGGCTAGAAACCGTGTACTTGAAGGATGTGGAAGGGACCCTGCTGCTGGAGCTGGAGCTGGAGCTGGATCTATGGTCCTTGGCTTTACTGATTTTGGGAAAAAAAAATTGAAATCAATAAGCAAGATGACATGAAAGAATAGATGAGCAAAGAACCATAAGAAAACTTAGAACAAAAGTCAGATGCGAGCATTATCATAATGAATGAGAGCAGTGTTCCCTAGATTTTCTTAAATGCTTCTATGAAAAGCACAACAGATTGGTCCCACTTCTTCAGTAAGGTGAAGTGTGTAAAGAAATTGATGGATAGCAGGAAACTTCTCTTCTTGACTTCCCCTTCTGAGATGACTCTCCTTGCTTTCTATAATACTTCACTAAAAACAGCATGAAAGTTTGTCTAGTTATTATTTAACAATCCCAAATTTATCCATGTAATATGGTTGGAATGCACAAATTAAACCCCTAATGGCTTAAGGCTGCATACAACACAGAAAGAGTCCTTTGCAGAGAAGCATGCATTTGACATGCATTCCTCGTATAAAGATCAAATTGAGAGAGGAACTTTTCGCAATCAAGAGAAAACCTTATAGGTCCCAATGAGTGACTCACTACTAGCAATGATAATCAGAGATAATGACACAAATTCCTTGGTGGGGACACTATACGTTACCACTTTGGAAGATTCCAAAAATAAATCGGAGTGACAGTAAATAGCAGTCCTTGATATTTAAGACATACCAGTTTCTTTAGAGGATGCTTTAGGCTTCCCTTTGCGGAATGCGCACGAACAAATTATAAGCATAGATACAATGGCAATAATCACAATACCAGCACCAATACCCAGAATAAGAATCAAATTTGTATGTTTGCCTTTCTTTGAAGAACCAACTGCTGACGAAGTTGAAGATTGATATACCGGTGCCTTCATAGGTGATGAAGCAACAATAGGAGCTGTATGTAAGAGGTAAAGAAACTTCAATGTACATAACGGAGAACTAGAATCTCTATGGTATTTACTGCCATATATTTTGGAACCTAAACAAAGATTTTACAAGATAATATCAAACAGCTTCCCCCCCCCCTCTCTCTCTCTCTCTCATGCTTTCATAGGAAGTCTGTAACAACCTCAATTGCAGGCTAAATTTTAAGTCTTGTTTATTTACTTTATTCAATGATTTATTATTTACTACCACTATCATAATCACTTGACAGTGTGCATTTTTCTTTCTTTTTGACAGGAAAGGCGGCAATTCACATCATATACTACATGCAGCAGATTTTTCCACCGCCAGATTTGAATGCAAAATTTGTATGAATTTGAACACATGTGCTGTTCTACTGGATTGAAAGTAGAAAGTGGCTACAACACACCATTTGCAGAAACACATGTTAGAATTGCACATTCTGAAAATCCAAACAAAGTTATTACATGAGACAGAAATCACACAGCAAATTGAAGGTTAACAAAAAAAGGCACTATCCAACAAAGGCTATCTATGACTCTATCTTCTTTGTGTGGAAATTTAAAAATAGTCACCTCTTATGGCTAAATTTGTTTTTCTCGTTAGTTTGTTCAATTATCTATTTATTTACCATCATTTTGACTAGGAAGGCTATATTTACATCAAATCACAACACACACGCAGTAACTTTTCTGAGTTTTTGATTTGATAATAAAATTAGTATAAATTTGAACCATGTGCCCTTATATTTGGATTGAAAACAGAAAGCCATATCGTTTTCAGAGACATGCTAGTATTGTACAGTGAATAAGGTGCCCTCTTCTTGCAATTTGGTAGCATTCTGATGGGCCATGTCCTTGTAAACCAGGTAATTTCCTCTTGCTCAAACTTATATAATCACCTCTTTTATCTCTGGAAACACAGATTTTATCAAGAAGCATACAACTGACACATAGAAATACACATAAGCCAAAGACGAATGCAGTGAAGATAAGCTATATGTGATGGCCAAGACCATGGCACTACATATAAAAAACACTTTGGCATCCTTGAAACAAAGGAGGCTGCGTCAAAATTTACCTGGTGAGGGTGTTGGAGGTTCAAACCAAGTAAGATTCAGGAGTTTATAATCACCCACAAGAGTGGAGTCAAAATGAACCTTATGAAAGGTAAGTGAAGAGTTTACGGCAGATGCATCACTGGCAGAGAAACTGATTCCCGTGTGAGGAGTGATATCCATTGAAATATTTAATCTGGATAGGCTTAGTACATAAAAGTCTATCAGCTCAATTTGAGAAACTCGCATGCCAAGCTGGGAAGCTAGTTCTTCTAGAAACATGTTCCAATTAGGATTTTGTGAGACATTCAAAAGGAGAAGATCAAGCTTTATTGGATACACACAGTGGCAATCATGACTTCCTCGTTTCAGCACCATGTCTGGTTTACAACAATCTGCAGAACGAAAAATCAATTCTAATGCCAATGTCAATGGTCACAGCACAATCACAGATTTCTTTAGTAGGAATTATCTACAGGTTATGCAAGCAATCCAGTGCATTATCAAGCTCTTGGTATAAGACAGCTTATATAGGAAGTAAAACATTAGACACTTTTCCTTCTATGGTTAAAATGCTCTTCCTACAAATGAGGCATGAAAACAAAAGGGAGAAGAGGAGAAAAGAAAGGTACTTAACCACAGCTGTCTTACCAGAGACGGAAGGAGATAATGGGGGCTGAGCTAAACCAGTAGGATTTGTGCCATCACCAGACTGAGTAGGAGCAACATCTACCAATCCAACACTGGGAGGCACCAATCCATTCTTCTTCATTGATGGTTTAGACAAGCGTGAACTAGTAGGGGGGTGACCAGAAGTTATCAGTGGACCATAGTTAGGAGGATGGGCTGGTGCTACCACAAATGTTGGTGCACCATGAGGTGAGAAATGTTTTTCCCATGGTTTATGTAACAATGGTAGATTGGCTGGGAGGGGTAGATCAGGAATGGCTGGTGCATCCGAAGGCACTCTAGACGGAGATAAGATTGGTCCTTCAAACTGATGATCAGTTAAATCAGCATTGATGATGGAGATTACATAACATGAATTGATGAAAAGCTGCAGAAACAAATACCAGACTCTTCTTGATAATCCTGCAACGAGCGTACAAAGTTCCAATCTAATAAGATCAGGAAAACATAACAGAAACTCTGGTAGCAGAATAAATGCAATTTAAGTGCCTTAAAATTTCAATCGAATTCTACTTCTTTTCCAATGACCTACGATCAGCACTGACAACTAACTTTTACAAATAAATGAATAAACAACCCAAAGCTCTACTCTGTTATATCTCAAATGCAACAAACGAAGCAAAAGAAAGAAAGAAAGAAATTAAAAATTTTAAATCTAATATTGTTACAACCAGGGACGTAAGGGGGGGAAATAGTGGCGCTGGATAAAGTGTAACCCTACTTATAGAAATGAAATTTTACATCTTCTATAAAGAGATCGAGCATTGGAAACTTACTTTTCATTGTTTATTTCAATTGCAAAATAAAGCATCGTAAAACATGATAACATATTGTGCCGATAATATCAGAATTTGGTTCAGCATCCAAAACTCCTAACGGAACAAAACATAAAAAAAAAAAACCAAAAATCTGCAGAGTAAGCTAAAATATCAAAGAAAACCACTGCAGTACTTGAGGGTTTTAACATTCACCTAGTGCAATTTCTTTCCTAAATTTCCTCATTCAGCAAAAGCAAAAAAAGCAGCATTAATGTTCGGGGAAAAAAAGAATTAAAATTACCGGTGGTATTTGAAACTGCAAGCACCGACATCACCAACGCGGTTGATTGAGAGCACCCGTCCCGTCAGATCTGTGAGATTGCAAGCAAATAAACGGCGAGATCACACTCTAATTGAGCAAAGAACCCAAACGGACGGACGGAAAGCATATAACACTATGAGCATAAACCATTTGGCAAAAACAGAGAAGGAGGCTCCAAGGGTGGAGATATTATCATAAGAATTGGAACTCGGCGTTGATAACTCAGAGCAAAACACTCCATTAATGAGTTAACTCGAAGAGGAGAGATGATTGAACTGGAGGCTTCAGAAGGAAGGGAAACGGCACACTTTTTATGACTGTTTTGGCGGAGAATACCGATTTGTTTTCTCACTCTGTAATCAGTAGCACAGTACTGGAGAAGCTTTTTTTTTTTTAGATATTTTCCTCTATATAATATATATATATATATATAATATATATATATAATTTTGAGACGTTTTTTTCTTTTTTGTCTTAGTTTTGCTTTTGCTGTGTCCGTCGAGTGAAGTAAAAAGAGGAGAAGGGCACGCACGGACTTTTTCATAATGTCCACCGAGAGCCGCTGACGGAAAAGTACAAGCTAACGGTTAAAAAAGAAGGGGATATTTGTTTCACGACTAGTATGATATGACCACAGGAAGGCAAAATTTGTTGGAATTAAATTTGAAAATCTAGAAAAAAAATGTAGAAATGAGATTTTCAAGGACTTGTTTGTGTGTTTGATAATGTAATATAATGTAAGTTTTTTGTAAATATTTTTTAAATTAAAATTTAATATTTAAGTTTTTTTATAATTTTAATATTAATATATCAAAATTATTCAATAACATAAAAAATATTAATTTAATAGAAAAAATTGTGTATGGAAGAAACAATTATTCATAATAGAATTAATTATTTTTTATTTTAGATTTTAATAATGTTGTTTTTTGAAGTGATTTTTATTTGAAAATACATTAAAATATTTTTTAATTTTTAAAAATTTATTTGTAATATTAAAACATTAAAATAATCCAAGATTATAAATAAAAAAGAAAGTAAAAATAAATAGACTCTAACTGTCTTTCTTAGCACATTGCCAAACTCAAGTTTCAAATATATGATATACAGTTATCCGTGATCAATACTTCTTCCACCATGCTTTCCTAACTCCTCTCGATTAAATTTCAATTATATTTAAATTTTTAATAAAATTCCTTTTTCAAGAGATTTTCTTGCCGGTCCAGAATAGGTTTCAGGACGAGGACTAAACACATAATTTATATCTTTGATTTCGATTACGCACGTGTGAAAAACTTGTTTTATGCTATGCTATTTTATTTTTTATTTCCCGATTACAAGTGGGCTAAAGATAGTTTTGACTCGTAGGGAGAAGATGCTTCCAAGCGTCTTACCGCTAATCTAGCTCTTTCACTGTCATTAATCACGTGGCAATTGCAATTACCAGTAATCTCGAGAGTATTTCAATCTCACCAGTCACCACCAACAAAACAAGTCCTTGGGTGTAATTTTCTTTTAGTATTTTTTATATTAATTAATTAAAATTATTAAAAAAAATAATAATTTAAATTTTTTCATATTTAACACGTTGACCACCAAAACAAAGTGCGACTTGACAATGACGGTCTGCGGGTTTGGGAATGCTCGTAAGCGACGCTCCGCATTTTGGCAGAATATATTTGTAAACCACATGTCAATGCAAGATCTGTACACGTTCGTTGAGATGCATGACAAACGACACACCAGCCCAACAAATCAGGGACTACTTTTAACTTTTACCGTGCTGTGTACTCCCGGCTGCCTCCCACAATCAGCCCAACATTTTACCTGAAGATTATTATATCAATTAGAGAAGGAATATGGGTTTTTTTTTTTAATGTCCGGATTAATTTATATATATATTAACTAATTTTTTAAAATTTTAAAGTTATTAATTATATAAATCTCTA